>ERZ1292629.1987-Hain-H43-01um-R1-1987-length-18467-cov-6_pt1 | contig 18467 bp, 22 predicted proteins | sample MGYA00564399_ERZ1292629 | MGnify/ENA primary metagenome ERZ1292629 (study PRJEB36523, sample SAMEA6512636) | groundwater metagenome | collected 2019-01-08 | study: AquaDiva: Metagenomics assemblies of 32 groundwater samples | reverse complement strand
CGTGGCTTTGGCGCCTTCACCCGCCGCGATAATTATTTGTTTATGGGCAATGTCGCTGATGTCTCCGGCGGCAAAGATTCCGGGACAAGTGGACATGTTGGTTTTCGGATCAATGATTATCTCCCCTTTTTGATTCAATTCCGCCAGGCCTTCCACTATTTTTGAGGCCGCCACGGAGCCGATTTGGACGAAAATTCCCGAAACTTTCAATTCTCGCGTTTCTTTTGTCTCTATATTTTCCACAACCAACGATTCAACAAATTGACCCCCTTTTATCTCTTTGGGGGCGCTATTTAAAATGATCTCAACCTTCTCGTTCTTTTTAATTTTTTCTTCAAGGTCTTTATTATCGCCTCGCCCCTTTGCGTATTTATTCACAAGATAAACTTTGGTGGCGTAGTTGGTTAATTGTAGGGCCGTGTCCAGGCCGGCGTCGCCGCTTCCCACTACCGCGACAATCTTATCTTTGAAGATTGGCGCGTCGCAGACGGCGCAATAAGTGATACCTTTCCCCTTAAATTCTTCGGCGCCGGGAACTTTCAGTTCCCGATATTTCCGGCCGGCGGCGATCAGAACTGTGTGGCCGGAAAGGCTTTCTTGGCTTGTTTCTATCTCAAAAGAACCATCTTCTTTTTTTGAGATCTTTTTAACTGCTACGCCGCTTTTTATCTTTGTTTCAAATTTTTTAACGTGATTCTCAAATTTTTCAACGAGACCTTTCCCGTTGATCTCCGGCAAACCGAGATAATTTTCCACGAGCCACGCGCCCGCTCCCTGTCCGCCGATTTCGGAAGAGATCACCAAAAAATTCAATTTGCGCCGCGCGGCGTAGATCGCGGCCGAAAGTCCGGCCGGCCCCGCGCCGACAATGATTAAATCATACATAAGTTTATTCTCCTTCAATACTGACTAATTTCCAGTTGTCTCCTTTTACCTTTTTTATCTTCACCTCGCAGGGCATTAGCAAATTAATATTATATTTCAAATTTTCCGGCGCGATCGCTTCATTGTGTTCCACAATATCTCCCAATTCTATCACAATTTTTCGCACTTGGGCAAGATTGTGCTTTCGCGCGTGTTCCTTTGTGATTTTGACGATCTGTTCGGCTAAATGAAAATCATGCATTAGTGGGTAGCGCAGGTCAGGCAGGGGTCGTAGGCCCGCACGAGCATTTTAATTTTTTCTTCAATTTCTTTTTGGGGCGCGGAGCGGCCGACAAATTCCGTTAAATATTCTTTCAGGTCGCTTTCCAGGCGCGCCAGATTTTGGGAAGTGGGGGTAATAATATTGCAATCTTCTATCCGCCCGTCGCCGGAAATTTTGTAATAGTAGTAAAGCGTGCCGCGAGGCGCTTCAATCGCGCCGCATCCCTCGCCCGAACGAGGCGACCAGTCATTTTTTTCTTCGGCCAATCCCCTTTCGGCGGCCAATTTTAAAAGTTTTTGGGCTTCTTCCGCGCAATGGACTATTTCCACCGCTTGAGCAAAAATATTGAAAAAAGGATTAAAATTGGGAAGTTTAAGTTTGGAAAAATTAAGTAGTTTTTTCGCTTCGGGATTGAGATGCGAGGCGTTATTGTTCAAACGGCTCAAAGCGCCCACCATGAATGTTTTGCCTCCGAATTCGGAGCGCTTGACCGCGCTTCTGGCCAACTGATGTTCTTTGACCACGGATAAGAATTCGCTTATTTTGAATTTTTGTTCTTTGGAGGTTTTTATCGGGCCGTCGTAAAAAGGATATTCGTCTTCCGCGCCAAGGCTGACGAAAGGAGAGGCGTGTTTGAAATCCGGATATTTCAAGCCGGAAAAAAGACGAGCCAGCTCCAGAGCTTTTTTTAAAATTTCAGGACTCTGTTTTTGAAGCTCCGCCAATTTTTTCAGATCGGGAAGTTTGGTGAAGCCGCCAATTTTTGGGGTTAAAGGATGGATGGACCGGCCGCCAATAACCTCAATTATTTTATTCCCGAATTCGCGGATGGCCATGCCCGCCTGGGCTTTTTGGGGTAATTTTTTTATCAAAGACAGGTCGTTTTTAAAGCCGAAGAAATCCGAAAGAGAAAAGAAAAAAAGATGCAAAGCGTGGCTGTTCATTATTTGGCCGAGCATCAGCAATTTTCGCAAAAGGACCGTTTGCGGCGAGACTTTTACGCCGAGCGCTTCTTCCAGGGCCTTGAGGCTGGTTAAATTGTGGACCACGGGACAGACGCCGCAAATCCGGGCGGAAATTTGGGAAACCTCGTTGACGCTTCGGGAACGCAAAATTCCTTCCAGAAGCCGGGCGCCTTCAAGAATATCCAGGCGGACTTTTTCCACTTGACCGTTCGCTATTTCCGCCACAAATCCCGCGTGGCCTTCAATTTTGGCGATGTGATCAATTTTAATTATCATAAATTTATTTTGACTAGCGAGGACGATGCGCCAGTTAGGCATATCGTCCGAGTGAAGTCAAAATACAGGGTTTTTGCAATACCCCGCAGCTCTGCTGCGGTTGGGATAATCTTTTTTGAGTCCGGAGCTCTGCTCTGGGGTTTAATACCCTTTATTTTTGGGCCGGCTGTTCCGGGTAAACCCCCACACCTAATTAGTTCAAGATTATAAGAACTGCTGTTTCGCTCCTCGCTATGCCGATTAGGTGTGGGGGTAAATTCTGTCTTGCATTCCGAAGCGCTGAAAGATCATTTTCATTTCTTCTTCGGTATATCCTTGTTTGGCCAATTGTTTGTTCAGATTTTCGGGATTGATATTTTTGAGCGGGCCGCGGCAACCGTCGCAGGGGTAATTATTTGAGGGACAGGGCGCGCCGCAACCGCCAAGAATCACCGGGCCAAGGCAAGGCAATCCTTCTTGCAGTAAGCATTTGTTTTGTTTTAATTGACATTCATAACAGACGGGCCGTTGGGGAATTTGCGGCGGCGCGCCGGCGATCAAGCTTTGCGCCACCCGCAAAAATTCTTCATTATTTATCGGACAGCCAGGAATTTCGTAGTCAACTTTGACGTAATAACTCAAAGGATTAATATCGGGATTGTTTATTCCTTCAATGTTTTTGTAAACATAGCGAAGGCGTTCGGCCTTGTCCTGATAATTTTTTATTTCCGCGATGCCGCCCAGCGCCGCGCAGGCCCCCAACGCGACCAGAATTTTTGAACGACTACGCAAATCTTTGAGCCGCGCGATATTTTCTTCCGTGATCGGCGCCCCCTCCACGAAAACCACGTCATAACTTTTCGCCTCGGGCGTGTCTTCCAGCATAATGAAATCACCGATCTTGGCGCTTTCAAACAGATCAAAAATTTTTTGCCCCAAATCCAAAATCGCTACCTGGCAGCCCTCGCAGCAGGTCAGAGAAACGACAGCGATAGTGGGTTTTTTATTTTTCATAATTTTAACCCCGGATTTTTCACCAGCGAATTGCGCTGGCTTTTGTCTATTTTGCAGACCAGCCATTGGTAATGATAAGCAATAAGGTCTCCGGGTTTAAGGCCAGCGACCATTTTAGGGAGGGATTTAATAAAGATTTTTCGGCCGTTTGATTCATCCAGCGCTTCTATCTTTTTTTTATCTTTATCCAAAGTGATAATTTCGGCCGCGCCTACGGCGCAATGTTTCGGCATTAAAAGATTGTGTTTTTTAAAAACGTAATTTTTAACCGACCTAGGGTCAAGCAAATCTCGACCGCTTTCTTTCGCTTCTTTTCTCAAATGATTCCAGGCGATGATGAGCCGGGGAACCGATTTTTCAAGCTCGTCTTCAAGGCTTGAGTCTCCTTCAAGATATTGGCGCGTTCTTTCCGTCAGTTCTTTTAACCCCGGCATTTTTTCCAAAACCGCCCCGTAAGCGAAAGAATACAAAAGAAAAAGGCCTTTGTTCATTTTTTTGCCAAGAGCCCTCTTATTTCTTCCGCTTGTTTTTTGGAAACCTTGGTGATAATGGTATTTTTGTGCGTCAAAACCCAATCGCCTTTTTTGACCTTAAGCAAAGTGGCGGCTGTTTCTTTTTGGGTGCCGACCTTCAGCAAAATGCCGTCTTTTTTGACCGAAATGACTTGTTTGGGAATGGTTAAACACATAATTTTAAATTATTTATATCGCCCCCGGTATATCTTTTATTTTATCATACGCGAAGATCGGTCCGTCTTTGCAAGTATAATATGGTCCCACGGCGCAATGTTGGCAAACTCCGACGCCGCAATGCATTCGGCGCTCCAGCGACAAAAAAATATCTTCGTCCGCGACTCCTTTTCCTTTCAGTTCGGCCAGCGCGGGCCGATACATTGCCGGCGGCCCGCATAAAAACACGCGGCTTTTTTCTATCAATGGAAATTTGTCAAAAAGCGCGGTCACGAGTCCCACACAGCCCTGCCAGCCGGCGCATTCTTTATCCGCGGTGAGACGGACTTCAATATTCTTTTCCCGCCATTTGTTATATTCGTATCGGAAAAGCATTTCATCGGGGTTTTTGGCGCCGTAAAAGACCTGAATTTTAGCGTTCTTGCCCAAAAATTTTTCTTTGCCCAAGATTAAACTACGCAAAGGAATCAATCCCAGTCCACCAACGATAATGATAAGATTCTTTTTCACTTTGTCATTCTGAGGGAGCGAAGCGACCGAAGAATCTCGTGATTTTCCCATACCCATATCTATATTAGATCCTTCGCTTCGCTCAGGATGACAAGAAGCGTCTATCAGCCAACCTTTCCCGTACGGCCCCCTAATGCCGACTATATCCCCAACTTTCAACTCGTGGATTTTTTCAGTGAGCCGGCCGACATTCCGCACGCAAAGCTCAAGATATTTTTCTCCGGAAGCGCCGCAGGGCGCAAAAGGCGCTTCGCCCAGCCCCGGCAAAGAAAGCTCAATGAACTGGCCGGGGCTGAAAGAAAAGTTATAGCCCCAGACTTTTTGGACAAATTCAAAACGGAACATCTTAATGGAAGAAGTTTGCTCCGTTATTTTGATTATTTTGGCGTTTTCCGAATGATAGGGATTAAACATTTTTTCTAGCTCTTGACCCCTCACCTATGAAGGAATGCGAGCTCCGCTCGCGAATAAATACTAGATAGATAAATTATGATTATTGAAAAAATAAAAGTTAGTTGCTACGGATAATTTTTCAAAATTTCCTTCATAGGTGAGGGGTTGACAATACTATTTGATTATGATATACTTTATTTATTAACACAATGCAGTTCTTTTTGAAGGAGGAAGCCATGTTTAAATTATTGGCTTTGGAAAGTGCAATATCTTATTGCAGAAGCAGTGAATGGCTGAAAGAAGCGGCAAGGGGTTTGGCTTCTTTGGCAATTCTCGCAATCTGGGCGGCGGCGATAATCTTTTTCGTCTTTTGCGACGCTCTCGAATCGGCGCTTGTTATCTCCATCATCGCAGTTTCAATTGCCGCCGCGTTGCTTCTCCGCAAACTTCTATAAATATCCGTTTCCCGACCGCTTCCAAATTTGGAGGCGGTTTTTTTATTTTATTTTTTCCCTCCTTTGAAAAAGGAGAGTTAGGGAGGATTTTATAGATATTTTTCCTTATGATTCCGCTATCTCTTTCAGTACTTCTTCAATATTAATATCAACCGGACAAACTTTGGTACAACGATGACAACCGACGCACCCCATAAAACCGAATTCGTCGGGAATACGGGCAAATTTGTGAAAATACCAAAAATGGATCCTTTCGGCGACGGTATTCAAAAATTTGTGTCCAGGCGCCACTTTCGAAAATTCTTCAAAGAAACAAGAATCCCAGGCGCGCTGGCGTTCGCCATTCCCTTTTTCGTCTATTTCGTCTTTAATCCCGAAACAAAAACACGTGGGGCAGGAAAGTGTGCATTTGCCGCATTCCAGGCACCGTTTTCCAAGCTCTTCCCAAATTTTGGGATTATGGTGATTTTTTAATTTATCGCGCAGGAGTTCCATTTGTGGGTCCGGTTTCCCCTCTTTTATTGGCCCCGAAAATTGGATATGGGTGTAATCTTTATGGCCGAAATGTTCCAGTATCCGCTGGCCGCGTAGCGATCCAGTAAAAACTTTTAACCCCTCCTCGCCTCCCCTTAAATTAAGGGGAGGAAGGGTGGAGTTATGAGCTAAGAATATATCAAACGGCAAATGCTCCAGAGTGTCTTCTTCAAATTTTTCTTCAAAGATATTATCTTCAATTCCGGGCAGGATGGAATGACCGACCACCAAAAGATGCCGGCGTCGGAATTGGTAGTAGGGGTCTTTCTCAAAAACCTGATCGTAAAGATTAATGGCTTTTAAATCCAACAAATTTATGCCAATAATCGCCGTTTTTTGGGCATTTTTGGTTTCGCGAACCTCATTCTTTTTAAATTCAAAAAGTTTTTCGCATTCGGGGACGAAGAATTGTTTAAAAGGAAAAATTGGCAGGCGTCCGTCCAAAATTAGTTCTTCGGATTTTTGGATTTCGCCCACAATAACTTCTTTATTTTCATTTTCCGCTGGACCGAAAACCAGCCAGTTTTCTTTCTGGAGATAAGCAATAAATTTCTCAAGCTCACGCCGAGTCATTGATTATATTGTATCAGATTTTAGGAAGAAATAAAACCTGGGGATAATTTCTTATTTTATATCTGTCATTCCCGCGAAAGCGGCCCCGCAGCTGCGGGGTGGATCCCGGCTCAAAGGCCGGGATGACAAAAAGTGTGTGGATAAAAAAAGGACGGATTACTCCGTCCTTTTGGGTAAAAAGGAACTTATTAAAAATCAAAAGAAAAAGACGAAAATATTGGCCACACCCAGCGTTAAAAGGGAGACCCAGAAAGCGGATCGTCTTTTCTTTTTCGCGAAAAGAAAGAGGCTTTTTGACCACAATACAACAAAGATCACATTGGCCCAAACCTCGCCTTCTTTCCAGGGAGAGTTCGGCCAGAAAATCATGATAATAAAAATATTTGTCCAGATCGCGTAGGTCGCCAGCGGCCAGTCTTTTAAAATGGCGGCAAAAAAAATGATGCCGCTAAGCAAGGCGAAATAGAAAACACTGAAGACAATCGTTTCTAACGACATGCGACTCCTCCTTTTAAACTTTTAAGGAACAGGGAATGGTTCGCGTCAAGACATTATTTTCTCATTCGGGCTTTCAGAATCGCTAATTTGAATCTCCAATCTTGCCAGAAAACGGTGTATTCAATCAAGAAATAAAAAGCCAAGACAAAGACCAGCGCGCCGATGGCTGAAAAAGCGAAAGTTAGGGCTTTGGAATCCGATCCCGTCAGCGCTGCTACCGGAGCGGTTTGAATTTGATTGGGATTCGCGGAATTTGAAGAAGAAGTGACAGCCGTTTGATTTATGGTAATCTGGGCGGAAGCCGAACGCTCATAAATTCCTTCCCCGGAAACATAAGCGTAGTTAGTTAAAATTTGGTTGGCGGAAGCGGAAACTGAAGCTTCAAAACTTATCCGGTGACCCTGGCTGGCGTATATTATACCTGGATTTATGCCACTCGAAACAATACTGTCGCTGATATAATTGCCGTCAAGGCGGGCGGAACCGCCGATATAAGTCAAACCGGCCGGTAGAACGTCCCAAACGCGCAAATCAGTTAAGGTCACGGCATTGACGGGCAAGGTTAATTCAATTAAGAAAATCACGCGATTGCCGGCATTGGCGTAAGTTTCGGAAGAAAAAGTAATTTGGCCGGCGGTCAAATTACGGACGGAATTATTGATATTCAGAGTGCCGACGGTGGCGGTTCGAGAAAGATAAATTGTGGATGTGTCGCTGTCTTGATTGGCCTGGTCGGTGTGGGTGTAAACGTAATTAGTCAATGATAAATTTTGGCTCGTGCCGGCATAAATAGCCGTGGCTTCAAAAGTGATAAAACGAGAAGAATTAACAAAGATTGAACCGATATTGATTCCGCCCGAGGCAACGCCGTCAGAAATCCTTTCATCATTCAGGCGGGCCGTGCCGGGAACATAAATGATGTAAGAAGGCAGAGTGTCAAAAACAATCACGTTATCCAAGGTAGCGTTGCCGGTATTTTGGATCTGAATTTGAAACATCAGCCGGTCATTGCTGGAAACGCTGATATTTTTTGAAAAATAACCCTGGCCGCTTGTTAAATTGCGGGCGTTGGCGGCGATATTTATATTATAATTTGGAGAACTGGCTTGAGCGGTCGAAGGTAAAATTACCTGGCTCAAGGCTAAACCCGATAAAACCAAAAAAACCGCCAAGACAACCTTGATGTCACTAGTTTTGGAATATAATTTTAAAATATTCAGCTGCATCATAATTTTATTTTCTGTTTTAAAAATTCCACCGATCTCAAGTGAAATTTTTGAAACAAAGGAGGAATTTGAATTGGTCAAATTATCAAATTCCTCCGGTTTTTTTAGAACGAACGTTTAGCGAGGCGTCGGCGAATAAGAAGGATTGTAGCTTCTGTCATCGTTCTTTTTTCCCCGACCAGATGACTATACCGGTGCCGATCAAAGAGGCGGTGGTGATAAGCCATGGCCAGGAAGAATTCTTTTTTTGGACGCGAACCACGGTTTTTCTGTCAACAAAAGTTTCCTGCGACCTAAATCTTTTTTCAACCGTGGTGAGAATTTTTTTCTTCGCCAGGGCGGGAGATATTTTAACGATCAATCCTTGCACCGCGTTGCCGCAGACGCCGAGTTTAACGATCCGATATTCTTTGGCGGACGAAACGTTTTCCCCCTTGATTAATTCTCCCAAGAGCACGGTTTTGGGCTCAACCCAGCCCGTAAACCATTTGCCCGAAGAGGCTTGGGTGGCCAAGACCAGGGTATCGGGAAAAACAATTATCTCCAGATTTTGTTCTCGGCAGATCTTTTGGATCTCCGCCACGGAATTGCGCGGCGTCAGTTTCAGCTTTTTATACTCGCTTTGACCGGCGGGCAGAGGCGGCAGAGAGGAAACGATTTCAATCCCCGACGGAGAGAAACCGTTTTCTTCATCTGTCCAGGTTTCTGTTTCCGGCGGGAAATAGACGATGTTGATCGGCTCTTTTCCCTTTTCATAAAACTCGTCCGTCGTTACTATTCCGGCGCAACCCCAGGTCTGGAAGAAAAGGCAGCCGGTCAGCCAAAGCGAAAGTAATTTTTTGACTCGCATTCAGCCATCTCCTTTCAGGGAACCGGTTGTTCGTCGTTTGAAAATCTTGGTTTGGAAGAGTAAGCGGGAACGATTTCCCTTTTCTCTTCGGGTTTCCGGCTTTGGGTTTCAGACACGCTGCTTGTTTCCATCCCCTTCGTCTTAAAAGAGGGGGTCAAAGAGCCCGAATTTTCCATTTTTTCTTCAATACCGAAAACAAAGTTTCCCGCTAAGGGAAAGAAAAAGATTATTTCTTTTTTGTTGATAACGCACCGGTGTTTCCAACCGGCGATCTTCGCTGGTTGGAAGATTATTTTCTCCACCAAACCGTCGTTATTCAAAACTCTCAATTTGATGTCCGAAAAGACGCCTTGTTCTCTTCCCGCTTTCTTGAATCCGGCGTAGAGCTCTTCAATGAATTTCACCGGGTCTCCGGGAGAGTATATTCCGGCCATTTCGGCGATGCCCTGGCGGAGGTAGAAATCTTGGTTTTCATACCATTCCCAGTAGCCCGTTTTTATTTCGGAGGCTTGGGGAATGGAAAAGAAGAAAAGAATGAAAAGCCAAAGCGGAACGAAGGCCGCGGTTTTCATTTTAAGGCCTCGCTTTCTGGGTTTTAAAGGAACTTTCGGGTCTGATTCAGTGCCTGAACTATAGCTTTTTTATTCGGTTTTTGTCAACCCCTCACATGAAAAAGAATGCGAGCCTTGCTCGCGAATAAAATACCAGATGAATAACCCGTAATTATATAGAAAATAAGGCTATTTAGCAGAAATAACTTTGACAAATTTCTTTTTCATGTGAGGGGTCAAGATTATTTTATTAATTCTCCCCGCGCCACTAAGCGCTTAAAAGTCGTGCCCGGCGGCCAGCAGGTCATCAAGGCCAAAGAAGAATTTTGGGTTTGGGAAATTTTAGTTTGGGCGGGCGAAAGGAGCTCTTTTGAGGTCAGGCGATAATCGTATTGCCGGCCCTGATAAAAGACTGAAACAATATCCCCCGCTTCCAATTTGTCCAATAAGCTGAAGATTTGGCCGTAGGGAGTTTGGTTCCAAATGTAAGTTGAGCTGTGGCCGGTCACAAAAAATTCTCCTGTTTCGCCGGGCTTGGCCGAACCTGGATAAACCACGACTCCCTGATTGAGCGCTTGATTTAATTCTTTTTGGCTGGTGCCAAAAGCGAAAATAAGCGGCGCTTTAACGTCAATTTTTGGGATCAAAATAAAATTTTCGCTTTGAAAAGCGGTTGTCCTGTTTTGAGAAGTTCCCGGCGCGGAAAAATTTTGTGAAGCCGAAGCAAAAAATTGATAAGAAGCGCCCGGGCTTTTAAATTCCAAAGGGGTTTTTGTTCCCGACGGTTCATCAAAAGAGATTCGGACATTTCTTTTCTCCCAATTGACCAAGCGGGTTTCAAGCGCGGAAAAATTCAAAAAAGCGAAGATCAAAATAAAAGCCAGGAGACCCGAAATTCCATAGAAAAACAATTTGTTCTTTTGGCGCAGATTTTCGGCCAAAGACTTGGTTGAAAATTCAGCTTGGCTGGCGCGCCAAAAAGCGTAGGTTGGGAATGCGGCTAAAACTGAGAACCAGGATCTAATGTAGAAAGCAAAGGCGATATTTAAAGCAAAAATCAGCAAGAGAAATAAAAATCGCGGCCAGAAAAATCTTTTGAAAAAAGCAAAGATCAGACTCGCGGCCAGAATAACAAAAGCGCCAAAAACCAGCCAGAGAGCGATATTTTGCCCGGTTTCGTCGGTAATAAAAATAAAGGGGCCGCCCAGCCATTGCGTCAAAAAATACGCCAAAAATTGGAGGAAGATGTTAGTCAAAGCCCCCTTAATAAATGAATCAGAATTGGTTTTGGGTGAAAAATCCATTGTCTATACGATAATACTAAATTCTTTAAAAGTCAAGGAAACAAAAACCCCCGCTTGAGGCGGAGGAAAAATTGTTTTTTAGATAGAATGATTATTTGGTCTGATTCAATTTTTCGTCAATGATCTTTTGAAATTCCGCGTAGGGCTGGGCGCCGACTAATTTTTGACCGTTGATAAAGAAGGTCGGGGTGGCGGTCACCTCTTTTTTAATGCCTTTATCATACCAATTTTGGGCCGCGTTTTTGGCGCCTTCCGAATTATAACAGGCGGTGAAGTCGCTTTGATTCAAGCCAGCGTTGACCGCAAAATCAATCAAGTCCTGCGCTTCTTGAATTTCCGCGTTATGGCTGAAAAGATAATTAGAATATTCGGTGTATTTTCCCTGTTTCTCGGCGCAATAGGACGCGGCGCCAAATTCAAGGGGCGGATAAGGATAAGAAACAAATCTCACCTTTCCGGTTTTGATGTAGTCATTTTCAATCAAGCCGAAGGTCTGATTTTTGAAATTAACGCAGGCGCCGCAAAGAAAGCTGAAATATTCTTCAATGACCACCGGCGCGTCGGGATTGCCGTAAGAGATACTCGCCGCCTCATTGTTTTTCACCTCCGAAGTTTGGGGATTCAAAATGGAAGCCGGAGAGAGGCCGTTCTTTGAATAATACCAGCCGGCGCCGATGACCAATGCCGAAAGGATGATGGCGACAATGATGATCTTTTTGTCTGACATGGGTTTTTATTAATTAATTAAAGTTTAAAACAAATTATATTTTTTGTCAACTATTCGGGCCGACTGGAAGAAGAAAGGATATTTTTATAATAATTTTCGGGATCGGAGACAAAATTATCGTAAACTCTTAAAAGATAAAAAATGCTGAAGATCTGGAGAGCGATCAGCGCCAGAAATCCCCATTTGTAGTTTGGTTTAAAATCCATTTTCTAAACTTTGATGTATTTTCCCCAGCGTTCAAAAAGTTCCGCGGTGGCGCGCACGTCGGCGGCGCAATAGCGGGCGATCTCCAGGAACTTTTTCTTTTTAAAATATTCTTGCACCTTGTCGCCGCTGATGCCTTCCAGTTTTTTTCTGTCCAGGCCAAAGTTTCGGCAATAAAAATCCAAAGGGAAGCGCCGGAAGGCGTCGTAAAAAGTGAGCTGGTCCAAAAGGTCAACATGTTCCGTATCGCTGTAGCGGTATGGCATCAAATTCCGCGTCGGCCGGACTTTTAAAACCGCGGAGCGGATCATAATATAAGGGCAGTCAAATTTCCGGCCGTTGAAAGTGATGAATTGCTGGTGTTGGCGGATCTCCCGCCAGAACTTTTCCAAAATTTCTTTTTCCGGAAGCGCTTCATATTCCATCCCCTCTTCCACGAACGATTCTATCTTTTCTCCGGGTGCCTGGAAAAAAACCTTTCCGCGCGCGGTCTCCGGATTAAAAAGGCAGATGGCGGCAATTTCGCCGGTCAGCGGCCAAAGCCCCAGTTTGTCTTTTTTCTCTTGATTCTTTTTCTCGTCCTCGGCGTCCTTCAAAACATACTCCTGAACTTTTTCATCAAGGTTCTCAAAATCAACGCCGATGGTTTCAATGTCAAAAACGATTTTAGACATAGGGTTTAATTTTGTCATTCCGGCCTTGCTTGCCCGCCATAGCTTTAGCGACGGAGGGAGCCGGAATCCAGAAATATGGATCCCGCAAGCGAGTGCGGGATGACAATTAATAAATTGTCATTTTCTTCATTATATCATCTTGCTGGATTTGGCGCACGACCTCCATTCCTTCAATAACTTTTCCAAAAACCGTGTGTTTTCCATTCAAGTGCGGCTGGTCTTTCTGGGTCACAATGAAAAATTGGCTGCCGTTGGTATTCGGCCCGGCGTTGGCCATGGCCAAAGACCCAACTTCAACCTTATGAGACTTTAATTTTTTTGTGTATTTATACCCCTGCGCTTCCAGGGATTTTATTTCACTCTCCGCGAGCCCCAGGCTCCAGGGGTTAATTTCGTCCTCAAATTTATAGCCCGGTCCGCCGGTGCCGTTTCCGTTCGGGTCTCCCCCTTGGATCATAAATTCGGGGATCACCCGATGAAATTTCAACCCGTTATAGAATCCTTTTTGGGCCAGATCGGTGAAATTTTTAACCGTTTTGGGCGCATCTTGGGAAAATAACTCCAATTTAATTTGGCCGCGGGGCGTTTCTATCACCGCGAAGCGATTTTGAGGTTGATTTTTCATTTTCAGATAAAAATTAAGATAAAAAACGCCGCCGGTTAAAATCGCCAGGGCGACAATGGAACAGGCGCTAATAATTAGGATCTTTTTATTCCGTTTTTTCTTTTCTTCTTCTTTTTGCGTTTCTTCCAGTTTTTTCTCTTCGCGAAGTTTTTGGATTTTGCCCATCAGAGTTTTATTAATAAAATAAGTAAACAAAAAATAAACTCATTTGCTTTTTTAAACAAATGATTAAGCAAAATAAAAATTGTGATTGATCTAAATTACTTGGCGAATTTGTTGTAAAGCCAGGCGAAAATCCAGCCCAGGATAAATCCGGCCACCACGCCTTCTATCGTCATCACAATCGCCCCGCCCCAGGAATAAGAAGCCAAATGGAGGGCGGCCATGCGCGCCATAAAATCACTGGCTTTGCCGGTGAGCAAAGAAAAGGCCATCATCAAAAAAGTCCAAACACCGCCGAAAATAGCGGAGGCGTAAGCCAACGCTAAAGCATTTAATTTCATATCGTATAAAAATATTTTTATTTATTTAGACCAACCGGCTCGACCAACCGGCCATTGAAATAGTAAATTAGTGAACAGGTAAACAAGTGAATAAGGAAAATCCGGTTATTTTTGGCATCGGGGACAAAAATGGGCGCTTCGCCCTCCGATCTTTATTCTTGTTATCTCTCCTCTACATTTTACGCATTTTTCGCCCTTTTTGCCATAGACCTTCAGCTCTTTTAAAAATTTTCCTTCTTGACCCCGAGCGTCAAAATACGTGTCAGCCGAAGTGCCGCGAAGTTTAATCGCTTTTTGAAGGATCTTTTTGGAATTTTCAAAGATCTTTTCAGTCTCTTTTCCTTTAAGAGTTTCCACTCGCCGCGAAGGGTGAACGCCGGCAACAAAAAGGATTTCGTCCGAATAGATATTGCCTATTCCCGCCAAGTTTTTTGGGTCCATTAAAAATTGTTTGATCTTGGCGCGGGGGCGTTGGCGCAGAATCTTTTCAAAAACTTTCAGCGTGAAATTTTTTTCCAAAGGTTCCGGCCCAAAATTCTCTTTGGCTAAAAGTTCAGCCAGTTTTTCGATTTTGACGAGTTTTACATAGCCGAATTGTCTTAGATCGTTAAAAAGCAATCGGCTACCGTCTTGAAAATTAAAGATCAGGTGGGTATATTTCCATAATCTTTGATTTTTAATTTCGGGTTTTTGAAATATCAATTGGCCCGTCAATTTTAAATGGATCAAAATGGAATAACCGTTTAATAATTCAAAGATAAGGATCTTGGCGCGGCGCCAAACCTTTTTCACTTGGGCGTCCAAAACCGCTTTTTTAAATTCAGCCGGCGGCGCTTTGATGATTTTGGGCAGAAAAATCTCAACGCTTTTTATTTTTTTGCCCGTCAGAAAGCCGTTAAGCTGGCGGCTGATAGTTTCAACTTCCGGAAGTTCGGGCATAAAAAATGTCATCCTGAACCCCGAAAAAAGAAACTTCGTTTCTTTAACGGGGTAAACTCCGTAAAGGATCTCTGACGGATGTCAGACCCCGCCAAGGCGGGGAGATTCTTCGGGCTACGCCCTCAGAATGACACAATTAAATTCTATTAAATTTTTATCGCTTTTTCCAATCGCCTTAAGGCAACCACGTAGGCGGCGACGCGCAGGTCAATCTGGAATTTTAACGCTTCTTTCCAGACATCTTTGGTCGCTTGCGTCATGATCTTTTTTAGTTCTTCAAAAACCTTTTCTTCTTCCCAATATTTGTTTTTCAGATTTTGGAGCCATTCAAAATAGCTGACCGTCACGCCGCCGGCGTTGGCCAGAATGTCGGGCACGACCAGGATCTTGCGGTTATTAAAGATCTCGTCCGCGCCTTCTTTAAGCGGGCCGTTGGCCAATTCCAAAATTATTTTAGCCTTGATCGCCAAAGCGTCTTCCGGGCCGATCAATCCGCCCAGAGCCGCCGGAATCAAAATATCGCAGGGAGTTTTGCGAATCAGATCTTGCTGGGAAACCTCGCGGCTTCCCGGAAAATCTTTCAGCGAGCCGGTTTTTTGTTTGAATTTGATCAGCTTTTCCACATCCAGTTCTTGGCCGGGTTCTTTGGGCCAAATAGCGGATGTTGAATCCCCCACTCCCACGATCTTAAAACCGCGTTGAGCAAGAAGCTTGGCCATATTGGAACCCGCGTTCCCAAAACCCTGAATCGCGACCGTCGGTTTTTCAGAACCCTTTTTGAGTTTTTTCACGATTTCTTCCAAGACATAGACGCCGCCCAGGGCCGTCGCGATGTCCCGGCCTTTTGAGCCGCCGATCTTTAGGGGTTTCCCGGTCACGACCGCCGGCGTTTTTTGCCGGACAATCTTTGAATATTCGTCATAAATCCAACTCATCACTTGGCCGTCGGTGTAAACGTCCGGCGCCGGAATGTCTTTCTGGGGGCCGATTATGTCGGCAATGGCGCGGGTGTAGGCGCGCGTCAGGCGTTCTTTTTCCCCCAAAGACAATTTTTTGGGATTTACCACCACTCCGCCCTTTCCGCCGCCAAAAGGAATGTTTACCACCGCGCATTTTACGGCCATCCAAAAAGCCAGATCCATTACTTCTTTCAAATCGCAGGATTCATGGAATCGGATGCCGCCTTTGTACGGTCCGCGGGCGTTGGAATGTTGGACGCGGTGGCCGGAAAAAATTTTAATTTCGCCCGAATCCATTTTGACGGGAAAATTAACCTGCAAGATTCTTTGCGGCGTGTTTAAAATTTCCAGATATTCTTTTTTAATCTTTAAAAGCGCGGCGGCCTTATCAAATGGTTTGGACATGGTTTTTCTACAAATTACGAATTTCTTACAAATATACGAATTTTAAATCCCCCTTAGTCCCCCTTTAAAAAGGGGGAATTTATCTGTATATCTGTATCAATCCGTAAATCTGTAAGTTATATTCTGTGTTTATTTATTTCAAATCCCGCGATGCCAAAGGCCGTGGCGACATTAAACGATTCTTTTCGGCCGAACATCGGAATTTCCAAAATAACGTCGGCTTTTTTTAAAATATCTTTGCTAATGCCCCGGGTTTCGTGGCCTACGATCAGCGCCAGAGGGAAAACAGGCTTGAATTCCAGAATACTTTTTGTTCCTCTGATGTTATTTTCCAAGCAGACGATCTTGACGCCTTCTTTTTTCAATTTTTCCACCAACCGCCCCGTTTGTTTGAAAATTTCGAAAGGAACAAGATTTTGAGCGCCTAAAGCGCTTTTTTGCAATTTAGGATGAAGTTCTCCAAATTGGTTGACGCCCGAATAGCCGCCAAGATACAGTTTATTTATTTTCAGCGCTTCGGCCGTTCGGAAGATCGCGCCCACGTTTTCCAAACTTCGGATATTGTCCAAAACAACAAAAAAAGACCGGCTGGAATCTATCTTTTTCATTTATCCATTCTATCCCCCGCCTTTGAATTTTTCAAGTCAGATCGCCAAAAATTTTTCCACGGCAAAAAAGACCAAAAATCCGATAACCGTGGCCAAAATCAGGCTCCAGGAATTTTTTTCGCGGTGCGCTTCGGGCAAAAGGTCGGAGGCGCCGATATAGAGCAAAAAGCCGGCAAAGAAAGCCAGAAAATAAACCAGATTTTTGACCGGCAGATCAACGATCCAGCCGCCGAAAACGCCGATGGCCGAGATGAGGGAATTCAAAGCCAACCAGAAAAAAATCTTTTTTTTGCCCTCCCTATTTTTAAGGAGCCAAACAGAAATATTAAGGCCATCCGTGATCTTGTGGAGGGCGACCGCGAGGGCGACAAAAAGACCGATGATAATATCCACCTGGAAAGCGGCGCCGACGATCAAACCGTCAAAAAAGCCGTGCAAAGATAAGCCGGCCGCTCCCCAACCGCCCACATTCCGGTGTTTTTTTGAACGGCAGTCTTCTTCATGAGCGGGATCAATGAGAATGAATTTTTCCAGCAAATGAAAAGCCAAGAAGCCGAGCGCGATGACGGCCGCCAGATTCTGAAACGGCTGGCCAAATTCATCGCCGAAATTTTTTATTTCCGGCAGAAGTTCAAAGAAAAACAAGGAAAGCAACAATCCGGCGGAAAAAGCCATCAGAATTTCAAGCTTGTGTTTGAATCTCAACGCCAAAAGTCCGCCTAAAAAAGTGGCGATAATGATTGAGAGGATGGCAAAATAGATAATCATTTGAAGAGATAATAAATAAATAAAAGATCGCTTAAAACCAATAAAACGATTGTAAACCAACCCAGGGTCAAACTTATCCAATGGCAGCGGAAATTACCCATCACTTTTTTGGCGCTGGCCAGCCGCAGAATGAAATAAATTATCACCGGCGCCAGAATTCCGACGATCAGCTGGGAATAAAAGATTGCTTTGATCGGTTGAAAATTAAAAAGCAGAGAAGCCAGGCAAATCAAAAATCCGAAAGTGATGACCGAATAAAATCCTCTGGCACGGCCGGGTTTTTTGCGCAGACCGTCGGGCCAATTGAAATATTCCGCCACGGCGTAAGCTGAAGAAGTGGCCAAAATGGGAATCGCCAGAATTCCCGAGCCGATCAATCCCAGGCCGAAAAGTTTGGCGGCCCAGCCGCCCGCCAGCGGCGCGAGAGCCTGGGCAATGTCGGCGATCGTCAGAGTATCAAGATTGTGGTCCAAAACAATTGAAGCGGAAGCCAGCATTACAAAAAAAGCGATGAAAGAGCTGTAAATGAATCCCAGGGTTACTCCCCGGCCGGATTTTTTCAGGCTTTTTTCGTTTCGCCGTTCTTCTATTTCCTGTTCGGTTTGCCAGAAAAAACTGTAAGGCGAAAAAACAGCGCCCAGGATGGCCAGGAACGCCGAAATATAAACTAAATTGAATTCAATTTTCGGCCAAATCACGGCTCCCAAAACCTGGCGCCAGTCGGGAAAAGCCAGGAAGCCGGAAATCACATAAGCCAGCAAAATTCCCGAAAACCAGAAAAAATAACGGGCGACATGCTGGTAAGTATCAAAAACGATGATATACCAAACCAAAATGATTAACGGCACGATGAAATAAAGATAATTTTCGCCGGTCAGAAGCTGAAAACCGGCGGCCATGCCGATGATGTCGGCCACAAGAGAAAGAAGATTGGCGATGACAAAAACACAAAGGCAAACCAACGCGGTCTTTTTCCCGAAATTTTCTTTGATCAGGGAAATCAACCCTTTTTTGGTTATATCGCCGAGGCGCGCCGAAAGCCGGTGAATAGCGATGAGAAGCGGTGTCACTAAAATTACCACCCAAAGCAA
>ERZ1292629.1985-Hain-H43-01um-R1-1985-length-18472-cov-6_pt1 | contig 18472 bp, 17 predicted proteins | sample MGYA00564399_ERZ1292629 | MGnify/ENA primary metagenome ERZ1292629 (study PRJEB36523, sample SAMEA6512636) | groundwater metagenome | collected 2019-01-08 | study: AquaDiva: Metagenomics assemblies of 32 groundwater samples | reverse complement strand
ATGTGGCCTCGAAGACTAATGATATCGCTGGCGACGGCACCACCACCGCGGTAGTGCTGACTCAAGCGATTATGGAGGAGGGCTTGAAGAAAACAGCGCTCGGGGTAAATGCGATGGGCGTGCGGCTCGGGATTGAGGCCGCGGCTGCGGAAGTGGTGAAGGCGCTTAAGGAGATGGCCAAGCCAGTGAAGAATAAACAAGAGACTAAGCAGGTGGCCACGATCTCGGCCGAGAGCGAAGAATTTGGCGAGATTATTGCCGATGCGATTGATAAAGTAGGTAAGGACGGCGTGGTGACGGTGGAGGAGTCGCAATCATTTACGGTCGAGAGCGAACTGGTTGAAGGAATGCAATTTGATAAAGGTTATGTGTCGCCCTATATGATTACGGACGCGGATCGGATGGAGGCGGAGTATAGTGATCCTTATGTTTTATTAACCGATAAGAAAATTTCTTCGATTAAAGATATTTTGCCGGTACTGGAGAAGTTGGCGCAGAGTGGCAAGAAGGAGTTGGTGATTATTGCTGATGAGGTGGATGGCGAAGCGATGGCGACCTTGGTAGTCAATAAACTCCGTGGCATCTTTAGCACGCTGGCCATTAAAGCGCCGGGTTTTGGTGACCGCAAGAAGGAGATGCTTGAAGACATTGCGATTCTTACTGGCGGTAAAGTAATTTCGGAAGAAGTGGGGCTGAAGCTCGACAATGTGGATCTCGCCATGCTTGGCCGGGCGCGGAAGATTGTGGCGACCAAAGAGGCGACCACTATTGTGGGCGGCAAAGGCAAGAAGGCAGATCTCGATAATCGCGTGGCGCAAATTAAGAAGCAAATTGAGCTGAGCGATTCTTCTTATGATAAAGAGAAGTTGCGCGAGCGCTTGGGCAAACTCTCGGGTGGCGTGGCGGTGATTAAAGTGGGCGCCGCCACCGAGAGTGAGATGAAGTATAAAAAATTAAAAATTGAAGATGCGGTGGAGGCCACCAAGGCGGCGATTGAAGAAGGGATTGTGATTGGCGGCGGCGCGGCCTTGGTGCGCGCTGGCGCTAAAGTGGGAAATAAGAAAATCGCCTCGCCCTCGGAAGACATTCGCGATGAATTTGATACGGGAGTAAAGATTTTACTCAAGGCGCTGGAGGCGCCACTCGCCCAAATTGCCAAGAATGCTGGTAAGGATGACGGGATGGTGATTGTCGACAAAGTGAAGCAGGGTAAAGGCAACATGGGTTACGATGCCAATGCTGATAAAATTGTGGACGATATGTTTACGGCGGGGATCATTGATCCGGTGAAGGTGACGCGCACGGGCTTAGAGCGCGCCGCTTCCGCCGCCGCGATTTTGCTGACCACTGAAGTGGCGATTGCCGATGAGCCGAAAGATCCGCCAGCTGGCGGACCGCCAATGCCGGGTGGAGGAATGGAATACTAAACTCAAAGAAAAAACCACCCGCGCGGGTGGTTTTTTGATTTTTGACTTGCTATCATTAACACCAATGTGGCCAAAGCAGAAATAAAACAATATATTGAGGCGGCGATTGCTCGTGGTTTGGGTCAACCAGAAATTGAGGCAAGTTTAAAAGCGGTTGGCTGGAGTCAGGATGATATTGCGGCCGCTTTTTCTGAACAAGAAATTACTAGCCTCCGGCGTGATTTTGATGCCATGAATGCTCGATTGAGCCGACTTGAAGGTAGGCCAGTTCTTGGTGGGTATCAGCCAGCGGTTTCCACTCCGGTAAATACTTCCTCGCTTCGACCAATCGCCAATCAGGTGATTAAACCAGAGTCCGTTGAGTCTAAGGTCACGGGGAAGTGGTTTGCTGTGATCGGCATTATTGCCTTACTCTTTGGAGTTGCCTTTTTCCTTAAGTATGCTTTTGAAAACAATTTGATTGGTGTAACGGGTCGGGTGATCATGGGTTTGGTGGCCGGCCCAGCTTTTGTTTTTTTAGGAAACTTTTTAAGTTCGAAGGAAAAATATCGCCAATACTCTTTCTTCATTACTGGTGGTGGTTTGGCTCTCCTCTACCTTACGGTTTATGCCGCTTTTTCCTTTTATCACTTAGTGTCTCAACCGATTGCCTTTCTGTTTATGGTTGTAATTACGGCCCTAGGAATAACCCTTTCGCTTTTGGAAAAGAGTGAAAATTTGGCGACTTTGTCTTTAGTCGGTGGTTTTTTAACTCCATTTTTACTTTCTACTGGCGTTGATAATCAGTTTGGCTTGTTTACTTACATTCTGATTCTTAATCTCGGTTTTTTGGCTGCCAGTTTTTTCCAGCGGTGGCATAAGGCCTACCTTGTTAATTTTGTTGGCACCTATCTGGTGTTTAGTCTGTGGTTTGAAAACTTTTATGAGAAGAGCAAACTGTTTCCGACCCTGTTTTTCTTATCTATCTTCTTCGCGATCTTTTTACTCGCCCCATTTCTTCGCAGTTTGTGGCGCCGCGCTGTTTCCTCTTCAACTGATTTTGCGCTCACGGCGATCAATGCGGCGGTTTATTTTGGTCTGAGTTATTGGCTACTCAAGCCAGATTACGAGCCTTACCTTGGATTCTTTTTTGCAGTCGGGGCCCTCGTTCATGTGTTTTTGGCGCAACTCATTTCTTACAGTCATCGTGAGGATCGCTACGGTATTTTGGCCTTGGGTGGTTTGGGCTTGGTTCTTTTGACCGCGGCTATTCCTATTCAATTAACTGGGCGGGGAATCACTTTTGCTTGGTTAATAGAAGCGGTGATGTTGTTGGGAGCGGGATTTTGGTTAAAGAATTATTATCTTCGAGCTTTTTCGGTAGCGGTGTTTACTTTGGCCACCCTGCGTTTATTAATCACCGAAACATACCACCGAACCACCGCTGGGTGGCAGCCACTGTTAAATGATCGGTTTTTCATTTATTTAGTTTTTTGTTTGGTAATGTTTATGGTGGCTTATTGGTATGCTCGTCGTCAGCTTGAATTAACGCCGCCAGAGAAAAAACTTTCGACCCTTTTTGGTTTAAGCGCCAATCTGCTTTTGGCTTTTACCTTAAGTATGGAAATTTCTATGTGGGCCCAGGAAAAATGGCGTCTTTTGCGAGAGGCAGCACAGACGCCCAATGTCTTTAAGCCCGCGTTCAGAGAGAGTGATACTTGGCGTTCGATTCAGAACGCGAGAAATTTATCCCTTTCCGTTTTGTGGGCAATTCATGCCGCCATCTTAATGGTCGTGGGAATTGTTTATCGTTTGCGCTATGCTCGGCTTTTGGCTCTCGGTGGTTTTGTGGTGGTAATTCTTAAAGTTTTTCTCGTTGATATTGGTCAGCTCAAAGATCTTTATCGGATTATTTCCTTCATCAGTTTGGGCGCTATTTTGCTCATCGTGTCCTTCTTGTTTTATCGTTATAAAGAGGAAGTTAAAAAGTTTTTGCTCGAAAATAATTAATGAAAAAGATTTTTGTGATCGCGGTATTTTTACTTAGTTTGGCCGGATCGGTTTTTGCCGATTTTAATCTCACAGACTGGCGCTATCAAAAGTTGGTAACCCTGCGCGAAACTCAACCCGGAGAGTTTGCCCGTTTCGTGCTCGACAAAGACAGTTTAGCTCACGCTCAAGGATCGCTCAACGACCTGCGCTTGGTCGGAGAGACGGGGGAAGTGCCGTATGTTTTGCGGGTCGCTAGCGGCCGCAATGAAGTGAAGAATTTGCCAGCGCGGGTTATCGATCAAGGTCATACATCCGATCGCTCGGTGTTGACGGTGGACCTCGGGCAATCGGGGTTACTTCACAATGAGATTATTCTTGATATTACTAGCCGGAACTTTCGCCGCCCGGTCCGACTCGAGGCGAGTGATGATAATCAGAGTTGGATTACAATTTTAGATCAAAACGACCCAATCCAACAGGTAAACCATGGGTATATTTATGATTACTCACTCGAGTTTCATGCCGCTGACACTACAGTATCGTATGTGCCCAGTAGTAAGCGTTACCTTCGACTTACTATTTTCAACAATGGACAAGTGCCGCTTGAGATTGCTCGAGTGCGGGCGACCAAGCGCGAGTTTGAGCAACCAATTCGCCTCAATTTCCGCCCCCTGCTTGTTAGTAAAACCAAAAATGAAGCCGAGCGGGCGAGTGTTTACACTTTTGATTTAGAGCAGACTGGAGTACCGGTCGACAGTTTCCGAGTATCGCTTGATGGTCGTAATTATCATCGGCGAGCGGCCCTTGAGGGGAGTAATGATTTAACTAATTGGCAAGTACTAAAGACCAATGACTATCTCTACGCTTATGAGACTAGGGAATTCTTTGGCTCTAAGCAGAGTATCGACTTTCCGGAAGCTCGCTTTCGCTATTATCGCCTCACGGTCTTTAATGGTGACGATCCAGAATTAGAAGTACAAGACACCGAGCAATCCCATAGTAAGTTTTCTGGTTTGGCTCGAGAAGTTTTTTTCCGCTACGAGGTGGGAGTAAATTACCAATTGTTCTATGGTAATTCTCAAGCTCGCGCGGCCGAATATGACCTCGTTAATTATTTGCCTACTCTCAATTTTCAAAACACAACCCAGTTTGCTTTAGGAACAGAAGTTGCGAACGCCAATTTTGTCCCTCCGCCTCCGGTATTGCCACCAGTCTCGGAGCGATACCCGGGATTACTAATTGTGATGCTGGTAATTGTCGTAGCGGGGATCGGTTTTGTAACTTTTCGTCTCATTCGACAAAACTTACCTCCAAATGATATGGTAAAGCCATGAAAAAGCTGTTAATTATTGTTGTCCTGATTGCGATCATCGCCGGTTTGTATTGGTGGATCAAGAAAAATGAACAAGTGATGCCGCCAATTGATAGTGGTAATGTTGGAGTTTGTACCCTCGATGCTAAGCAGTGTCCCGACGGTTCTTATGTTGGTCGGGTAGCACCGAGTTGCGAATTTGCGGCATGCCCGGTGGCCACTGGATCAGCCGCGTTGACTGAAGAAAAGATTAAGAACATGACCATTTTGGGTGACGGTCGGGCCGAACCTTTGAGGTTTGTTAATGGCAAAGCCCAAATTACATCGGTTCAGGGAAAAGATAATCAAACGATGCTGGTATCTGGTTACGCTGGCATCGAGAAGATTGCTCTTGCGGACACAAACAGTGATGGTATCAATGAAGCTGTTGTCGTAATCTCTGAGAATACTGGCGGCACCGGCGTGTTCAAAACCCTCTATGTTTTTTTAAATCGCGATGGTGAGCCGGCGTATCTGGCGTCTGGTCATTTGGGCGACAGGGTGGTGACTAATTCAATAACCGTGGAAAAAACCGGGATGATTAAGCTTGATATGACCGTCCATGGCGAGGGCAATCTCTTCCAAGGGATGTGTTGCCCGAATGTTCCGGCCACGAAACATTTTAGGATAATAGGTGGTAACTTGGTGGATGATTCTACTCAGCAGACTTATCGAAATGAAGAGTATGGGTTCGAGTTTAGTTACCCCAAATCATTATCTTTGGCGGCGGATTCTTCTTGGGAGATAACGGGCAGTCCGAACAATGATCAAGGATTAATAATGGCCATTAATAATATAAAAGTTTATCTAAAGACAAACAGCGGGATTTGTTCTTATAACGATAGTGATCAGATTGAAAGGTCAAATAGTTATGGAGTAGTTTTTAATTATTTTTATTCAGATTTTTACCGAGTCCAAGGCAATAATATTTGTTACACTTTTTCTTTTTCTTTTCCACCAGCCGCTTCTTTGTTTGGAGCTGAAGACAGACAAAAATTAACAGAGACAATTCTAGAGACCTTCCGTTTTATTAATTAATTTTTAATTATGACCATGGCCAAACTGCTGTTTATTGGTTGGTCTAAGGTGGTGGTTTTTTGATCGGGAAGTGGTATGCTTTTACTCATGAGAAGTAACAAGGGGTTTTTGTCCTTAGTTTTGTTGGTGGTTTTGGCCGTAGCCGCTATTGGTGGCGGTGGATATTACTTAATAGAAAAGAACAAAGTTGAACTGGTCGAAAGTAATTTGGTTCAGCCAGCGCCAACACCAGAGGCTACTGCCCCAAATCCCGAACCGCCCACTCCGGTCGAGACCGTGGTTGAGACGCCACCAACACCGGTTAAGCCGCTTGTTCCCGCGCCGGTTTCGGTAGCAAGCAAACCCGTGGACACCAGTGCTTGTGTTGATTTAGATGGCCAACAGAAGTATCGCTGTTTGAAGAAAGCCGCTATTGCGAGCGGTAGTGTGGCTCTCTGTGCCACCTTGCCCAATACACCCGAAGCACTGCGTGATAATTGTTATGTTGAAGTCGCTCCTGTTTTGAAAGATTATTCGATTTGCGAAAAAATTAGAGTGATTGGTGCTGATGATGCTAAAAATTATGCCAAACCGCACAATTATTATAATTGTCGGATGTTCACTTCTATTGCGCTTAATGATTTGCCGACCTGTCGGTTAATTGAGAATAAAGAGGGGTTGCAAAAACTAGAGCAGGAACAGAGGGGCTATGGTGTGGACGAACAATCAATTCAAGAAAGTTTAAATACCGAACGAGAATCCTATCGTTCTTTGTGCACTTTTGCTATTGCTCTGAAGACAAAAAATGTTAACACCTGTAGTTTTTTGCCAGAGATCGCTGATGATTTGTTTTCCAAGACTTCCTGTGTTTATGCTGTGAACCAGTGCATTGCTGATCCCAAAAGTTGCGAGAACCCCCTAAAGCCATGAAAAAGCTGTTAATTATTGTTGTCCTGATTGCGATTATCGCTGGTCTGTATTGGTGGATCAAGAAAAACGACACCGCCGCGGCTTGGCAAACTTATCGAAATGAGGAAAGGGGATTTGAGTTCGAGTACCCCGTCGGTCACGCCATCAGCTTAACCTCAAAGGGATTGAGCCTCTCTAATGTTCTAGAGCGCACCCCGGTTCGTGAGGGTTGTGGAGGTTTTCCCGAAGCTCCTGAGGAGTTTTCTGTGGGCATCGAGATCCAGTCTGATCTTCAGGGAGCAGACCAAAGTGATCGTTTTGTAACCAAAACTTTAAACGAGAAAACTCTTTATGTGGGCGAGATTACCTCCGGGATTTGTGGAGACGCGCAGGTGGTTTATTGGCGTGACCTCACCACTTCGCGAGTAGTCGCGTTTGGTTTTATGCCAGCTTTTGGCGAGGCACTGCCGCCGGAGTATGAAGAAATTATGCGATCTTTTAGATTTATTAATTAATTTTTAATCATGAATAATTTTTGGAATTTGGTTTTGGGGGCGGTCATTATTTTACTGTTGGTGAGTGGTCTTTTTGATTGGATTAATTGGAGTCTGAATATTCCTATCTTGCTGGTGGTGATTATTGTGTGGTTCGTCTCAATGTATAACGGCTTTGTGCAGCTCGCCAATCGCGCTAAGGAGGCGTGGGCGGATATTGAGGTCCAGCTCAAGCGCCGGTATGATTTGATCCCCAATTTAATTAATACTGTGAAGGGTTATGCCGCGCACGAGAGTGGCGCCTTCGAGAAGGTCACGCAAGCGCGGAGCGCGGCGATGCAAGCGGGTACGCCGGCGGCTCATGCGCAGGCGGAGAATATGCTTACCGGCGCGCTCAAATCGCTCTTTGCGGTTTCTGAAGCGTATCCAGATCTTAAGGCGAACACCAACTTTCTCGAACTCCAACGCGAGCTCTCGGATACCGAGAACAAGATTCAGGCCGCGCGCCGTTTCTACAATGGCAATGTGCGCGACCTTACCATCTCGCTCGAGTCCTTCCCGTCCAATATCGTTGGCAAAACCTTCGGCTTCCAACCGATGGAATACTTCGATCTCGAAGATAATTCCCCGGCGCAAAATCCGGTGGAGGTGAAGTTTTAGTGAGTAATGGCCACGCTTTATACGCAGGCGGCGAGTAATGTGCGCAAAACTTGGGGCTTGATGCTCGTCTTTTTTGTGTTGATTGCGGCGCTGGGTTGGTTTTTGAGTGTGTATTACGGTAGCACCGATATTTTGGTCATCGCCATTGTGTTTAGTTTATTTATGAATGTCGCGGGCTATTGGTTCTCCGACAAGGTGGCGCTTGCGATGTCGGGAGCCAAACCTGCGCCGGATGCCGAATTTCCCGATCTGCATAATATTGTGGAGAACTTAGCGATCACCGCCGGTTTGCCTAAGCCGCGGGTGTATATTATTAATGATGCCGCGCCCAATGCCTTTGCCACCGGGCGCAACAAGGATCATGCCGCCGTGGCGGTAACCACCGGCCTTCTCGCCGGGCTCAATCGTGCCGAGCTAGAAGGGGTTTTGGCGCACGAGCTCGCGCATATTGGTAATCGCGATATTTTGGTGGCGACGGTCGCCGTGATTCTCGCGGGCTTCGTGGCGATTCTCTCGGATATTTTCTTGCGTGGACACTTATTTGGCGGTCGCAACCGCAACAATAATAGTCGCGGCGGTGGAGCTTTGGCCATCATCGGCCTCGTGCTTATTGTGCTCGCGCCAATTTTTGCCACTTTGATCCGCCTCGCGATCTCACGGCGGCGGGAGTACTTGGCCGACGCTTCTGGCGCCCTCCTTACCCGCTATCCCGAGGGCCTTGCTTCCGCCCTCGAGAAAATTGGCGCTCATCCTGCGCCACTCGCTCGCGCCTCCGATGCCACGGCGCACCTCTTTATCTCTAACCCTTTCGGCGCTCGCGCCGCGCGCGGTCTTCACCACCTCTTTCTCACCCATCCACCGCTAGTCGAACGCATTAAGCTTTTGCGCGAAATGCGTTAAACTTAAGACTTATGCGCGCTGTTGATTGGTTGCTCGACAAGAGTTTGCTCAAACTTTTTCCGTCAGCGATTACGCCAAATTTAATTACGACCGGCCGGTTTCTCTTGGTGCCGATCGTTTTTGGCCTTTTGATTGTGGGGCGATATGATTGGGGTTTGATTTTGTTTACTCTGGCCGCCTTCTCTGATGTGCTTGATGGCGCGCTGGCCCGCACGCGGGGCGCCGTGAGCGATTGGGGCAAACTCTTCGACCCTTTGGCCGATAAATTACTCATTGGTTCGGCCGCGTTGGTCTTAATTACGCGATTAGTAAATTGGTGGTTGGCTGGCGCTTTGGTGGTGATTGAACTCCTCCTTATTTTTACCGCCTATTTTAAGTTGCAAAAGCGCGGCGTAACCGCGCAGGCTAATTGGTCGGGCAAGATCAAAATGTTTTGCCAATCAATTGGTCTAATTACTCTTTTGCTCTATTTGCTCACCCCTTTTGCTTGGCTACTGCTTTTGGCTAAAATCATTCTTTACTTCGCCCTCGGCTTCGGTATTATTAGTCTCGTCGTTTACCGATCGATTTAGGAGGGTTCGCATAGTGGTCTAGTGCGCACGCTTGGAAAGCGTGTGTGGGGCAACCCACCGAGAGTTCGAATCTCTCACCCTCCGCCTTCGCCTCGCAGTAGCTCGGCTTCTGTGGGACGTATTGTTTTTATGGTTTTAAACAGTTTTTCTATTTCATCAACAACAAACCCGTTATTGCAACAATACTTCCCACGATCTTTCTTGGTAAGTCTTCACGCTCATTTAAAAACAAGGCACCGGCAATAAACATCAAAATTACTTTGAAAGTTGTTATCGCGGAGACAAAACTTAAATTACCAACGATATAAACCAAAGTAATCCAAGATAAATTTTGAAAAAACCTAAGTGTTCCGGTAAACACAACATCTTTTTTGGAATAAGGATGATTACTGCCAGCAAACCATGTGAAAAGCCCCAAACACAAACAGGTAGCCCACCAGGAAAGTAGCGTGCCTGTAGTAAAGCCGGTGGTTTTCTGAAGAGATCTCTCAGCAACCAGAAGCACCCCCAGAAAAACGCCCGACAGTAACATCATTAAAAAGTATTTATCGAAAGTGAATTTCCCCGTCCGATGTTTCTTGGAAACAACAAGCATTCCTATTAATAACAGGGTTGTGCCCGCAAGTTGTAACAAAGTTAGTCTTTCGTTTAAAAAAATAGTGGCAAGCAAAATGGTGATTGGCGTGTAGATATTACTCACCACGCTAGTTACGCCAGCTTCAACATATTTTTGGGCAGTATGGAGAAAGACATAAGAAATTGAGCCACAAATCCCACAAACAAAAGAAAGAAGGGTGAGTTGGAGGGTGTTTCCTTTAACAGAAAATGGTTGATAGAAAAGTAGGGTCAATCCCAATACCGCAATAACTAAAGTGATATGAAAAGCAAAGGCTGTTTGGCCAACATTGTCGATGTTTTTACTCTTCGCTAACCAACGCCGCTGAAGAGGGGCAGCACTCGCGGCGATAAAGTAAAAAATGTAGGCTAGGACTTGTGGCATCTTGGTAAATTTTCCAGATCAGTTTACCATAACCCCCATGACTCAACTCGAAGCGCTGAATATTCTTAAAACGGGGGCGAATGTTTTTTTGACCGGTGAGCCGGGGAGCGGGAAGACTTATACGATAAATTTGTATCTCAATTATTTGCGCGAGCGCGGAGTGACGGTGGCCGTGACGGCCTCCACTGGTATTGCGGCCACCCACCTTAATGGCATGACGATTCACTCGTGGAGTGGGCTTGGCGTGCGGCAAGAATTAACCGATTATGATCTCGATAAACTGACGCAAGATGAGCGGCTGGTGAAGCGCCTGCGCCAAGCGCGCGTTTTGGTGATTGATGAAGTCTCGATGCTCGCGGCGAAGACGCTCGACTTGGTGGATCGCTTGTGCAAAGAATTGCGCGGATCACTTGAGCCCTTTGGCGGCTTGCAAGTAATTGTGGTCGGCGACTTCTTCCAGCTCCCGCCGGTGACGCGTGGCGGCGAGCGGGCGCAGTTTGCTTATGAGGCGCGGGTGTGGCCCGCGGCGCAATTTATTATTTGCTATCTCTCGGAGCAACATCGACAGGAGGATAGCAACTTTCTCGCGGTGCTGGCCGCCTTGCGCGCGGGTAAGTGGACCGAGAGCCATCGTGCGGCCTTGGCGGCGCGGGTGGTGGCGGAGACTGGTTCCGCTCACGCCGGTTTAACCAAACTTTTTCCGCACAATGCCGATGTTGATCGGCTTAATCATGAAGAACTGGCTAAACTTAGCGCCACACCGCGGCACTTCGCCATGAAGAGTAGTGGCGCGCCGGGGCTGGTGGAAGGTCTCAAGCGCAATTGTCTCTCGCCAGAAACTTTGTCGCTCAAGGTTGGGGCCAAGGTAATGTTTACGAAAAATAGCGTGGAGCGGAAGTTTGTGAATGGCACCACGGGCGAGGTGACTGGCTTCCAGCCGATGGATCATTATCCGCTGGTGAAGACGCGGCAGGGGAAAATAATTGTGGCCGAGCCCTTGGAGTGGACGGTGCAAGCGGGCGAGCGGGTATTGGCGCGAGTAACGCAGGTGCCGTTGCGTTTGGCTTGGGCCATTACGGTCCACAAGAGTCAGGGGATGTCGCTTGACGCGGCACTGATTGATCTTAAGCAGGCCTTCGAGTACGGTCAGGGTTATGTGGCGCTCTCGCGGGTGCGGAGCTTGGCTGGGCTCCATTTGCTCGGCTTCAATGAGCGGGCACTCGAGGTCCATCCGGAGGTTAAAGCGCGCGACGGTGACTTCCGCGGGCAGTCGAGCGAGGCGAGAGCCACCTTCGGTAATTTGGCGCCGGAGCGACTTAAGACGATGCAAGATAATTTTATCGTGGCGAGTGGCGGGAGTTTGACCCCACTTCGTTCACCAAAATTTAAGGCGAACTCCGCGGGACGGGCCGGAGGCCCGGAAGAAACCCTGCGCTTGGTGAAAGAGCAGAAGCAAATTCGAGAAATTGCTAAAGAGCGAAAGCTGACCACTGGCACGATTATCAAACACTTAGAAGACTTGCGAATGGCGAAAAAACTGAAAGTGAGCGATCTGGCCCACCTCGCGCTCGGTCAAGAAGATTTAATCGCCGAGATTCGTCGCGCCTTTCGGCGGGTGGGCAAAGACAAGCTCAAGACCGCCTTCGACCACCTCAAAGGCGAATATCCCTACGACCTCATTCGTCTCGCGCGGCTTTTGGACTTTTAGTCTTACTTCCATTAAACTAAATAATATGATCAATAATTATACAAAGGGGCAGGAGATGGCTTTGATGTTTTTGCGTTTGGTGCTGGGAGTGGTGTTTTTTTACGCGGGTTATGTGAAGTGGGGGATGTGGTCAGCGGCGCCAGAGGGGATGAGCGCGGGGATGGTTTTGTTAATGAAGTTTTTGTCTATTGTTGAGCCGCTTGGGGCAGTCGCCGTAATCATCGGTTTTCTCACCCGTTGGGCCGCCGCTGGCTTCTCGATTATTATGGTTGGGGCCATTGTTCTATTGCAATTTATGATGGGCATTAGTTTTTCTGGCGCCACCGGCGCGGGGTGGAACTTCCCGCTCATGGTGCTTGCTGGTTCTTTGGTTTTAATGACCTTCGGTCCCGGCTCTTGGTCGCTTGAAGCAAAACTGAAGGCGAAGCAGACACCAATGGTAGTTTAAGAATTTGATTGCCAAAATCACCTTTTTACCCTATAGTGGTGGGGTGCAAAGAGCACGGAAGCCGGAGTCGAGTTTCTCGAGTATAGCAATTAAAAAGTAAAATAAAATTACATGACCGGAACAATCAAAACTCTGACCCCGAAAGGATTCGGCTTCATTGCTCGTGAGGGCGAGGCCAAGGACCTCTTCTTCCACTCCAAGGAATTGAAGGGCGTGACCTATGAGGAGCTGAAGGAGGGCGATGCGGTTTCCTTCGACGTCGTTGACGGCGAGAAGGGGCCAGCCGCCACCAATGTGACTCGCGTTTAATTAACGCCAAAAAACCGCTTCAACTTACTTGAGGTGGTTTTTTTGTGCTACAATTTTGAGATTAGCAGTTAAATTTTAATTTTTATGGCCAAAGGTAATGCGCGAGAGCGCAAAGAGAAAAAGAAACCCAAGAAGAAATAGTCTGTGATCACCCTCGACGACTTTAAGAAACTGGAGATCAGGATTGGGAAAGTGGTCTTGGCCGAGAAGGTGCCTGAGGCCGATAAACTTTTGCGCTTGATGATCGACTTTGGTCCCGAAACTCGACAAATTATTTCGGGTATTGCTTTATCGTACCCAGACCCCAGTGTGCTCGTGGGTAAACTTTTACCGGTGCTGACCAATCTCGAACCGCGGACGATTCGCGGTCTCGAGAGTCAAGGCATGGTGCTGGCCGCGAGCTTGCCCGACACATCGGCGGGTGGGGAGGCGGGGCCAATTATTCTTCAGCCAGAACGAGAAGTACCAGCGGGGAGTGAGGTAAAATAATTACCGCTAGTTAATTATCAAGCCGGTAAACATGGACGGCGTAGGGGTCGAAGTTAACATATGGTCCAGAGAAGCCGGGGGCAAACTCGGTCACAATTTTGTTGTTGGTGATCGTGCCTGTGGTGCAAGTATCTGGGTCAAGATTGTTGGCAGTAAGATTGGCACAATAGGTGCTAAAGTTGCCGCCACTAATCGTGATTTGATTGCCCGCCATACCAGCCGGAGCAAATAACTGATCGAAATTGGGGGGCAGAGGCACATCGCCAAGGCGGGGTTGATAGTCTGGCGCGGGGCTATTATCTTTTACCCGGGCGCCGCCGCGCACATCTTGACGGCGAACATAAATCGGCCCAGTAGAACCAGTTGTGGGTTTAATGGCTAAGAAGTGATGTTTAATTGGTTCGATGGCAATATTGGGGAGAGGGAAATCGTAATAACCGGCGGTGGTGGGCACAGGAGTAGGATCAGAAATCCAGATGCGTTGATCTGGCACCTCATCTCTTGTGTCATCCTTATAAATCGCGTATTGGAAGGTGTTGCCGGTGGCCGAGCCATTGTCGAAGAAGATTTTTACTTTATTTAAGGTTCTGGGAGTGTTGGTAATACCGGTATAGATATTTTGGAATAAGATTCGTCCCGGAGCATTGTTTACATTGTCTTGATTAAGATCGACGGTCTCGAAGGGGAAATAAGTGCCAAATTGAGCGGGGAAGAGTTCGCCAGTGGTGGCCTCGGCTTGGGCAAAGAGGCGATGGACGGTGGCGCCACCACCATAATCGAGATAATTATTGGCCGTTTGAGCCACATTAACGCAGATGACATAAGGCTTATTGGTGCCAGCGTGATTTTTCTCAAACACGGCGCACTGCACCTCGGGGTTGCTACTTTGAGCGGTGATGGTGGGGGAATTTTTTAAGAAAAGATTGGTTCTGGTTTTGAGTTCGGTGGCGAGATTAGAGACAGCTTGATAATATTCTGGCGAATCTGGCAGGGCAAATTCGGAGATTTCTTGTTCTTCGAAGCCGTAATCGCTCGTGTCTTCCATCCCGTGACGATAACTCCAGAAGAAGATCCCTCTCGCGCCGTTAACAATCTCGCTGTAAGAAACCGAACGCAATTCGCCGAAGGTGAGTGGTCGCCTAACGAGACGATAACGACCGGGTTGATAACTGCTAATCTCATTAACGGCAATCACCGGTTTGCCCGCCATGGCTTGAGTAACTTCTTTAATAATTGGCCCAACGGTTTTGAGCGGCAAAACTTGCATCCCGTAACCCGCTTGCACAAAGGCCATATCAATCCCGCCACTTAAGTTGGCCAAGCGATCACTTTGACCCAGAGAGAGCGAGAGAAAAACGGGGCGGTGACAAGAATCCGCTTGGCGGAAGTCTTCAGCCAAGGCCAAGAGTTCGGCATCGCTATACCCATAACCCTCATGGTAGCCCTCGTGCGGGAGTTCCCAAGCGATAATGTTTTGATAATCTTCTTGCAGGTTGATGGCGGCCACCGAGTTTTGAACTTGTGAGAAAAGTTTGGTTTGGTGTTCACCCAGCAAGGTATCGGGCAAAGCTGACCACGGGGCGTCTACTAAGGCATTGAAGCCATTGGTAAATTGGGACCACGGTACTACGCCCCCCATACCCCAAAGACCGATGGGGAAATAGGGTTGGTTCTCGACCGTGAGGAGGCCATTGGCCGAGCCATAATCTAAACAAGTGGCATTATCGGGTGGCGGGGTGGGCACTCGCGGCGGTTCTTCTTCGTCATCTTCATCGTCTTGCGAATCACCAGAACTAGTATCTACTTCCGAGAGGAGGTTGGTGCCCGAGTCGTTGGGGCCGGTTTCATTTTCTTGAGTTACTGGCGCTAATTCCACCATGGTTTCCACTTCTTGTTTTTCTAGTAAGCCGCCGGGTGTTTTAGAAGTTTGCTGGGGTGCAAAGGTGAAGATGGTTGGTAATTTATCTTGATAATAAGCGGCCGTGAGAACAAGCAAAGTGCCTACTACTAATAAGGCTGGCAAATGCGGATGATTTTTTAATTGTTCCATAAATATGGCTTAAGTGTAGCATGGGCCGGCAATAGTCAGTGGGGAAAAAATGTGTTAGCTTGATGACTGATTAGTTTGGAGGAGTGCCGGAGCGGTTAACGGAACGGTTTGCTAAACCGTGGCCCTAGAAATGGGGCCCGTGGGTTCGAATCCCACCTCCTCCGTAATGCCAAATTTTACTAAGTTTGTTCTTAGGAAAATTTGGCATTGAGGTGCGGATTCGAAAGCCGGAGTCCGCGCAGGAGTGGAGAAAAGCTATAAAAACGCTTTTCTCGGGTCGAGCGATCCGCCAGTTGGCGGATACGCGTGACCGAATCCCACCTCCTCCGCCAGATTGGCAACTTTGAACCGAAGGTTAATTTTTATACATGTTTGAAAACTCGTTCAAAAACATAGACAATATCCTGCACACTGACTCCGGGTCGGCGACTGAACTCGACTATGTAGAGCAGACATCGTGGACCCTCTTTTTGAAATACCTTGATGATCTGGATGAGATAAAGAAGACCGAGGCACAACTTGCTGGGAAAAAATACAATCACATTCTTGATGCGCAATACAGGTGGGATGCGTGGGCGTGCCCAAAAGGCAAAGACGGCAAGATAGATCACCACAAAGCAATGACTGGTGATGACCTCAATGATTTTGTGAATCAGAAGCTTTTTCCTTATCTGAAGAAGTTCAAGAATCCTGATGCAGATGCAAATACCATTGAATACAAGATTGGCGAGATCTTCAGTGAGCTAAAAAATAAAATAGTCAGTGGCTACAAGCTTCGAGATATCCTGAATGTCGTGGATGCAATGCATTTCCGAAAGTATGAGGAGAAGCACGAGCTCTCACATCTCTACGAAAACAAGATCAAGAACATGGGTAATGCGGGGAGAAATGGTGGAGAGTATTACACTCCACGCCCTTTGATTAAAACCATCGTTAAAGTGGTAGCGCCAACAATTGGCGAGACGATCTATGACGGAGCATGTGGCTCTGCAGGCTTCTTGGTGGAGTCGTACAACTACCTCACTGAAAATCAGGCAAGTCTTTCATCCGCACAGATGGCGACACTGCAGAATAAAACCTTCTATGGCAAGGAAATAAAATCTCTGGCATACATTATCGGCATCATGAATATGATTCTGCACGGTATAGAAGCGCCAAACATCAGGCACACGGATACGCTGGCACAGAACATCAACGATATTCAAGAGAAGGATCGTTATAACGTGGTTCTGGCAAACCCCCCTTTTGGAGCAGGAATAGGACGAGAGATTCAGCAGAACTTTCCTATCAAGACTGGCGAGACAGCATTTCTATTTCTCCAACACTTTGTAAAAATACTAAAAGCTGGAGGTAGAGGTGGTATCATTATCAAGAATACTTTCCTTTCGAATACAGATAATGCATCTGTAAGTTTACGAAAGCTACTCCTTGAGAGTTGTAATTTGCACACAGTACTTGATTTGCCTGGTGGTGTGTTTGCGGGAGCGGGAGTGAAGACGGTCGTGCTTTTCTTTGACAAAGGAAAACCCACAAAGAAAGTGTGGTTCTACCAACTTAATCTTGCTCGCAATCTTGGTAAGGGTAATCCCCTGAATGAGGCAGATTTGGCAGAGTTTGTGAAGTTGCAGAAGGCCCTAATCAAAGACGGGCATGCAAAAGCAGACAACGAGAATTCGTGGAGTGTTGACGTATCTGCTGTAGATCAAAAAACATTCGATCTGTCAGTAAAGAATCCAAATAAGAAAGACGAGACTGCATTGCGAACCCCGGAAGAGATCATAGTGGAGATGGGCAAGCTCGATACTGAAATCAAAAGCAGTATCATGAGCATCAAGAAAATTATATGAAACACGATACGCTATTTGACGAGGCGAGGGAGAAACAGCGAGCGCATCTATTAGAGATGGCTCAGGGCTTCAATACATTACTAACCCCCTGCTTTAATTTTGGTTTAGTAAAGAAAGAAGAGTCTCCAAAAGAGTATTTTGTGGCAACTGTTTTGAACAAGATTTTTTCTCTAAATATTTCTCTCGAGAATATTATCTTCACTAACGATGTTTTTCTTTCAAATTATTTATATCGCTATGTGTACGAGCTATATGCGAAGGTGTTTTATATTTTCTCAGGATCAGACGATGCGGATATTAACGAAAAGCTCAAGGAATTTTTTGATAACAAAAGAGTGGAGATTAAAGATTATTTAGAAAACATCGACGAATCATCAATCCCGCCAAAATTAAAAGAGGAACATAAGGAAAAATACCTTCTGATGAATAGGATGGCACATCCAAGCATAGATAGTTTCAATATGCATTTGAACAAGACCAAGGAACAGCAGTTCGACTTTTTAGTTCCTACAGTAAACCTAACATTTTGGCACAATGCGGAAATAATGCGGATATTTTCTCTCTTCAAGATATTAGGTATTGATAAAAAACTTGATTTGGGAAAGTTGTATTCACTTCAAACACAATGAAAACTTGGTTCACAAAAAAACTCGGTGGAAACTTTCTGCTCGTTGCCTTGATGGGTATTTTGATTGCACCCATCATCTATATTTACTACACCTGCCCGGGAGATACGTTTTACGAAAGTGTCATGAGCAACTTAATAGCAACGGGGCTGGCTCTTATTGCGGGTATTCCTATAGCTCTATGGATCGACAGACGCATAAAAGAGCAAGAGAATGCGTTGTCATTCAAAAATGAAAGACAAAAGGAAGTAAAGACACTTTCCCTAATCAAGGAGGAGCTCGATTTTTCTTTAAGTTCACTTTTCTTGAAAGGAAAAAAAGGCAACACAACTACTTTGACTATACAACCACTCAAATCTGATTTGTGGGATGCAATGAGTAGTTCTACTGATATCCAGCGCATAGAAGAGCCTGATCTGCTGAACAGAATTGTTTCAGCATATTATGCTCTCAAAATAGTAAAGAGTATTGAGGAGCAAGCCTACAAAGCATTACAAGGCGCCACGGTTACTTTCACGATGCCGGATGGCACGGTAAAAAATGGCGCTCAGCTTCTACTCGAAGATGCGAGGGGGTTTGATAGCTTGTTCGAGTCAAATCTGAAAGAAGCGTTGGACATGATCAGTAAGCGACTCGAGGTGTTAAAAAAATATGAAAACTAACTGGCAAACAAAAAAACTTGGTGAGGTTTTAG
>ERZ1292629.1983-Hain-H43-01um-R1-1983-length-18483-cov-7_pt1 | contig 18483 bp, 19 predicted proteins | sample MGYA00564399_ERZ1292629 | MGnify/ENA primary metagenome ERZ1292629 (study PRJEB36523, sample SAMEA6512636) | groundwater metagenome | collected 2019-01-08 | study: AquaDiva: Metagenomics assemblies of 32 groundwater samples | reverse complement strand
GAATTCAAGAATCTAAGGGTTAAGGACGGAAGAACTTGCGCGCAACGCCGCAGGGTAGATCTCGCGCCAGACGTGCTCAAGCCAGAACCAGTGCCACTCGTCGCCGCGCCAGTAGAGGCAACGGACGCTCGGGTCGCCATCGGAGTCGCGATAAATGGTGCCCCAGAAAAAGATGTAGCGGGAATTTCCTTTTTCATCTTTCTTCCAGTCATCGGGTATAAGTTCCTGGTGTTCCAGGAGGTAGTCCAGAACGTTCGCGTTGAGGACCGGTTTGTCCTTGAGTTCCTCACGGAGCTTGGTACCCTTAATAACCTTGCCGTCGCGCTGGGCGGCGGAGAGGTGTAGTTTTATTTGCGTGTCTATCTTCCCCGGCTCCAGTTTGAAGAGTCCGCCTTTCCGATGTTCTTCCATTGTCCATCCTTCGGGAACAAACGGGGGGGCGTCGCAATCAATCACATACTCAATCTCTTTCACTTCGGCACAGCCCCGCTGAACCCGAAGCGTATCACGAAAAAGTGTCGGGTGTTCCGCCAAAGCATTAAGAAGTTCGGGTGTGTATCCCTGTTCCTCTGCGGATAAACATACTTTGTGAGCAAGGCCAATTACAGAAAACTCGGATTTCGCTGACATAGGCGATTCCTCCTTGTTTTAAGCGACTATCCTTGTGGATATTGTCGCATGGTAAACATTACAATGAACTGTGCTTGCATGATACCACAAGAGATTTCTCATGTCAAATAACGAGAAATACTCGCGTTTAGCACAAACCCTAGTAGCGCTTCCTCATACTCCAATCCCCCGCTTTTTACGGAAACGTCGTAGTCTGCCAAGCGAACGGCGTCCGAGCCACGTACCTGATACGCAAGCGAGTTAAAAACATGCGCGCCCGCCTCGCGCTGGAGAAACGCCCGCTCAAGCACGCCGATTTTCCTCCTCCAGTCCTCGTGTCCTGCCTGCGCAGGCAGGCCGGCAAGCTGTCGGGTAATGTAGAAAACCTCGTCGCGCGAAAACCACTTTATCACTGACTGCACATCGCGCAGAGAAATCGGCTGAGAAAGCCCCGCAAGTGCAAGTTTTTCAAGTTCTGCCATTCCAGTACCGACGCTTTCGCCCTCACTAGAAAATCCCGTGAAAAATCTCCACGAGTCAGGAGTAAACGACAATCCGCGTATCTTTGCTTCTTTATGGAAAAAAGCTTCGCGCATCTTGCCTTCAAGCACGGGAAATTCCTGCGAGATCGCCGGCTTCGCGAGAAAAGATGAAAACGCTTTAACTGGCTTCTTTTTGCTGTCGGAAATGAGAATAAAAGTTTTCCGCGTCTCAAGATGCGATTTTAAAATCGCAATCCATTCTTTCACGTCAACCGCTGTCCCTTCCCGCACAAGCGCGATTTTAGCGTCAACAAACATTGATGGCTGATTCAAAAAATCCCGCGCCGTTTTCCAATCATCGGGGTTATCCTCCAAGTCAACAGAAATTACATCCATCGCCGGATGTTTTTCACGATACTGCGAAAAAAGCTCCTTGAATTTTGCAGTTCGCCGGTACCAATCCGGCCCGTAGAGATAGATAATCATGGGAAAATTTTCAATTTACAATTTTTAATTTTCATCCGCCTCCGCCATCCGCCGACTGGCGGAGGCGGATGGCGGACGCCCTTCGGGTTGTTTGATGCATTGAGTTATCCCTGCCTGCCGGCAGGCAGGGATAATTGATTGAAAATTGGTAATTGATAATTGGAAATTACTCTGCTTGTATGCCACATTATACTCCAAATGAAAATGTCCCGCATATCTATTATGCGGGACAGCATCATCTGAAATAAAGATTACCCCTTCGCGCCTCGATAACCCACATATCCTGCCCAGAGTTTCCATAGCCAAAAATTCCGGAAAACCGCCACTCCTTCTGCGTGCTTGGAACAACATAGCCATTCAAAATTCCGCCTTTCACGGACACTAGTACTGTTTCATAAAGCTGCTGATCTCCCCATATCGGACGTTCACGAGTTAGTTCAATTCCATTGAACGGTAATAATTCCTGCACGGATCGCTGGGTTTGAACCAGGAGAACGCACGAAGTGTTGTTGAAAATGGAAAGCCTCGCGATTCGGAAAGAATCAACTGGCGACATCCCGCGAGGAATGTTTGCTCGTTCAATAATTACAGGCGGATTGTACGAACTGGTCGCGCATCCAACCCACAGAAGCAGGGTGAAAAAATAGAAAGGGTGTCTCACGTTCATGACTTTTCCTCCTCTTTTAAAAATCCTAAAAAGCTGGATGTATTATAGCTCGTACACACAAAATAAAAACCCGGTGGCGCAAGAATATGCCACCGGGAAAAATCAGTAACGTTAACGTTAGTGTTGGATCTGGTAAAAACCCAGAATTTGCTGAACGGCCTGCGGAGAGTGCCCAATAGAGAAGTTGGTCTCGTAGTGGCCAAGAAATTTTCCCCTGTCGGAAAACTCAACATTAATACTAACCGGAATTGATATATCACCCATGTTTTCAAAAAATTCGCAATATATCTCTTTCGGTTCAAGTGTCACCTTCCTTATACCTTTGTACCACACCCGGCGAACGTTTGCCTGAAACAGGGTATTATTCAGAAAGTGGACCACGGTGGTGGAAAGCACCATAATCCGCGGAAATCCGGCTTGAGCGGCATCTCCAAGATCCTGTATAGGATAACCGCTTTGGGCAGTATTGACATATCCCCCGTCTGGCCGCTGAACTTCTCCTTCTCTAATAGTCCACTTGGCCTGCTGACCCGCATTAATACTCATAACATAACCGGCAGCTCCGATGTATTGGGTATATGATTCATCAAGATATGCCAACGCTATAAGAGGCAGCGGCGCATACTCCAACACAAAACCTCGGGAATCATACACAGTACTTCCGGGACGCATTCTGGCAACTTCCTCGCCGAGGGCGAATAATCGGATATAAAACTGGGTCCCGTCAGTTATAGTCGTGCTGGTTTTTGGACCCACTAGTCCGAAGAGCCGAGAGGAACTCGATACCTCAATATTATTTTTTAAATACCCGCACGCAGAAACAGCGATAATAAACACCGCGAGCAAAAACAAAATTTTCTTTGCCATCGTGACTCTCCTTTCTCCATGAATGTGACTTAAATATTACGCTTAAAATTACTGTCTAAATTATACACCATACGGTGAAATAAAAAGCCCCGTTTTTCTCATAGGTCCTTCATAGAGAAAAACGGGGTAGGTTTTAGCGAAAATACAAACTCGGTTCGTAACCACCGCTAGATTCTACAAGCCAGGCATAATCCGTTGTTCCATAATTTGACTCAGAGAAACTCCAGTCACGGCTTGCGCCTCGGAACTTTTTTCCTCCCGGCATACCTTTTACAACTGCAGTAACAGTAACTTGGTGATAGCTATTGTAATACATACTTCTCCAAAATGCTTTTGCGGTAATCCGAAAAACTCCACCGGGCTCAACTTCAGAAAGCGGGGAGATTTCCACGCCAGTAAGTGGATAGACGTCTATCACGACCGGGAACTCTAAGTTATTGCGTATGGTTAAACTCGAGAGCCTAAAGCGTTCCCCGTGGATAATCATGTGCTCAATGTCGTTTGTTCTAAGCTCGTAGGTGTTACCACACCCACCTACAAGGATCAGAAAAACGAGCGCAATTAATGCTAGAACTAAAATTCTTTTCATTTTACACCTCCTCAAAAAGTATCTATGCTTATTTTTACAAGTTCTCTGGTTAGAATTGTACCACCAAAGACTTTATTTGTCAAACCGCCAAAAGTTCTCTTGTGCGCCTTCTAGAAACCTCCTATAATTCAAAAAATGCCGACTTCAAAGGACATTGACGCGCAGCTTGCCGCACAGCGGAAAATCGCCGAGGAAAACGACGCAAAACGGCGCGCCGAAACTCTTGGATTCCCCTACTTGGACCTCGTCTCAACGAAAGTCCCCACTGAAATTGATGCAATGAAACTTGTGCCGGAAGAAGATGCTAAAAAAGCTTTCATCGCTCCGCTCCAGCTCGTCGGGAAAAAACTTTTCATAGCGGCATTCAATCCTTTATTGCCGGCCACAAAACAAATCCTGGACGAGCTTTCTAAAAACTATAGCTTGCAAGTTGTCGTCTCCTCAAAATCAGGCCTCATATATGCCTGGAGTTATTACAGGTTTGTACCAGTAAAAACAAAGGATATCGCGGGAAAGGTTGATATAGACGAAGAAAATCTCAAAAACCTAGCCGAATCAATAAAAGATCTTGAAAGTATCCGCTCCACAATCAAGGAATTCAAGGGACAATCAATCACACGGCTTTTGGAAGTCATTCTTGGAGGAGCGCTCGCTATGAGGGCCTCTGATATTCACTTAGAACCAAAGGAAGAAATTGGACTGTTTCGTCTCCGTATAGACGGCATACTACATCCCGCCTACGAAGAATTTCTGCAAGCTACATACCATTCGATAATCACACGTATAAAACTTCTCTCAAATCTTAAGCTTAATATTTCCGACCGGCCGCAGGATGGGCGCTTCACAATCGGCCTCAAAGACCGAGATATAGAAATACGCACTTCCATAATCCCGTCGGAATACGGCGAAACAGCCGTTCTTCGGCTACTTGACCCAATCTCCTTAAAAACAGAACTTAAAGAACTTGGCTGGAGAAGGGACGACCTTGAAATCGTGCAAAAAGAAATAGAAAAACCCGACGGACTAATATTAAATACTGGTCCTACCGGTTCTGGAAAAACAACCACGCTCTACGCGTTTTTAAAACACGTGGTAACATCAGAGATAAAAATAATTACAGTCGAGGACCCGATTGAATACCATCTTGACGGTGTGTCGCAAACACAAGTCGACCCTGACGCGGGCTATACATTCGCAAGCGGACTGCGTTCTATCCTGCGCCAGGACCCGGATATTATTCTCGTCGGAGAAATCCGCGACGCGGAAACTGCGGAAATTTCAATGAACGCGGCTCTGACGGGACACATGGTTTTTTCAACGCTTCACACGAACGACGCGGTCGGAGCAATCCCGCGCCTCATAGACCTTGGAAGCAAACCGCAGGTTATAGGTCCGGCGCTAAGCCTTGTAATAGCACAGCGCCTCGGACGAGTGCTCTGCTCTCACTGTAAAGAAAATATAGAAATAGACAAAAAGACGCGAGAAAAAATAAATGTGTTTCTTGCCTCTCTGCCGAAACGCGTTGATATAAACGCCTATAGCGCGCCGCAGATATTCAAACCAAAGGGATGTGAAAAATGCGGAAAGATAGGATACCGCGGAAGAACATCTGTTTTTGAATTGTTTTCAATAACAGAAGAGATTGAGCAGGCAATTTATAAAAATCCGAACGAGATTGAGTTAAAATTATTGGCAAAAAAACAAGGAATGACTACAATGCAAGAAGATGGAGTGCTTAAGGTGCTTTTAGGCATAACAAGCATTGAAGAAGTGGAACGGCTCACCGGCTCCATTGAGTGGTTTACCCATCTTGAGCCAGACAAAGGAGGGTTTATCCTGAGCTAGGCCGAAGGGCTCGCCCTGAGCTAGGCCGAAGGGTTAAGTAAATCTTAGATTGAGATCTGTGGGTAAAATGCCGGGCAGGCAAATTGAAAAATCTGAAGTAAATCAGAAAAAAGAGGTTCTCTCGAGGATGTTTCCAGCCGAAGCCGAAAAGTCCTATACTAAAGAGAAATCCCTATACCCACAGATCTCAAACTGAGATTTCACGCTCCTATGTGAGGGATGTTAGCATAATTGAGAAAGATTGTCAACTTTGTAGAATGTTCCTCCAATAGGCGTTTTGGGACATAAATCGCGGGTGAGATTTCTAACGCGGTCAATATTATATGAGCGACCAGACAACACCTAAAAACCAACCGGAGGAAATAAATTTAGAACTGACTCTCCGCCCAACAAAGTGGGATGAGTACGTAGGCCAGGAAAAAGTAAAAGCAAACCTCCGTCTTATAATAGAAGCCGCGAAAGGACGCGGGGAAACCTGCGATCACATTCTTTTTTACGGGCAGCCCGGTCTTGGAAAAACCACGCTTGCCTACCTTATAGGAAAAGAGATGGGTGTCAACATCAGGTCAACATCCGGCCCTGCGCTTGAAAAGGCAGGCGATGTTGCCGCATTACTCACCAACCTTGAACCGCACGAAATTCTTTTTATCGATGAAGCGCATCGAATCAACAAGCTTGTAGAAGAAATTCTTTACCCGGCGATGGAAAGCAGGAAACTGCATCTGATAGTCGGGAAGGGACCTTCAGCGAGAACGTTTTCACTCGACTTGCCGCCGTTTATGATAGTTGCCGCCACTACAAAAGCGAATATGCTCTCCTCGCCTCTCCGCTCGCGATTCGGCGCGACATTCCGCCTTGATTATTATGAACAGAAAGATATTGAAAAAATTCTTGCGCGTTCCGCAAAACTTTTAGGAGTTAAAATATCGCCGAACGCCCTTCCAAAACTTGCTTCCGCGTCGCGTTTTACTCCAAGAATAGCGAATAGACTTCTGAAGCGCGCAAGAGATTACGCGCAAGTTTACCAAAACAACACGGTAGATGAAAAAGCGGTGGAGAAAACGCTTGAGATGCTTGAAATTGACGAGCTCGGATTGGAGCATACGGACCGGCAGCTTCTGCTCGTGATAATTAAAAAATTCAACGGAGGCCCGGTAGGATTAAACGCGTTGGGGGCGGCACTCAACGAAGAAACAGGAACAATTGAGGACGTATACGAACCATTCCTTATGAAACTCGGCCTTTTGCATCGCAGCCAAAGCGGCCGCGTAGTTACACAAGCGGCATATGAACACCTCAAAATCCCCAAAAAGGCATCGCTTGTTTAACATCCGCATAAAAAGCCCTTCAGCGAAAGTAACGAAAAAATTCGGCGAAACGCTGGGTTTAGAATTAAGAAAAAAAATTCCCAAAGTAAATGGGGCTCTCGTAATTTCACTAAGAGGAGAGCTCGGCTCCGGAAAAACAACCCTCATCCAGGGAATCGCGCGCGGACTTGGGCTTAAACGCCATATTGTGAGCCCGACATTTCTTTTAATGCGCGTATATGCGATTGCGAAAAAGCAGAAAAGAAAACTTCTGCATATCGACGCGTACCGCATCGCGACAAAAAAAGACGCCGCGATTTTAGAAAATAAAGATTTTTTTAATAATCCCGCGCATATAGTTGCCGTTGAATGGCCTGAACGCATTCCACATCTTATGCGCAAACGAACAATTGAAATAACAATAAAGCACGGAACAAGCGAGCATGAACGGAGTATAATCATGAAAACATGAAAAAATTGGTTCTCATTGACGCTCACGGATTAATACACAGGGCATTTCACGCGCTCCCGCCGCTTACAACGCCGAAAGGAGAACCAATAGGCGCCGTGTACGGGCTCGCGACAATGCTTCTAAAAATCATAAAGGAGCATAATCCCGACTATATCGCGGCGGCGTTCGATAGGCCGGAAACAACGCACAGGAAAAAGAAATTCGCCGAGTATAAGGCCCACCGCCCGCCTACCCCAGAAGAACTCATAAGCCAATTTGTAAAATCCAGAGATCTTTTTGGTATATTCAATATTCCAATTCTTGATAAAGCGGGCTTTGAAGCCGATGATGTGATTGGAACGCTGGCAAAGCGTTTTGCGGGAAATAATATTTCGGTTGTCATACTCACGGGCGACCTTGATACCATGCAACTTGTTCGCGACCCATGGATTAAAGTCGAAATACCTAAAAAGGGAGTCGGAGAAACTGTAGTATATGACGAGAGCGCGGTTCACGGGCGTTTTGGCGTCGGTCCTGAACAAATGACGGATTACAAGGGCCTTATCGGAGACCCATCCGATAATATTCCCGGAATCCCCGGCGTGGGCCCAAAAACAGCAGTAAAAGCAATTGAGCAATATGGAACAATTGAAAATATATTTAAAAAAATGACTGCGGACGACCCGCTTTCAAAAAAATTCCTTCCGTACGAAAAGCAGGCAATGCTTTCAAAAGAACTTTCAATAATAGACAAAGAAGTCCCGATTGACGCAAAACTCGAAGAACTCGTTTTCCAAAAACCGTCGCCGGAAGCTCTCGCGAGGCATTTTTCCGAACTAGGTTTTGAAAGTCTTCTCTCTCGGCTCGGATTCCCTAAAAGCGCATTGAGCCAGGAATCATTGATTCAATCCACGCAAAAGGAATTAGCGAGTAATTCGTCAAAAGTAAACTATGGAAACGTATTTGTCGCGCGCGAATCTTCGGATAAAAAGCTTCTGCAATCAGATAAGGTTAAAATCGCCTTCGATTGGAAAGAACTCTTAAAAACATTCGAGAAAAATAATGTAACCGTAAAAAATCCCCTATTCGACATCCATATCGCGGCATGGCTCATAAACCCGGAGCGCAAGATGCTCACACAGGAAGAAATCTCCATATTTATTAAAACGCACAATGAAAGCGAAGAAGAAAAAAATTTTGAGCTGTACTCAGTGTTAAAACATAAATTGAAAGAGTGCGGTCTGGAAAATATTTTTGAAAACGTGGAAATGCCGCTTGTGCAAGTTCTTGAAAAAATGGAACTCGCCGGAATCGCCGTTAATAAAAAGAAGCTTCAGGAACTTAAGAAAAAAGTCGCGGAAGAAACAGGGGAACTTGCGAAAAAAATTTACGCGCAAGCAAAGACGCATTTCAATATAAACTCCCCTCAACAAGTAGCCAATATCCTGTCTCAAAATCTTGATATTAAAGAACTCAAAAAAAGAAAAACTTCCGGCGGGCAGTTAAAAACCGGCAAGGGAATTCTTGAAGAACTTATTGGCGTGCATCCGATTATCTTGCTGATTTTAGAATACCGGGAAAATTTCAAAATATTATCAAGCTTTATTGAGCCGCTCGAAAATTTGATTGAAAAAGACGGGCGTATTCACACCACATTTCTCCAAACAGGAACCGCGACGGGAAGGCTTTCCTCGGAAAAACCGAATATACAAAATATCCCGCAGGAATCAAAATGGTCAAGGCAGTTAAGGTCCGCGTTTGAAGCGAGGCGCGGATGGAGCCTGCTTTCGTTCGACTATTCACAGATTGAACTTCGCATACTGGCGCACTTAAGCGAAGATAAGGAACTCATGAAAGCGTTTAAGGAGGGACGCGATATACACACGGTAACAGCGTCAAATGTTTTTAATGTTCCGATAGAAAAAGTTACCAAAGCAATGAGACGCACCGCTAAAACGCTTAATTTCGGAGTCATCTATGGAATGGGTCCGCGATCATTCGCAAAAACAAGCGGAATCCCCCTTGAGGAGGCGAAAAACGCTATCAAGGAATATTATAGCGATTTCCCTGATGTAAAAACGTGGCAGGAAAAAACGTTAAAACGCGTAAAAGAAACGGGATATGCTGAAAATATAAATGGGAGAAAACGATGGTTTGACTTGGAACACTCCGGACGCGGAGAGTATGAACGAGCTGCAGTAAACATGCCGATACAAAGCTTCGAGGCGGACATCATTAAGATTGCTATGATTAATACGGTTAAAATACTTGAAAATAAGAACCTGCTTGGATATAAAATAAGGCTTCTGCTTTCAATCCACGACGAATTGCTCTTTGAAGTCGACGATGATATCTTAAAAAGCATAGCCTCTGACATCTTGGAAGTTATGGAATCAGTTGTAAAACTAAATGTTCCGCTTAAAGTTGACATTAGTAATGGGAAAAACTGGGGAGAGATGGAAGCATTAAAATAATAAACAAACAATGGACTATATTTTATTTTTAAAAACACTGATAAGTAATGTGAAAAGCCCCGCGTTTTATTCGCTGTGGGCGGTTATTATAATTCAAATAATACTCTTTGCGATTTATGCCATAGTATTGCAGATTCCGATCCCTCTCTTAGTACTTACCATTATTGTGTTCATCGGAATAAACGCGGTGATAGCAAAAACGTATTATAAAATCGCCTCTGCGAACGCAGAAACCGGGTTCAGTGAACAAATGACTGTCGCGCTCACAGAGCATCTCGAGGATGCCGTGATAATTTACGACACAAATTTTAAAATTATAACAATCAACCCGGCAACCGAAGAGATGTTTAAGATTTCAAAGGAAATGGTGGTAAATACGCAGGCAAATCCGGGTATGGTTAAAAATCGCGGAATGAAAATGTTCACACAGATACTTTTCCCGTCTCTTGCGCCGGGAGTAACGCAGATTTCTGAAACAAACACATGGCCGCAGATTGTTAAAATTTCCACCGACGAACCGCAACTCGAACTTTTAGTAACGACAAATAAAATTCTCGACGAAAACGGCGAAACAATAGGATTTGTTAAATTGGTAAAAGATCAGACGCATGAGGCCTCCATTTTGCGGACGAAAAACGAATTTATTGATGTTGCCGCGCATCAGCTTCGCACTCCGCTCACGGCGTTGCATTGGACGATGGAAAGCATCGTGAAAACAACTGAAAGTTCAAGCCCGGAACTGCGCCAGATAGCGCAGGAAGGGCTTCAAGTCGCTGAGCGGGCGTTAAAAATAACAAACGACCTTCTTGATGTTTCAAAAATCGAGGATGGGCGTTTTGGATACGCTCCCCAGAATATAAATGTATTCGACTTGATGAGTACTATCACGAAAGAGATGGGGCCGGCCGCAAAACAATATTCTATTGAGCTGATAAATGCGACAAAAGAAAACAATATCGGGGTTTACGCGGACGGAAACAGCATGGGAATGGTCCTTATGAATCTTGTTGATAACGCGATAAAATACAACATTAAAAACGGCAAGGTTACGATATTAGCGGAAAAGACAGCGGATGGAAAATTTGCGAGAATTTCAGTTTCCGATACCGGCGTTGGAATACCCGACGAAGATAAAGAAAAACTTTTTGAAAAACTGCATAGGGGTTCTAACGCGGTTCAAATGGAGCCGAACGGAAGCGGCTTAGGCCTATACATCGCGAAAAACATTATTGAACGGAATGGCGGTAAAATCGGAGTGGAATCGGTATTAAACAGGGGCAGCACTTTTTGGTTCATGCTTCCGGTAAGTTCCTCCGCATAGCGCTATGATAATAATGGGAATCGACCCGGGCACGGCAAGAATCGGCTACGGCATAATTGAAAAAACCGGCGGGAAACTTTCTTATAGCGACTGCGGGCTTATAATGCCGAGCGGCGACAATCTAAGAAAACGGCTAAGAAGCCTCGAAATTAAGCTTGATTCGTTGATTAAAAAAACGAAACCGAATAAGGCCGGGGTTGAAAAGCTTTTCTTTTCAAAAAATAAAAAAACCGCGATGGATGTCGCGCACGCGAGAGGCATAATCATAAACACTCTTGAAAAAAGCGGAGTGGAGATAATTGAATTATCTCCTCTCGAAGTAAAGCTTGGCGTAACCGGATATGGAAACGCCTCAAAAAAAGCCGTTTCGGGAATGGTTTCAAAAATATTAGGAGTATCAACCGATAATATAATAGACGACGCGACAGACGCGCTTGCCATAGCAATAACAACGGCCTACACAAAACAAGTGGAATAGACTTACGCACCTTTTGGGAATTGACATAAAAAAACTCTTAAGTATACTATCCTTCAAAGTCCGCGAAGGACAAGAAAGGTCGCAAAAAGACAACCACTATAATGGCGTACGATGTAGAATTGGAGATAAAGAAAAAACACTCCAATGACGACGACTTAGGAATACTGTACGGAGACGAGGAGGACGCGGAAGAAGAAAAAGAAGAGTTGTTGGAAAAAATTGAAGAAGAGCCTCCTTTTAAGCCCGAGGGTGACGATGAGGAATAGGGTCAAGTCTTAGCCTTTCGAAAATACATACCCCGCTTCCGCGGGGTATGTATTTATAAAAGAAACATTAGGATATAATTAATAAGATGCTAGAAAAAGGAAAGATAAGGTTAAAAAAGAAAAAAAGCCGCGGTTGGTTGAGATTTTTTGTTTATGGAACAGTTATATTTTTATCTTTATGCGCGGTTTCCGCAGTGTACCTGCTTATAATAATTCAAAATCTCCCCTCGCCTGCGCAGTTCTCAACAAGAAGCGTCAGCCAGTCGACAAAGCTCTACGATAGGACGGGAAAAACAATGCTGTATGAAATTTATAGCGACGAGAAGAGAACTATAGTGCCGTTTAATGAAATACCGGAAACTGTAAAGCTTTCGACGCTTGCTGCCGAGGATATCGATTTCTACAATCAACCGGCAATTAATTGGCGCAGCATGTTGAGAGCATTATGGATAAACCTCCGCGAAGGCAAGATAACGCAGGGCGGGTCGACTATCACGCAACAACTCGTTAAAAGCGTACTGCTTTCACCAGAAAGAACCATAACCAGAAAAATAAAAGAAATCGCTCTCGCTATAGAACTTGAATCGAAATACAGCAAGGATGAAATTCTTTCGCATTATCTAAACCAAATCCCATACGGGTCAAACGCTTACGGAGTCGAGGCGGCAAGCCAGATTTATTTCAATAAGCACGTTCAAGATATAACAATAGCCGAATCGGCAATAATGGCATCGCTTATAAAAGCGCCAAGTTATTATTCCCCATGGGGAGACCACAAAAAAGAACTTTTTGAAAGGCAATTGTACGTTTTAAATAGGCTAAAAGACAGGCAAATGATTTCAGAGAAGGACTATAAAAAGGCTATAAAAGAAAAAGTATCTTTTGCGACGCAATCAATAGGCTCGATACAAGCGCCGCATTTCTCTCTTCTTGTGAAGGATTACTTAATAAACAACTATGGCGAGTACACGGCCCTAGAGGGAGGTTTAAAAGTAATAACAACACTTGATACAGACCTACAGGAAATAGCCGAAAAAGCGGTTAAGGATGGCGCAGAAAGGAATGAGGAACTCTATGGAGGTACAAACGCCTCTCTTGTCGCTCAAGACCCGAAAACAGGCCAAATTTTGACCTACGTAGGGTCAAGGGACTACTTCAATGATAAAATCGAGGGGCAATTTAATCTTCCCGTGCAGGGGCTAAGACAGCCGGGATCAGCGCTTAAACCCTTTGTGTATCTGACCGCATTTGAAAAGGGGTTCACGCCGAAATCAGTGATATTTGATGTTCCGACAGAATTTGATACGAGAGGAAACGAAGAAACAAGTTATAAGCCGGAAAACTTTGATGAAAAATTTGTTGGGCCGATTTCCCTTGAATCGGCGCTCGCAGAGTCAAGAAATGTGCCGGCTGTAAAAATGCTTTACTTGGATGGAATAAATAACGTAATACAAAATTTGAAAAATTTTGGGATAACAACATTAAAAGAACCTAACAGATATGGATTATCACTAACGCTTGGAGGCGGAGAGGTTAAATTAATAGACCTTCTGAACGCATATGCGATTCTTTCTCAAGAGGGAATAAAACACGAACAGAAAATAATAATGAAAATAGAAGATAGTAATGGAAATATACTTGAGGAATATACGGACAATAGTAAAAGGGTTATGGAACCGCAGTACATCAAGATGATAAACCAAATTTTATCGTCTTCTGAATTGCGTTCGCCGGTATTTTCAGCGAGCCTATACCTGACAACATTCCCCGGATACCATGTAGCCCTTAAAACAGGAACGTCGCAGGATTATAGGGACGCATGGGCATTTGGATACACGCCATCGCTTGCTGTTGGCGTGTGGGCTGGAAATAATAATAATGAACCTATGAAACAACGGGGCTCGAGCATCTTGGCGGCAGTTCCAATATGGAATTCATTCCTTAAAGACGCCTTATTAAAAACTACAAATGAGTCGTTTAATGAACCGGAGCCATATACACTGCCGAATAAGCCGATGCTAAACGGAGAATATGAAAATATAATTACAATGAATGGAAAGAAATTTCCACAACTGCATTCAATCCTCTATTACATAGATAAAACAAATCCATTAGGTCCTATTCCCAGCGATCCAGCTCAAGATCCGCAATTCTTTAATTGGGAATCGGGAGTATTATTATGGGCAAAAGAAAATGTAGTAAACTTTTTTGAGTATAATGTCTCAATTCCGAATACTACTTTCTAATAGGCATAACAACATACAAAATATTGTTTTCCGTAGTGCTCTTAATCAAAACTGGCCTATCTGGAGTATTAATACCTATTACAACATCATCGCTGTTATAAATCTTTAGGCCGTCGTAAATATATTTCCAGTTAAAAACTATAGATAGCGCATCCCCTTTTACCTTACAAGGAACTTTGTAAAGTCCCGAACCAAGCGAGCCCTCGCGCGATGAAACTTCTAAAAATTTTTTATTATCACCTATAGTAATAGTTACATCATTAGTCCTTCCAGAAAAAGAACTGGTTAATTTTATTGCGTTTAATAACTCCTGTCTGTTTATATTTATTTCATTTTCGACTGATTTTGGAATAATTGGCTGATATTCGGGAAATCTACCATCAACAACCCTGGATGTTATACTTTTTACATTAGTTGAAAAAAGCACCTGATTTTGGTCAATAAGTATTGTTATTTCGCCGTCGGATTTATTAAAAACCCTCAATAATTCATCGGCTGTTTTAAGGGGGATAATAAAAGAAATTTCGTCAAAATCCGAATTTACAAGAGATGGCGCGAGAGTCTTTTCTGATAATCGGAAACTATCAGTTCCAACAAAGACTAATTTATCATTATTATAAGAAACAAAAACGCCGCTTATTTCAGGCCGAATATCCGAATATTGAGTTGCTATTATAACACTCTGAATAGAATCTATAAAATTTTCAGATGATATCTTTAATGAGTTTTTATTACTACTAATACTCGGGATTATTGGAAAATCCTTTTCATTTCCACCTTGAATTACGGCTTCATAATTATCGGTAATAATTATTAAATTATTATCCTTAGTTTCTAGTGTTACGCGCTCGGAATTTAAGTTTTTAATAACTGAATTAAATAATGATAATGGAATTGTAGATTTGCCGTTTTCTATTATTTTCCCCTGTATTATATGCATTACAGCGAGTTCTAGATTTGTTGTTATGATTGAAATCTTATTATTATCCGCAGTTAATAAAACATTTTTAAGTATTGGAAGATTTGTATTAACACCAATTGACCTCTCAACTGAAAATAATCCCTCAAGTAAATTTGTTTTTAATATTACTAATTTCATATATATAGAGAATAAGAAGTAGTAGAAAGGGTGTGGATTAGTGAATAATTATAAAAATTCATGTAATTTATTAGTTTTTATTATATATGTAGTTGTGGAAATATTTCTAATTTTATTTAAAATTTATTCAGAATAGAATTTAATTTGGTTTATTTATACATATATAATAACAATATATCTACATCTTATTAAGATTTTCCTTAATAAGTAATATTTTTTGGTTTAGGTTTGGATTTTGTGTCAGCTCTTTTGAGATTTTTTCATATGCGTGTATCACTGTTGTATGGTCTCTTTTCCCTAGCTTCTCTCCTATATGTGGATATGACATCTTAAGAATATCTCGCATAATATACATTACAATCTGCCTAGGTTCAACAACCTCCTGTTTCCTACCCTTATTTATCAAATCATCAAGTGATATTTCATAAAAGTCAGAAACAACTTTTAAAACATCATTCGGTGTTATATTTTTAATTGATACGGAGCTTGTTTCTTGGATTATATCATCAACTTTTTTAATGTCTATTTTAAGATTTTTACATTGTTGATAAAAAGCTATTTTATTAAGAACGCCGTCTAATTCCCTTATATTTTTCTGAACTTTTGATGCTACATGCTCAATTATTTTATCATCAATAATAAGGTCCTGATTTTGTATCTTAGTCTTTAATATAGCCAATCTCATTTCATAATCAGGATAAGCGATATCAACTATCATTCCGCCCTCAAAACGCGACCTAAGCCGTTCCTCAAGTGTTGGAATCGCCGCTGGCGGCCTATCTGATGATATTATTATCTGTTTGCTATTCTCATAGAGAGAATTAAATGTATAGAAAAACTCGAGCTCCGTGGCCGGTTTCCCTCCAATAAATTGGATATCATCTATAATGAGAACATCAATATCTCTGTATTTTTTCTTCATATCGTCAGTTCTTTTATTTCGAAGAGCCCAAACAACATCATTAATGAACTTTTCGGATGTTACATAAAGAACATTTACTTTCTTATTATATTTTTTATCTATGGCATTTCCGGTGGCCTGAATAAGATGAGTTTTACCAAGCCCTACTCCGCCGTAAATAAATAGAGGATTATATTTCTTGCCTACATCCCCTATCACCGCCTGTATTGCCGCGTGAGCGAGTTCATTCGACGACCCGACGATAAAAGAATCAAGTGTGTATTTAGGATTTAAATTTGTCCTTGGGTCAATTTTAGATTCAACAAGTGGGAGTTGTGCCCCTTCTTCGTCCTTTCCAACCTTCAATACCTGTCTTACTGGATGGTTTATTGAGGCATTTATAACTGAATAGTTTACCGACCTAACCGAACTGTCAAAATTTCTCAATGAACCGAGAATAAGTTTATGATAACGGTTCTTAACCCACTCTTTTGCGAAATTATTAGGAAGTCCGACGAGAGCTATACCCTCCTTCTCATTCTTTTCCATGAGTTGGCTGTTTTTGAGCCATGTAAGAAAGTTAGGCCGTGAAATTTGCAACTCAACTTCCCCCAAAACATTTTTCCATAGCTCATTGTGGTCCATGTAACACTTATAATAGATGTATTTTAAAACTTTTCAATGGAGTGAAAGGCATAAAAGTTGCCTTCCTGTGTACGACTTGTTGATAACTCATAAAAACACCACAGGGGTTGATTTTTTTACAGGTCTCATATACAATAAACCCATATTATGAGTAGAACATATAGGCCTAATAAAAGAAAAAGGGGCAAAACACATGGTTTTCTTGTTAGAAAGAGAACTGTAGGAGGAAGGAGTGTTGTAAAAAGGCGAAGACAGAAAGGAAGAAAGAAGCTGACGGTCTAGTTTAAGCGTGAAGCCGCGCCTTAATGAATAGTTCTGTAGTTATTATTAAGAAATACAGCAAAGGCTTTCAAAAAAAGCCTTTATTTGTTATTGTTGGAAAGTCGGTATTGAAAAAATCAACCGATAGAAACCTTGTAAAAAGAAGAATCCGCGCGATCATGGCTAAATTTATAAAAGAGGGTAGAAATGACTACGCGATTATTATTAAGAAGGGCGTTCTAGAGAAAAAATACGGAGAGTTGAAAGAAAACATAGAATCGGCAATTAAATATGGGAGAACTATTTCATAATTTTATTTTCAAGCCAATCTTATGGCTTTTGGAAGTGATACACGGGTCAGTGGCGTTTCATGATTTAGGCGTCGCAATTATTATCCTTACAATAATTGTCCGTTTTGTTTTATTACCTCTGTTTTACAAGGGCGCGAAGGACCAGGCGATTATGCAGCGCCTTCAGCCAAAGATAAAGGAAATTCAAAAGACACACGAGCAAGATAAGGAAAAACAGGCCAAAGCGATGTTTGAATTGTATAAGGAGCACAAGGTAAATCCGCTATCAAGCATCTTTCTTATCCTGATTCAGCTTCCGATTTTTATAGCGCTTTTCCAAATTCTAAGCATAGATACCATACGCAGTTCATTTGACAATACGTCGTTTTTAGGCTTAATTAGTCTAGAAGAAAAGAACTTTGTTCTTATTGTAATTGCCGCGGCTTTGCAGTATATACAAGGGAAACTGGCTCTTCCAAAACAAGCCCCAAATCAAGTACAGAACCCCATGGAATCAATGGGGAAAACGATGGTTTTTGTGGGCCCGATACTTACTATAGTGATTCTTGGAAATCTGCCGGCGGCGCTTGGATTATACTGGGCGGTTTCAACGGCATTCTCGATTATTCAGCAGATATATGTAAATAAAAAGACAAACCAATTAAACATCATATGAACGACACATTATTAAAAACAAAAAAACTACTGGAGCTCGTTGGGTTTGTGAATACGGAAGTAACTATGGATGATGAACACAGGAAGATATCGATTTTTATAGATGATGAAATCATTAAAGAAAACATCTCTGTGATGCTCCAGACATTAGACCATCTTTTAAACCTCATCCTCCGCAAGGAGGGAGATAAAATTTACATTATTGACCTGAATAATTACAGAAAAGAGCGCGAAAGGATTATAGCTGAACTCGCGCGCGCCGCCGCGCATAAGGCGATGCTCACAAAAGTAGATATAGAACTTCCACCCATGAACGCGTATGAGCGCCGGCTAGTTCATATGGAAATAGCGAGCCATCCGGAACTCAAAACTGAAAGTGTCGGCGTTGGCAGACAACGCCACACGGTAATAAAGCATCTGGATAATTCCTGATTACCCTCCTACACAGAAAGCCATGGGTATAAAAGCCCATGGATGAATACGAAGGAGGGCATGCTTCAGATGGGTTTTGCTCCGCGCCTACA
>ERZ1292629.1982-Hain-H43-01um-R1-1982-length-18500-cov-6_pt1 | contig 18500 bp, 17 predicted proteins | sample MGYA00564399_ERZ1292629 | MGnify/ENA primary metagenome ERZ1292629 (study PRJEB36523, sample SAMEA6512636) | groundwater metagenome | collected 2019-01-08 | study: AquaDiva: Metagenomics assemblies of 32 groundwater samples | reverse complement strand
GCGCCTCTCGGGCATGCACCGCCGAGGACCGGTAGTCCGCCGCCCAGCGGGCGGCGCCCGCTTCGCGGGCTCGCTCGGCTAGGAGCCGAGCACGGCTACACTCAATTCTCGGCGCCGCGCCCCCTCGCTCTCGCTCGGGGGACCGTGCCGCGGCGCCTGCGAAATGCCCTCGGACGGTGCATTATCCGGGGCCTGCGCTTGCTCGGCCCGTCAGGGACCCCTGCGGGCGCAGTTTATTTAAGGCGCAACCGAGGCGTGGTGCCCCGAACGAAACATCGCGAGTGCCGAAGCGGGCCTGGTGTCCCGACCCTGTCGGGACGAGCTCGGCACGAGCGTAGCGAACGGCCGCGCTGGCGGCCGTGAGCGTGTTGAGTGAGTGGGCACCCGCCGAGGGGTCCCTGACGGGCCGAGCAAGCGCAGGCCCCGGGACCGCGCCGTAAATTACCTCCCCATCGCCTTGACGATAATATGTATCGTCTTCAGCATGACCACCGCGTCAATAAGGAGCGAGCGGTTTTTCATGTAAAACAAATCATACTCCAATTTCACGAGACTTTCCTCAAGCGTCGCCCCGTAGCGGTAATTCACCTGCGCCCAACCCGTGATTCCCGGACGCAGGAGATGGCGGATGCTGTAAAACGGCACACGCTCCTGCAGCTGCTCCACAAACTCCGGCCGCTCGGGCCGCGGGCCGATGATGTTCATATCGCGTCGCAATACGTTCCATACCTGCGGCAACTCATCTATGCGAAAACGGCGGAGCCAGCGCCCGACGCGGGTGATGCGGCGGTCGTTCGCCTGCGCAAACTGCGGCGCGCCGCGCTCGGCCATGCCGTCCGGATTTTGCGCGTACATCGTGCGCAGTTTGTAGATGGTGAATACGCGGTTGTTGTATCCCATGCGCGCCTGCTTTATGAATAGCGGCCGGCCGGATTCCAATAGCACCGCGAGCGCCACAAACGGAAACATGGCGATAAACGCGATTCCCAACAGCACGGCCGCAACGAGGTCAAACACCGTGCGCGCCGCATCGTAGTATTGCTTGCGGCTCTCCCGCAGATTTTGCAAGAACCAGCTCTCGGAGAGCATGCTCGTATCCACGCGGCCGGTTATCGCCTCGTAAAATGACGCGAGGTCAGCCATTTCAATGCGCCAGAACAACAATTCATACAGTTCTTTTTCAAGTTCGGGCGAGCGCGCGAAGGACGGCGAAATAACCACCAGATGCACGTCTTTAATGTCCACGACGGCGCGAATGCGGAGCGGGTCGGAGAAACATTCCACCGCGGTGCGGACGTTCGGAGGTATCTGGTCATGCACCGGGTCCACAATCGCCGCCACGCGGTAGCCGATTTGCGGGTCGTTCCCAAACAGCGTGACGAGTTCTTCAAGCCGCGGATGATAGCCAAGAAACAGAATGCTTCGTTTCAAAAGCGACGGCCCCAGAAGCCAGTTGAACAGCGCGCGCCAGAACGAGACGAGGAGGAGCGCCAAAATCACCACCAAAATAAGATTCGTTTTCGGCGTGATGCGGAACGCGGGAATAAAATAAAAGAACGCGAGACCGAGAAAGAAATTGGTGAGGAACGTCAGCGAGATGTTTTGAAAAAAGAGAATCGTGTTTTTGGCGCGGCGGATGTCGTACACGTTGTTGATAAACAGCACGATGAGCCACAGCGCGAACAGAATGCCGAAAGAGAGGCGGTGCGTTTGCCAGTAGCCGCTCAAATCCAGCGTGTGGTAGCGCGCCATGAGGGCAGTGACGAGCGCGAGGTACATGCAAATAAGGTCGCCGACGAGGAGTATGAGTTGTTTCACGCGGACAATGCCGTTTCCCATAGAGAGAGCTTTGGAGAGAGCATAACACAAACCCGCCTAGGGTTCAATATGTTGCGAGCAGCTGTGTCCCATGGTATGATGCACCGCATGAAATTATCTCGGGGTGTCCTTTTTGCCGCGATTGCCGGCCTGCTCGTCGCAGAGCCGGTTTTTGCCGCCAAATATCCCAATGACCCATACGCCATTGACCAGTGGTTTTACGAAAAAATCCGCATGCCGGAGGCGTGGGAGAAAACCACGGGTTCAAAGAAGGTGGTGGTGGCGGTGATTGACGGCCCGATGGACATTGACCATCCGGATTTGGTGAATAATTTGTGGACGAATCCCGCTGAATTAAAAAACGGAAAAGATGACGATGGCAATGGGTATACGGACGACATCAACGGGTGGGATTACGTGCACATGGATGGCGACCCGTCGCCGCAGACCGCGGGAGTGGCGGATACGCTATCGCTCCATCACGCCACTACCGTTGCCGGCATCATCGGCGCCGAGGGCAACAACGGCACGGCGAGCGTGGGCATGAACTGGCAGGTGCAAATTATGGCGCTTCAGGCGTTGGATGAGGAGGGGAAGGGGTTGGTGAGCAATGTCATCAGAGCGATTCGCTATGCCATCGCCAAAAAAGTTGACGTGATTAATTTGAGTTTTGTCGGCGAGGGGTTTGACACGGAGTTTCACGATGTCATCAAAGAAGCGTATGACAAAGGCATTGTGGTGATTGCCGCCTCCGGCAACGATAATGATAATTTGGACGGCGGCAATTTGAATTTTAAGCGGCGCTATCCGGTGTGCTATGACAGCGATGTTGACACGCCGTTCATTTTGGGCGTTGCCGCTCTGCGCCAGGATGATGCGATGGCCGCGTTTTCCAATTACGGAAGCGCGTGCATTGACCTTTCCGCGCCGGGCGCGAGCATTTCCAGTTTGGGCGTGCATGCGCCGGGCGACGGTTTCGGCTCGCAATTTATCACCGGACTGTCCGGCACATCCATCGCGGCGCCGTTTGTCGCCGGCGCGGCGGCGCTGCTCAAGGCCGCGTATCCTAAGCTGTCGGCGGCGGATATCATAAACGCACTTCGGAATACCGCGGCCGAGATTGATTCAAAAAACAGTCTGCCGCGCGGTTCATTGGGAACCGGACGGCTTGATGTGGCGGCGGCGATTGAAAAAGCTGGCAATCTTCAGCAGGAAAAGGCCGGCGCTGAATTTGTGGTCATGTTTGACGGCGGCGAGTGGACGTATGTGCGCCATTTTGCGCATGATTTCAAAAAGAAATCCCAGTTTATCGTGCCAGTGCCGTTTAGCCAGATTATAACGCTGGAAGTTGTTGACGTGAATCGCGACGGCGTGCAGGAAGTGGTGTTCGCGTACGCCAATAAGACGGTTGGCACGCAGCTCGTGGCGTATTCGCTGCAGGGATTCAAGATTTTTGAATCGCAAATTTCACCGACGCCGGTCAAGGCGGTAGGGATTTCCGGCGGCGACGTGGTGCGCGACGGCAAAGGCGGCATCACAGTGGCATTTTCAGATAACGGGCAACTGAAAGTGATGCTGTACAAGGCGAACGGCAAAATTTTCCATTGGTTTTACGGCGCGGAGTTGGGGAGCGCGCTTGAATCCGTGGCCGTACGGTTCTCCGATACGGGATTCATTTACAGCGTGATTCACTACGGCGCGTATGTGGAGCGATACACGTGGAACTTCATCGGCGCGTTCGTGACCGTGAAAAAAATTGAGGTGCCGGACGGCTTAAAGCGGCCGGTGGCGATGAACGGAAACGGGAGTGTGATTGCGTTTGGCGCCGGGCGCGGCGCGCCGTCATCGGTTTCGGTGCTTGAGGACGGCAAGACGGCCGCGGCGAGCTTCATGCCGTTTGGTTCGTTCACTGGCGGTTCAAGCGTTATGCTGATTGATTGGGATTTGGACGGCGTGCAGGAGGTGGTGGTGGGCGCCGGCCCGGGCGGCGGGCCGCAGGTGAAAATATTTGCGCTTGACGGCGCGCTGGAAGGCGAATTTTTGGCGCACGGCCCGCAGTACAATCGCGGCATCTTTGCGCGGGCGTTCCTCAAATGACGCGCCGCGCGTCATCCCGAGCGAGCGTAGCGAGTCGAGGGATCTAATTAGATTCCTCGACTTCGTCCCCCGATGTTCATCGGGGGACTTCGCTCGGAATGACCATGAGTGCGTTTCGTTCAGGGTGACGGGTGTGATATACTAATACATATGCCAGAAAACATTGTCTTTGAAAAAAAGAACGTCCTCGTGACCGGCGGCGCCGGTTTTATCGGTTCGCAGTTGTGTGAAGAACTGCTGAAAGAAGCGCGCGTTATTTGCATGGACAATTTCGTGAACAGCTCCGCGTTCAACATTGACCACTTGCTGCCCTATGACGATTTTGAATTCGTGAAGCACGATGTTTCCGTGCCGTTCAAACTGACGGATTTTCCGGAGATTGAAAAATTCGCGGTGGAGTTTCAGGGCGTGCAGGAGATTTATCATTTGGCATGTCCCACCAGTCCAAAGACATTTGACAAGCTGAAAATTCAGACGCTGGAGACCAACAGCCTCGCCATGCACAACACGCTGGAGCTCGCGCGGCAGTTCAAGGCGAAGTATTTGTTTGCGTCAAGTTCCGTGGTATACGGCCCGCCGCCCGGCGATGGCGCGCGATTCAAAGAAGACGATAAGGGAGTGGTTGACCATTTATCAAACCGCGCGTGTTATGACGAAGGCAAGCGGTTTGGCGAGACGTACGCGGATACGTATCGGCAGGTGTACGGCGTGCAGGTGCAGCTCGCGCGCATATTTCGCACCTACGGCCCGCGCATGCAATTGCGCGAGGGACATTTGATTCCGGATTTCATTATTGACGCGATTGACGGCAAGGATTTGGTAATTTACGGAGATGAGAAGTTTTCTACGTCAGTTTCGTATGTGAGCGACATCGTGGATGCGCTCTTGCGGTTGATGCATTTGAATGAATACATCGGGCCGGTGAATATCGGCGATGACAAACGGTACCTGATGAGCGAAATCGCGCAGAAGATTATTGAGATGACCGGTTCGTCGTCGCAGATTCGTTACGAGCCGCCGATTGAATTTTTGACGTCGCTCGGATTGCCGGAGCTGACCAAAGCGCGCGAGGAATTGGGCTGGGTGCCGTTGGTGCGGCTGGAAGACGGCCTGCGCAAGACCATAGATTACACAATGGCGAACAAAGATGCGCTGGGAGTGGGGAAATAATAGAGTTGGTCATTTATTATTTGTACAAAGTATATGGGCAATCCAGAAACAAAAGGAGGCCAAGGTACGGAGGAAAAACAAAAACCGGGTTCTTTTGGTGCCATTTTAGAGGAGGTTGAGGATGAGGTGAATGGTTTGAAGGGGGTAAAAAAATTGGGCGATGAGTTAGCCGCCGCGGCACGTCTTGGACAGGCGATGCAGGATGTGGCATCAGTAGCAAAAATGACGGACGGTATTGAAGGTTGGGGAGAGCCGTGGGGGAAAGAAAAGATTGTTGCGTTAAGAGAGGTCGTTTATAACTTACGAAATGCTCAGTCCGGTGAAATGCGGATACCGCGGCGGGAGTTGCTTCAGTGGATAGAAAGAGTAGAACAAGCAAAATTGATTGCCCCTGGTGCCGTACGCGATGCCACACAGCGGAAGATATCGAATCGATAAATCTCATGAGAGAAAAGCGACTCGAAAGAGTTGCTTTTTTCCTGCGGCCTGCGCTACACTTTCCTCATGCGCATCACGGTGGTTATTCCGGCTTTTAATGAAGCTGCTCGGCTCGGTGAGACTGTTCGGGCGATTTTTGCGTTGGGGCATGGATATGATGTGGTGGTGGTGGATGATGGGTCGGAAGACGGCACGTCTGATGCGGCTTTGTTTTCCGGCGCAACCGTGTTGCGGCACGCGGTGAATCGTGGGCAGGGCGCGGCATTGCAAACAGGCACCGAGTGGGCGCTTGCACATGATGCTGATGCGATAGTGCATTTTGATGCTGACGGCCAGTTTGACGCGGCGGATATTCCGCGGGCGTGTGTGCTGCTTGAAGAGCGTGGTGTGGATGTGGTGTTGGGCTCGCGTCTGCGTTTGAACGTCCCTGCAACCAAACGCTATCTTCTGCTGCCGGTTGCGCGCATCGTGAATTGGGCATTCACCGGCGTGTGGCTTACGGATGCGCATAACGGTTTTCGGGTTTTTTCGCGTCGCGCGGCAGAGCAGATTGTGATTCGTCATGACCGTATGGCGCACAACACGGACATCGTGGCGCAGATTCGCGAACGCGGACTTTCGTTTGCCGAGATGCCGGTTGCGGTGCACTATGACCGCTATGGACAAGGAGTGGGCGGCGGTGTCAAGATAGTGGCTGATTTATTGGTTGGGTGGTTTTTATAAGTATGCACATCATTCAAATTGTTCTCTTGCTGTTTGTCGCTTTTGCGATTTTGAAAACGGCGGGACGCGCGGTGCGGCGCGATATTACGCGAGCACAGTTGGTATTTTGGTGTTTGGTATGGCTTGCGATTGCGGCGGCCGCGCTTTTTCCGCAGTGGACGGTGGTGGTGGCGAACCGATTGGGCGTGGGCCGCGGTTCGGATTTGGTGTTGTATGTTGCCGTGGCGCTTTTGCTGTACGTTGTGTTCCGGTTGACGGTGCGTATGGAGCGCATTGACCGCGCGATGACAAAAGTGGTGCGGAAGCAGGCGCTTGATAACCTCGATAAAAAAGAATAAGTATGCGCATTGCGTTGATTGGCTGTACCGTGAATCCGCGCGCGGGCGGGATGGGGCGAGCGTTGTATGACCACGCGGTGGCGCTTGCAGAGGCGGAGCAGGAGGTGGCGGTGTATGCGCTGGATTCTATCGCGGCGCCAGGAGCGCCGCTCCAGAATGACGGATTTGCCGTAGGCGCGTTACGATACTTTTTTTCAATCGGCAAAGGCGCGTGGGGCATGCGATTTAATCCGTCTCTTGATTCATACGATGTGGTTCATGCGCATCTGCCGTTTTTTGGTGTGGGGGAAACTGTCATGCTGAGCGAAGCGAAGCATCCCGTGTTGCAACGGGATCCTTCGGCCGCACAGCGGCCTCAGGATGACAAAAAAACGCGGCGCTTTTTTGTCACCTATCACATGGACGCCATCGGCACCGGCCTCAAAAAAGTATATTTCAACTGGTGGTATCGCCGTCGTTTCAAAAAAATTCTTGATGCGTGCGATGCGATTGCCGTCACTTCGCGCGCGTATGCGCGTGATAGTTGGCTGGCGCGCGCGGGCGTTGATGTTGAAAAGTGCGAGGAAATTTTGTTGCGAGTGGATACGGACATATTTTGCCCTGAGCGAGTCCCGATGTATCGGGACGAGTCGAAGGGTCCTTCGACTTCGGCCTTCGACCTTCGCTCAGGACAGAAATATTTATTATTCGTCGGCGCGCTTGACCGCGCGCATTATTTTAAGGGGTTGTCATTACTGCTACGCGCAAGCGCACGAGTTTCTGATGCGCGGCTCGTGGTGGTTGGCGGTGGAGAATTATTGTCACAGTATAAAAAAGAAGCGGCGCGGCTCGGTATCGCGGAGCGCGTGACGTTCACCGGCGGCGTTTCAGATGAAGAACTCGTGCGATGGTACGCGGGAGCGCGAGCAGAGATACTCCCCTCAACCGACAGGTCAGAAGCGTTCGGCATTGTGCTGATTGAAGCAATGGCATGCGGCACGCCGGTGATTGCATCGGATTTGCCCGGAGTGCGCGCGGTGGTGGAACGGGTGAATGGCGGTTCGCTTGTGCCGCCCGGCGATGAACAAGCGCTTGCTCGCGCACTCCAAAACGCATGGGATACGCCGTGGAGCGCTGACGAACGCATCGCGCTCGCCGAACGCGCCGCCGTCGTGTACAGCCGCGCGACGCTCGCGGAACAGCTCATCCGATGGTATACTAATGTCCATGTACCATCATGAGAGGAGGCAACATGCGGTGCTGGCGACGATTGCGCTCTTGGTCGCCATCGTCTTGATTGCGCTCGGCGCATTTTTTTATCAGCGCGGCAATTCTGATAAGACGGCGCCGCGCGCGTGGTCGTTGTTTGAATGGCTCATTCCCGGCCGCCGCGCAGAACAGACGCCGTCGCTCATGCGTTATCTTCTCGGATTTGATGAGCCGCGCACGTTTCTCGTGCTTTTTCTGAACAACATGGAAATGCGGCCGGCCGGCGGTTTCATTGGCACGTATGCGCTCGTTGAAATGGATAACGGCCGTCTTACGGATTTATTTATTGAGGGCACCGAATTGTTGGATGCGCGCGCGCCGGCGCGGCAGGTCACATATCCGCCGCCGAAACCTCTGCAGGATTATTTGAAAATTACCGAATGGCAATTCCGCGACGCCAACTGGTCGCCGGATTTCGCCGAAAGCGCGGCATGGGCGCTCTGGCTGTATAAAATTGAGGGTGGGCGCGCCGCGGACCGCATTGACGGCGTCATCGGCATCACGGCAACGGTGCTTGATGAACTCGTGAACCTCACGGGGCCGCTGACGGCCAACGATGTAACACTGCGTCCGGGAAGCGCGGCCGATGATTTGGAATACGAAGTTGAGTTCGCGTTTGCGTCGCGCGGGATACCGCTGAAAGAACGCAAGGCGATTTTGCACGACCTTGGCAAGGCCATGGCGCGGCGGCTCGTCGGCATGGCCCCAATGCAATGGAAAAACATCATTGATACGTTTGAACGCCTCGGCCGCGAAAAGCATCTCATGATTTATTCAGTGTATCCGGAATTGCAGGAGGTGATTCGCGGACACAACTGGGACGGCGAGATGCAGCCGTTCGCAGGCGACGGGTTTATGGTGGTTGACGCGAATCTCGGAGCGCTCAAGACGGACCATGCGATGCGGCGTTATTACAACTACACGGTACGGCCGTCCGCTTCGCCGGCCGGCAAACGGCAGAACGAATTTGAAGGCACGCTCACCGCGCGATACGAACATCGCGGCGCGTATGATTGGCGCACGAGCCGCTACAGGAGTTATACGCGCGTGTATCTGCCGGAGGATGCGGTGGTCACGAACGTGGAAGGATTTGTTGACCCCGAACATCCCGAATGGGAATTGCCGCCTGACCGCGGGAGCCGCGCGGGCATGCAGGTGCTCGGCGGATACGTGCGCGTCGGCTCTGGCGAGACGCAGGATATCGTGGTAACGTACACGTTGCCGCCGCGGGTCGCCAAACAAGTAACGGACGGGGTGTACACATTTAGTGTTCAAAAACAACTGGGCCTTATTGACCCGCAGTTGACGTTAGACCTCGATTTTGGTACAAAGAGGCACACGGAGACGCGGGTCTTAAAGGAGGACTATGCGCTTACGCTTCCGTTATAATTTTCGGGGGTCGCTATGTCCCTCTTCATCAAGAAAATCGGCATTGATTTGGGCACCACCAATGTTTTGGTGCATGTTGAGGGTCGCGGTATTGTAATTAACGAACCGTCCGTGGTCGCCATTTCCACGTTTGATAAAAAAGTGGTGGCCGTGGGGAAGGAAGCGAAGGATATGATTGGCAGAACGCCAGATACGATTGTGGCCGAACGGCCGCTGAAAGACGGCGTGATTGCGAACTACAAAACCACCGAGGCGATGCTTCGGTATTTTATTAACAAAGCGTTGGGCGGATTGCGCGTGTTTCGGCCGGAGGTCATGGTGGCGGTGCCGGGCGGCATTACATCCGTGGAACGGCGCGCGGTGGTTGAGGCCACCATGGCATCCGGTGCCCGCGCAGCGTACATTATGAAGGAGCCGATTTTGGCGGCCATCGGCGCGGACGTGCCCATTGGCAGTCCGTCCGGCAACATGATTATAGACATCGGCGGCGGCACGGCGGAGATGGCCGTGCTTTCGCTCGGCGGAATCGTGGCGAGCGGTTCGGTGCGCATCGGCGGCAATAAATTTGACATGGCCGTCATGGAACACGTGCGGCGGAAGTACGGCCTCGCCATCGGCGAACGCACGGCGGAAGAGGTGAAGATACAAATCGGGTCGGCGATGTATCTTGAGAAGCCGATGTCCATGGAAGTGAAGGGGCGCGATATGATGAGCGGCATGCCGCGCACGATTACCATTATGTCCGATGACGTTACGGATGCCATTCAGCATGAGTTGGAAGGATTGATTCAGGCGCTCAAGGATGTGCTGTATCGCACGCCGCCGGAGCTTTCCGCGGATGTGATGGAAAAAGGGATGATTTTGAGCGGCGGCTCGGCGCAGCTGCGCAATTTGGATGAGCTGTTTTCGCAGGCAACCGGCGTGCCGGCGTATGTGGCGGACGAACCGATGCTTTCGGTGGTGAAGGGGACGGGCATTGCGCTGGAGAATCTGGAAAGTTATAAACGGAGTATTTTAGCAACCAAATGATACTTGGCATTGATGCCTCGCGCGCCAATGTGCGCGAGAAAACCGGCGTGGAATGGTACGCGTGGCGGATTATTCAGGAGCTCAAGAACATTATTCCGGCAGACGTGCGGGTGATTTTGTACAGCCGTGAACCGCTTGAGGGCGCGCTTGCGCATCTGCCGCGGTCATGGGAATCGCGCATCATCAAGGCGCCGTTTCATCGGCTGTGGACGCAGCTCGGTTTGTCGCTGGAGGTGCTCATGCGCAAACCGGATGCGTTGTTCGTTCCTGCGCACGTGATTCCGTTGTTTCATCCGAAGTCGGTTATGACGCTCCATGATATCGGTTCCATTCGTTATCCGAAGGCATACTCGTGGTTTGACCGAGTGTACCATCGGTGGTCAACGAAATTTGCATTGCGGCATGCGGCGCGCATCATTACGCCGTCGCGATTTACGGCGCAAGAAATTCAAGAAGTGTTCGGGCGCGAGATGCATGCGGAATATGCGAACAAGATTGAGGTGATTCATCTGGGAGCTGATGCGTCGGCGCAGAACGGCGCACCGGCATCGTCGGTGCGCATTCCCGATGACCCGTACATCGTTCATATCGGGCGGCTGGAACGCAAAAAAGGAACGCTTGACCTCATTCGCGCGTTTGAAATTGTAAAAGAAGACGATGAACATCGCGCGTTGAAACTTGTGCTTATCGGACGCGTCGGCAAGGGGAGCGAGGAGATTGACGGCGCTGTGAGCGCGTCGCCGTATGCGGATGACATCTATCGGTTGGGATGGCTACCTGAATCTGAAAAACAGCAGTTGTTGCGCCGGGCGCACCTGTTTGTGTTTCCTTCGGAGTACGAAGGATTCGGCATCCCGTTGCTTGAGGCCGCGGCGGCCGGCGTGCCGACGGTGGCGCGCCGCGTGGGGTCGCTCATTGAGATTGCGAGTCCCGGTCTCGTGCGATGGTTTGATGAATCCGATGAATTGCCGAGCGTGTTGAAAGAAGCGCTGCAGGATACGGAGTGGCGCGCGGCGGCGCGCCGCGACGGGCCGCGGCACGCTACGCGATTTTCGTGGCGCGCGGCGGCGATGCGCACATGGGAAGTGTTGGAGAGCGTGTTGCGAGAGCAGCCGGCGATGTGATATTCTTTATAGTATGTTTGACGTAGCGGGACAGGCGCGCGTGATGGAGTATCTCGCCGCGATGAGCGCGGAGGGGCGGATGGCGCACGCGTATCTTTTTGTGGGGCCGCGCGGCGCGGGAAAATCTGCGGTGGCGCGGACGTGGGCAGGCGAGCTGTTGCGGCACAAGGGGCCAATTCATACGCATCCGGATTACTATGAGCTGGACCCCACGTTGCCCGATGCGCCGGAACCGATTGAGGCCGTGCGCGCGTTCGTTCATTTCATGAGCGAAAAACCGCTGCTCGCGGCGCGCAAAGTGGCGCTGATACGCCGCGTGGAGCTGCTGACGCCGGCATCGTGCGATGCGCTGTTGAAAACATTGGAAGAGCCGGCCGGCGAGAGCGTGATGATACTCACGGTTTCGCATCGGGATTTAGCGCCGGTCACCATTCGGTCGCGCTGTCAGGAAGTGATATTTTCTCCGGCGCCTAACGAGGAATCGCACGATGAACGGGATGCGGCGCTGGATGCGCTGCGGTCAGCGACGCCGTCGGCGCGGCTGCGATGGGTCGGCGCGCAGTTCAAAACACTGCGCGAGACGGAAGAAAAGCGGGCGCTCGCGCAAGAATTAGTCGGCGTATTTGAACGCGTGATGCACGAGGCCTGTCATACGGAACGAGCGCCGGATGGTCGCGCATGCATTCGGGCGTTGCGCGATACGTGCTACGCGCTTGACCATAACGTCTCGCCGCAGCTCGCGATTGAGCAACTCATGTTCGTATAACACTACTTATTTAATCAGGAGGATATGTCGCGACAAACCTATTTCAACATGGCGGCGATTGCCGGCGCGTTGCTCGTGCTTGGCGCGGGATGCGTGGGCGGGCAGAAACAAGCGTCGCCGGACGGCGGAGTTTTTAAGACGACGGATGGCGGCGAAACGTGGCGCCAATCAAGCGCAGTGCCGACACTCGGGGGCGTGCGTTCATTTGCTACCGCGAATGTGTTGACGCTCGCGCCTGACCCGCATCATACCGCAACGGTGTACGCCGGAACTGCGGGAGACGGGTTGCTCGTGACCAATACGAACGGCGCGGAATGGCGGCGGGTCGGCGGGCAGGAGCTCGCCTCGGTGCGCGCCGTTGTCGTGGACCCGGTTGAGCCGTGCACATGGTACGCATCGGCGTTTAGCCGCGTTTTCAAAACGCGCGACTGCGGCCGCGTATGGAAACCAACCTATGATACGGCGAAGCCTGACCAGGAGGTGCGCGCCATTACCGTCGCGCCGAACAATCACAATCGCGTGTATCTGACGATTAATGACCAGGAGGCCGGCGTGTTGGTGGTGAGCACGGACGGCGGGGCGACCGGGTCGGTGGCGTTTCGGTTTCCGGTGACGGTGCGGAGCATAACCGTTGACCCCAAACGGCCGTCGCGATTGTACGCCGTCACGGATAATCGCGGATTGTGGGTGAGCGAGGATGCGGGGAGCGCCTGGCGAGAATTGAAACAGGAGTTGCAGAGTTTTGCCGGCGCGCGGCGCGGCTGGGAGCTCGCGCTTGACCCGATTGACAGCCAAATTCTGTGGTATGCGTCATCGTACGGACTGTTGCGGAGCGCCGACAGCGGCGCGACATGGGCCGCCATTCCGCTCTTGACTGCGCCCGGCGAAGCGCGTATATATGCACTTGCGGTGAATCCCCAGCAGACGGCGGAGCTGTACTACAGCGCGGTGGTGGGCGGCAAGTCGCTGTTGTACAAAACGACGGACGGCGGCGCGACATGGAAAACGAAAAAGCTGCCCAGCGCGCGCATCCCCACGGCGATTCGCATTCAATCAGACAAACCCGCCGAAGTGTTGGTGGGGACGTATCTGCAACAACGATAATACATGAATACATGAGCACGCATCCTTTACTTGAATCACACGCCGTTTTATTTACGGGCGTTATTGACCACTGCAAGAGCGAACTTGCGAGTGTGCGAACGGGACGTGCGCATGCGTCCATGGTTTCTGATATCCTGGTGATGGCGTACGGCGTCGCGCAGCCGCTCAAGGCGCTGGCATCCATTACGGTGCCGGATTCGCGCACCATTACGGTGGAACCGTGGGACAAAAGCATCGTTGCCGACATTGAGCGCGGCATTCGCGAAGCGAATCTCGGCGTGAATCCGGTGAACGACGGCCGCGTGATTCGCATTCCGATGCCGCAGATGACGGAAGAGGCGCGCCGCGATATGGCGAAATTGCTCGGACAAAAATTGGAACAGGCGCGCATCAGTATTCGGCAGCTGCGCGATGAGGCGCGCGAGAAAATTCAGGCGGCGGAGAAAAACAAAGAACTGAACGAGGATGAACGCTATCGGCTGCAAGACCAGCTTGATGAGATGGTGAAGGACTACAACGAACGCATTAAAACGATGGGCGACGAAAAAGAAAAAGAAATCATGACGATTTAGGATGTCATTGCGAGGAGTATTTGTCCCTGAGCGAAGTCGAAGGGCAAATGCGACGAAGCAATCTAATATATCAATCCAATGCCGGAAGAGCAACAAGATTTGATGAGTAAAATCGTTTCGCTTTGCAAGCGGCGCGGTTTTATTTTTCCGGGTTCCGAGATTTACGGCGGCATGGCGAACTCGTGGGATTACGGGCCGTTGGGCGCGGAAATGAAAAACAACGTCAAGCAAGCGTGGTTGAAACGATTTGTGCACGAGCGGCCGGACATGCTGCTGATTGACGCGGCGCTTATTATGAATCCAAAAGTGTGGGAGGTGAGCGGGCACGTGAAAAATTTTACGGACCCGCTGGTTGATTGCAAAACGTGTCATGAGCGCTTCCGCGCCGATGCGATTCCGCCGGAACATGCCGCTGCCTGCGGCGGCGAATTGACGGGCGCGCGTCAGTTTAATCTGATGTTTAAGACGTTCGTGGGGCCGGTGGAAGATGCCGCGCACGCCGCATATTTCCGTCCGGAAACGGCGCAGGCGATGTTTGTGGATTTTAAGAATGTATTACAGAGCGCGCGCAAGCGCCTGCCGTTCGGCATCGCGCAAATCGGCAAGGCGTTTCGCAATGAAATTACGCCCGGCAATTTTATTTTCCGCACGCGCGAATTTGAACAGATGGAGATTGAGTATTTCATCCGCGCGGAAACGTGGGAGCAGAAATTTGAGATGTGGAAAGAAGAAATGCTCCGCTGGATTGAACATTGCGGCATCGCGCGCGATACGGTGCAGTTGAAAGAGGTGGAAGCGGGGGAGCGCGCGCATTATTCAAAACGCACTATTGATTTTGAATATCCGTTTCCGTTCGGCGTTTCGGAATTGTACGGGTTGGCGTATCGCACGGATTTTGACTTGAAAAATCATGCGCAGGCGAGCGGTGTTGATTTGTCATATACGGACCCGGACACCAAGGAACAGTTTGTGCCGCATGTGATTGAACCCACATGGGGCGTTGACCGCACGATACTGGCGGCGCTATGCGCGGCGTATCATGAGGAAGAGGCGCCCACGGCCGAGGACGGCAAAACGGAAACGCGCGTGGTGCTGAAACTTCCGAAATGGCTCGCGCCAATCAAGGTGGCCGTCCTGCCGTTGTCCAAAAAAGAAGAGCTCGCGAAGGTGGCGTATCCGCTCTATGAAACGCTCATCAAGCAGTTCGTATGCGAATATGATGAAACGCAATCCATCGGCAAACGGTATCGCCGACAGGATGAAATCGGCACGCCGTATTGCGTGACGGTGGATTTTGAATCGCTTGAGGACAACGCCGTCACCATCCGCGACCGCGATACGATGAAACAGGAGCGGGTGAAGATTGCGGATGCGGGCGAGTGGCTTACTCAAAAGTTTAATTAGTCATTCCGAGCGAAGTCGAGGAATCTAATCAATGAGATCCTTCGACTCAGTCTATCCTGAGCGAAGTCGAAGGGCTCAGGATGACGCTTTGCGCCATGTTCACCGTCACTAAACTCAAAAATGGTCTCACGGTCATTCAGGCGCCAATCGCTGGCGCTTCGTCGCTTACCGTGCTCGCGATGCTGCCGGTTGGTTCGCGGTATGAGGGCGCGCGCGACAGCGGCGCCGCGCATTTTTTGGAGCACATGCTGTTTAAGGGCACGAAGAAACGGCCGCAGCCGCTTGACATTTCGCGCCTCCTTGACGCTGTCGGCGCTGAATTCAACGCGTTCACGAGCAAAGAATACACGGGATATTATGTAAAAGTTGACCACGCGTTCGCTGAACGGGCGGTGGATTTGCTCGCGGACATGCTGTTTCATTCGCGGTTGGAACAAAAAGAGTTTGAGCGCGAACGCGGCGTAATTATTGAGGAAATCCGCATGTACGAAGACACGCCCACGCGCCATGTCTTTGATTTGGTTGAAGAGGCGATGTATCCGGGGCACAAACTGGGGCGCAACATCGCTGGTTCGGAGGAATCCATTATGGCGATGAATCTGGTTGACCTGCGCGCGTTTTGGGAAACGTATTACCAGCCGAATAATGTTGTGTTGGTTGTCGCGGGCGCAACCGACGGATTGATTGAATTAATCAACGCGCATTTCGGCGAGGAGGACGGACACGGCAGGTCAACGAACCAGTTTGATAAAGTACCACCCTCGTTTCGCCGCGTGCCGCTCGTGCAGACCAAAGACACGGACCAGGCGCATGTGGCGCTGGATTTTGACGCATTGCCGTACGGTCATGCCGGCGAGAGCGCAACGAATATATTGCGCACCGTGCTGGGCGGCACGATGAGCTCGCGATTGTTTGTGGAAATCCGCGAGAAGCGCGGGTTGGCGTACACGGTATCGGCTGACGTAGACCGCTATCGCGATGCGGGTAATTTTCAGATTTACGCGGGACTTGACCGCGCGCGATTGTCGGACTCTCTGGAGGTGATGGCGCATGAAATTACCAAGATTCGCGAGAAAGGCATTACGGAAGAGGAATTGGCCGAGGCGAAAAGTCATTTGCGCGGCAAAATTACGTTGCGGCTGGAAGAAAGCACGGAGCGGGCGGTGTGGTACGCGCGCGGGTTTTTGTTTTATCCCGACCCGTGGACGCCGGAGCAGTATTTGCAACGGATTGAGGGCGTGACCGTGCCGATGGTGAATGCGGCCGCGCAAAAGATTCTGCGGCCGCGGCACATGGCCGTTGCCTGCATCGGGCCGTATGCGGAGGCGGATTTTAACCAGATGCTGAACAAAGCGTTTGAGTAATTTGTCATTCTGGAGCGAGCTCGTTCGTCCCTGAGCTTGTCGAAGGGCGAATGAGCGAAGCGATAGAATCCAGCGGCATAAGAAAACCTATGCAGTACATATTCGCCAACTGGAAGAACGCGCTCTCGGTTGATGAGAGTGTTGCGCTCGCGCGTGCAGCGCGCGATATCATGGCGCCGGCGGGCGTTCAGCTGGCGCTATTCCCAAACGCAGGCGCATTTGCGGCAGTGCGCGAGGCGGCAGGCGACAGCATTGTATTGGGCATGCAGGATGTTGCGGACCCATGCGATGCGAGCGGAACGTATGCGCTGGTCGGCCATTCGGACCGTCGCGCCACAGCCGATACGGATGCCATAGTAGCGCGGAAACTGCAGGCCGCCGCGGATGCAGGCGTTATTCCCGTCCTTTGCGTCGGCGAGACCAAAGCGGAACGCGCGGCGGGCACGCGCGATGAGCGCATCCGCGCGCAGGTGACGTCAGCGCTCACGGGAGCACGAGTACAAAAAGTGTTCATCGCGTATGAGCCGGTGTGGGCCATCGGTTCCGGCGATGCCGACAAGCCGGAAGATACTGCAGATGCTATTCGCGTTATCAAGGAAACGCTTGCCGCAGTGGCGCCCGGAATTGAGGCGTCATTTCTTTACGGGGGTAGCGTAAATCCGCAAAATGTGGCATCGTATATGAAGCTGCCAGATATTGCGGGGGTGCTCGTCGGGAAGGCGAGCATTACGGCGAGCAGCATCGCCGCCCTCGTCGCAGCGCTCTAGTATGCCGTTTGCAATCATATCGCTTCTTGTTATTCTCATCTGCCTTGGCATTGCCGCGTATATTATTGTACGGAAGTTTCCGAAGCTGGCGGGACTCAATGTTGAGGAACTGCCGCAGGAAAAAGAGGGGCGGAAGAAAAAGGAAATACTGATGCGGCGCGCCACGGAACGGGTGGCCGCGCTCATGAATGTGGTGAAGGCGCGGAGCGGCGGGTTGCCGTTGCGCGCATGGGGGGTGAAAGCGGTTGAACACACCAAGCGCGGCGTGGGGTTTTTGGAAGCGCAGTACAATAAACTGATGGCGGAACGCCACAAAAAAGCGGTGTCGCAGATGGAGGAGGGCGAACTTTCTGAAACGATTGAGGCGCGCCTGCGCGCCGCCGAACGGTTAGCAGAGGAAGAGCGGTATGAAGAAGCGGAGCATGCGTACATTGACGTCATTCGGATGGATAATCGTCATGCGGGTGCGTATCGCGGACTCGGCAAGGTGTACATGAGAAACGGACAGCACGAAGAGTCGGAGCAGACGTTTTTGTTCTTGCTGAAACTCACGCCGCACGATGATACAATTTACGTGAAACTCGGACAGAATGCGTATCAGGCGGGAAACCGCGCGCAGGCGATTGCGTATTATGAACAGGGCGTTGCGGCGAATCCGCAGGTGCCGTTGCGGCATTTTGAATTGGCGGAGCTGGAGCGCGAGGACGGGCAGAAGGAAAAAGCGTACAAAGAGTACAAAGAGGCGGTGGAGATTGAAGAAAACAACCCGCGTTATCTTGACGGGCTGCTGAATGTCGTGATAGACTTGGGCAAAGTCAAGGAGGCGAAAGAACTTTTGCGCGAACTCAAAGAGGCAAATCCGGAAAATCAGAAACTGGAGGAATTCGCAGAGCGGATTAGGGAGATAAAATGACGCCGTTGTAGCTCAGTTGGGTCGCACAGACACAAGGACTCAACAGTTTGAGTCCGAGTGCTGTAAGACGGGCGAGCGATGCCGAGTCCTACGAGGCCGCGAAGCCCGGGAAGAGCAACTCCATTAGACGGTAGGTTCAGCAGTGAGGTTTAGAGAAGTAAATACGCCGTTGTAGCTCAGTTGGTAGAGCAACTCCATGGTAAGGAGTAGGTCGCCGGTTCAATTCCGGCCAACGG
>ERZ1292629.1981-Hain-H43-01um-R1-1981-length-18501-cov-5_pt1 | contig 18501 bp, 18 predicted proteins | sample MGYA00564399_ERZ1292629 | MGnify/ENA primary metagenome ERZ1292629 (study PRJEB36523, sample SAMEA6512636) | groundwater metagenome | collected 2019-01-08 | study: AquaDiva: Metagenomics assemblies of 32 groundwater samples | reverse complement strand
CTGTTTTTAAAATTTCACATAGCGCTGATAAGATTGATTCGTCCATTGGAACAACGCTTACGTTCTTTAAATAATCCAAACTTGGATTAATATTGCTAATTAGAACTCTTGGATTACCTGTTTGAGGATTGATACCGAAGCATTCCCCAAGGCTATAACAATACAAAAGATAGGTTTTATCACCAACAACAATTACGTAATGCGAGACGGTATTAATTCCATTTCCAGTATCTATATCAGCTTTCAAACGAATTAATTTGTTATTGTACTGCGCAAGCACATCTTTGTCTTTCACAGGCTTTTCATCCATAGAATTTCTCCAATCACACGATCATCTAAACAAAGTAAAGCATAATGTTGTATAATAGTCAACTTTTAAAATTTTGATTTTCAATATCAGCGATTTTTTGAAGTCGGCGAAGATAGCGCTCTTCTCCGCTAAATGAAGTAGACAAAAATATATCAACAATTTCTTGAGCTTCGCGAACTTTTAATATATCGCCGGCGAGAGAGATAATAGAAATATTATCATTTTGTCTGGCATGCTGTGCGGAAATCTTAGAGTATGCCACTGTCGCGCGTATTCCTTTTACTTTGTTTGCAACCACATCCATTCCCATGGCAGAACCGCAAATCAAAATGCCTCTATTATTCAAGTCTTTTGCAACCTCATTTGCCACTAAAAGCGCAATGTCCGGATAATCATCGTCTAAATTTAATTCATGCGCTCCTACATCAGTAACAACATAACCTTTTGAAAGCAGATAGGTCTTAATATCTTCTTTCAATGAAAATCCTCGATGATCCGCCCCAATAAAAATATTCATGTTTTATTTTTTATTTATTTGTTTTTCTGCGAACCGCAGTGCGGGCATGCCGGCAAATCAATAAATCTTTCTTTGCCGCACACCGAACACGTTTCTTTAAGATGATACCCGCAATTTGGACAATATGCTTCTGACAATTCAAGGCTGGCCTGACATTTTGGGCATTGATGTGTACGGAATCTGCGTATTGTTATACGTCTTGGATCAAAAATTTTCTTCTGAAGATAATACACTGCGCCTCCAAATACACCAAATGAAAGAATCATTCCGCCATAAAATAATAGCGTTCTAAAAATTTCATATTTTACAAACCATTCGGATATAATTCTTAAAACTTCTTCCAAAAACAGACCCCAAAACCAAAATAGTACAACTCTCAAAAATAATACTCCGGCAACCATTACCATCGCTGTTATAATTAAAGTATATGGACTATTTTTTTTATGAAGACGCAAATACCAAACAAATACTAACCAGAAAAACGGTAATACAAAAAGCAGTTGCAGTAAAAATACTTTAAATTCATACCAGCGTAGCTGTTTATTGTACGCTTCAAAAACAGGCTTATATACCGACTCTATTTTTTTATCTAATTCTTTTAATTTATTATCGTAAGGCGTTATTTTCGGATCAAGCACTGTTTTTTGCGCTAATAATTTTTTTTCTTCTAGGCGCAAGGATTCCAATGAACTTCCAGAATCTATGATTGGATACAAAGGCTTTGGCACGTTCGCTGTCTTTTCTTGTAAGCCAACATTATATTCTTCTCTGGATCTTTCTATACGATATCTTACATCCTGAAGTTGATTGATAGTCCTATTATATTCTGTCAGCAACGGTTCTCTTTCTTTTGTAAGTAAATTTTTTTCATCAATTAAAGCTGGGATGCCAGCAGATATTTCCAATTGATTAAATTTGCATCCGGAAAGCGTATATTTGTTGTAATAATCAATACCATAAAGAAATTCTGTCTCAGGTGGGGATACAATGCGTTCAACTATAAGTGTTTGACCCTTAAATTGATTGGCGCAATATGAAATAAGCTCGGGTTGACTGGGCAAATGAGCTACATCATCCAAAGCGCGCCAGCCAAAAAATAAGCCGGCGATAAACATAATTATCAAAAGTAAAAGACCGGTTTTTGGCACCTTGCGTTCATCTTCCTCAAAACCCGGAATTGTTCGAGATATTTCTAAATCCTTGGTTTTCCAAAATGTAAACATCTTTTTATATCTTAATTATCAATCGGATTGCTTAGTGAAGAAAACCGCCAACACGGCGAACATGCTCTACCAATGTTGCTGTGTATCCTGCTTCATTATCATACCACGAATACATTTGTACAAAATTCTCTCCTATGACGCGAGTAAGTGTAAGATCTACAATGGCTCCGTACGGCTCTCCAATAATATCCGTTGAGACTATTTCATCATTTGTCACCTTTAATGATTTTGACCATCGAGAATTTTGGGCGGCGTTCTCAAAAATTTTATTGATTTCTTCCGCAGTTGTTAGCTTGTTCAAAAGTACCGTAATCACACTCAATGATCCTGAAATAACAGGTACACGAATAGATGAAGCTCCAAATTTTCCTTCAAGAACCGGAATTGATTGTATGACAGCTTCTGCGGCGCCTGTAGTAGATGGAACAATATTTGTGGCCGCGGCGCGACCCTTTCGCACATCTTTTGAATCAGGCCCATCAACTAATTTTTGAGTAGCAGTATAGCCATGTACCGTGACCATGCTTGATTTTTCAATTCCAAAATTTTCCAATAATATTGCCATCACAGGAGCTACAGAATTTGTCGTGCACGATGCGTTGCAAGTGATAATAGCATCTTTTGTAAATCTATCATCATTGACACCGACAAGCGCAGTTACAACATCTCCCTTTGCAGGCGCAGTAATAACCACTTTTTTGGCGCCAGAAGTAAGATGCGCTTTTGCTTTTGTTCCATCAGTAAAAAATCCGGTTGACTCAACTACTACATCAATATCCAAATCTCGCCATGGAAGATTTGCAGGATCTTTTTCCGCAAATACTCGAACACTTTTGCCATCTATCAACAACGAATCTGTGGCAAAACTCACATTTTTAGAATATCGCCCGTACACCGAATCATACTTCAACAAATATGCTAGTGTTTTTGTATCAGTTAAATCATTTATAGCTACAATATCAAAATTTTCTGTCTCATATGTAGCCCTAAAAAATGACCTGCCTATCCTCCCAAATCCATTAATTGCGATTTTGGTTGTATTCATATATTTATGATACCAAAAATAAAACAACAAGCAAAAACTTGCATAATACACAAAACAATGTTTTACTATATCTAGATTAAAGAACAGGAATTAATAATGCTAATTGTCGGCATTATTGGGCCTTATATAAGTGGTTTCCAAAGACTTAAAATCGAACACAATATTGCCAACGCGCAATATATTGGGATACGCATTGCGAATTATTTTAAAGAAACACGATTGGTGGGATTTTTTATCCCACATACACACACTGCGCGATTTGAAGTGCTTGCAAATGCTCCGGAACAATATTATCACGAGTTGGACGACTCAATATATGATAGTTCTTGCAAAGCTGGAATTATGCTACCAGAGTGGAATAAATCAAATGGAGCACGACGAGATTGCGCGCGCTTCATACAACAAAAAAAACGACTCTTTGAACTGAAAAGTTACGAAGAAGCGGATATCATCGTCATTCTCAATGAACTTGAAAGATGGGCACAACAATTTAAATCTTGACCTACGCGTCAGGCTTTTTTATTTCGTATAATATAATGAACATCTGATGTTGCACATTAACTTTTGGTATGTTACATTGCTTCAATATGACAAAAAGAAGCAAAAATTTCTTCGGAGAAAATATTTATTATCATATTTTTAATCGTGGTGTAGAAAAACGCAATATATTTATAGACGAACATGATTATAATAGATTTGTACTTCTTCTTTTGTTGATGCAAGGAGATGTTTATTTTAACAATATCGGTCGCCTTGCTAGCTTATTTGATGAACATCAGATGTTGAACATAAAAGATATAAAGAAAGACATTGTCGCAATGCGCATTATAGAATTAGTTAGCTTTGTATTAATGCCAAATCATTTCCATTGTGTTGTGCGCGAAATAAAGGATGGTGGTATCGCAAAGTTCACCCAAAGACTGTGCAATAGTTATGCAAAATATTTTAACTTAAAATACAAAAGAAATGGACATTTATTTGGTAGCAAATATCATAGAAAGCTTATTGATACAAACGAATATCTTTTACACCTTTCTGCCTACATTCATCGTAATCCTAGAGAGCTTAAAAAATGGACAAACAAAGAAGAAAAATACCCTTGGTCAAGCTACCAAGATTATATAATTCGTAATCGATGGGAAGAATTATTAAGTCCATCAATTATTTTAGATCAATTCCAAAACAAACAAGAATATAAACATTTTATTCGAACAAGCCCTGCAAAAGACATAGAAAATAACATGTTCAACATCTGATGTTGAACATTAGATTGGAGCGGGAGCTTCTTTTTTTATTTTCAGAATATAATTATAAGCCGAGAGGGCCGCGCGGATGCCGTCTCCTACTGAAATATTGTTTTGTTTATATATTTCATCAGATACATCACCAGCCGCAAATATTCCTTGGTGTGATGTCGCGGCTGTTTTATGATCAACAATAATCTCACCGAGAGTATTTATATCAACTAAGTTCTTTGCCATTTCCGAATTTGGCACAGATCCAATTTCTACAAATACTCCTTCTACTTGCAGTACTTTTGTTTCATTATTTTTTTTATTCTCATACTTAAGCCCTGTAACAAATTTGTCTCCTAAAATTTCTTTTGGTTCGGCATTAAAGATAATTTCAACTTTTGAATCTTGTTTGATTTTTTCTTGAGTGATAGGGTCTCCCTTTAGTTCGTCGCCTCTTACAATTAAATATATTTTATTTGCGTAAGCAAATAAATCCACAACCGATTCTAAAGCAGAATTTCCACCGCCTACCACTGCGACATCCTTTCCACCAAATAACGGAGCATCACATGTAGTGCAAAACGCCACTCCCTTGCCGTCAAATTCATTTTCTCCCGGTATATCAAGTCTTCTTCTTCGTCCGCCAGAGGCTACAATTACAGCGCGGGATTGAAAAATAATTCCTGATTGTAATTTAACAGTAAAATTGTCATCATCATCTGATACAACTTCGCTAACTCGTTCTCCTGTTTTAATTTCGGTGGAATCATTCGCGCGCAAATGTTTTTCTAGTTTTTCCGCAAGCTCAAAACCGGAAATTTCTATCTCTCCTATCCAGTTTTCAATTTTATCCGACACAACTGATTGACCGCCTACGGATTCGGTTATAAGAAGAGTTTTTAGTTTTTTGCGCGCCGCGTATATGCCAGCCCCTATTGCCGCGGGTCCGCCGCCAATAATAATAAGATCATGCATTTCATTTAAATTAAATTAAAACTCCTGAAATTGCCCAACTGTAATAATGCCTGTCCCTTGTGTCTGATCACTACTACCAGCAGTGGCACTGCTACAATTGTTTATATCGTCTAATTCTCTGAAGTCTCCAAAATCAGAGCTACTGGAACCCCATGCTGATGCTGATGGATCATCAGCGCATACTACAACACGATGTTTCCCTGCAATTGCATTCCATGTGCCAGAAATAATTTGAGTAGTATTATTACCAGAAATATTGCTTAAAATAGGTTTTGTTGGGTCTGGTGTAAGAACAATATTTAAAGTACCGTCATTGTTGAGATCAATAAAGAATCTGCTAGTAAATCCGGATGGAGTTGCCGATACACCAATATTTTTTACAGTTGCCTTAAATGTTGTATTGAATCCTGCCATGAGAACACCAGAATTTAATGATGGGGCGATTGAGATGATGAGGTCTGATTGCGCTGGAACGGCTACAGTAAAAGTCGTATTCATACAATTATTATTCTCATTAGATTCCATAGTAATTTTAGTCGTATCAGCACATACGAGAATACGATGAGTACCACTCACACCAGTCCATACTTGTGATGTTGCAAGTTGTATTTCTGTTATCCCAAGCGTCATGTTTGAAGGACTGCTAGTAAGTACAGTATCTGCATATACTCCATTACCAAGGTCGATGGAACCAGTATTATCGTTGTTGAGATCCACATAAAACGAATTAACAAGATTTGACGCCTGATCATTACCTTGATTTTGTACATTAGCAATAAATGTAATTGGTTGATCAGGCTCCAGTGTCCCCTGCGCTACAGGAGTGGATACAACAAGATCTGGAGCTGTGACAATAAATATTGTGTCTGTCGCGCCACTCGTACAATTGTTGCTTTCATTAGACTCTGTAATTTTACCACCGGAAGCAGTTGGTGTATCAACACAAAGGCGAATCGTATGAGTTCCGGCTGGAATGTTGTACCAAACACGCGGAGATGCCGGAGGTGTTGTCGTAGAACTTAACCACCGCTCAGCATTAATGCCAAGGGATGGAAAATTATTTGCATCAAAGCCTTGACTAAGATTTACAATACGAAAACTGCTCGTAATATTGCCGCTTGCAGGAACAGCGTTCGCATTTCCTTGGTTTTTCATCATTGAAGAAAAGATCACACCGAAATTGCTTCCAGCTCGCATGGTTGTTATAACCGCGCTTGTAGAAGCATTATATATTTGTATAGGACGGGATGGAATTAAATCGGGCAATGCAACAATATCCGTTTCATCAGTGTCATTAGTATCAGAGCAACCTGGGTCAGGGTTTGCTCCACCGAAATCTATTTTTCCGTCTCCATCGTTATCCAAGCCGTCGTTACAAGCAGGAGAAGCGCTGACAATCAAATTAAAGGTAGTGGTTTTATTAAGCGGAGAACCGGTTACCGTAATAAGATAGGTGCCAGTTGGTGTTGAACCAGTGGTAGTAATAGTAAGTGTGCTAGAACAGGTGGGACTACATGGGTTAGTGGTAAAACTTGCTGAAGCACCTGATGGCAATCCTGAAACAGAAAGCGTTACGCCTTGGGTAGTTCCGGAACCGAGCGTTCTAGTAATAGTATTAGAGCCGGAGCCGCCTTGGGTTACCGAAATATTATCGGAATTAGAAAGAGAATAATTAAATGTCGCTCCCACTGTAATCAACCCTGTTCCTGCCGCATTGCAATTATCCGATTCATTTGTTTCATTATTGATTTTGTTGTTATTCGCCCCGGTATTGGAAGTATCCGCGCACAATTCTACACGATGAGTACCGACAACCGCTGTCCATGAAGACGAGGTAACATCTGATGTGCCTCCAGCGGCAAGATTTGATAATGTTGGTTCGGAAATTAGATCGAATGATCCGTTATTATCCACATCAATTCTAAGTCTATTATAGAACGTAACACTGCTTGTTGTCTGCGCTGTGCCACTGTTGCGGACAGTACCTTTAAATTGCAATGATTGTTCTGCTGTGTATGGGCCGGCAACTGTTGCTGCAGGAGCAGTAGAAATAATTAAATTAGACGCGATGACAGCAAACATTCCAGAATTTCCTGTCGTTCCCGAACATTTGCCACCGTCATCGCACGCAAACACATAGTAAGTAACCATGCCAAGATCACTGCTTTGCGTGGGATAAGAAAGATTAACAGATCCGGGAGCGGTAAGAGTAGAACTTTTGATGGTAGTACCAGTGCATGAACCACCGGAAGATGATGGCGCAATTTGGTTGGTTTTACAAAAATGAACTTTTCCCTGTTCCGGAGAATCTGGATCGGACCAAGTGGCAGACAGCGTGATGGCATTGCCCACCACGATTGGATCTGGAGAATCGTTGAAAGTTAAAAGAGACGGTGGCGAGTTAATCTCAAATTTTACCACGTAATTTTTCTCATAAAGTGGCGAAATTAAGAAAAGACGATTACTACTGTCTACAGAAATGCGTGGCCCAGCATTATTTAAATAATCACCAAAAAGAAAATATCCGATTCTGTCTCCGTTGCTTGCGTTATATCGAATAACAGCATTGTTATAAGTAGCTGGTGTGCCGCCCAAATCACAATTAGGAGAACACCATCCCCACCCGGCAACGTATAAATTATTATTTCCATCTATTGCGATATCAAATGGTCTTCCAAGATAATATGGAGTGGCACCAGAAAATTCTTTACTCCATCCAGGAGAGCCGTCTGCGTTATATTTGAATGTTAAATATTTGCTCCAAGTAGCGTCTATCCACGAACTATACACATTGCCACTTGTATCCGCCGTTATTGATGGAAACGTGTCGGTGGCCCCGCTACTAACACCGCTTTGTATAACCTGCCACCCCGTATTGTTCAAAGAGGAATCAAACTTACGAATAACTGCTTGGCCAGCGCCAGCAATATATTCCAAAACATATACGCCACCCGATGGGCCAAGGGCCGCATCCACAGCGTAAGGCGATGTTGGTGTTGAAGAAATCAGCGGATACGTTTTATTAAATAGGGGGTTGCCCTCGGAATCATATTTAATAAGACGCAAGCTAAAATTAGTACCGTCCAGAGAAGAATTTCCAGCCACGATCACATTTCCGCTACTGTCCACAACAACAGCGCGCACGGTATCCTTTCCAAATCCGCTTGCCTGAAAGAGACGTTTATCTGCAACATTATGGTACCGCACAGTAACAAAATCATACGTTGCACATGTGCTCAAACAGCGCGTATATACTATCCACCGATCTCCATTTGATGATGCAGAAACGCCACGGAGATAAAGCGGCGACGATGTAGCTGAATCTCCATCGCTACCACTAAGTGTCCCTGAGTTAGTGTACTTAATAATATTTTCTTGAGACCACCAGGAAATTGCAGCATACGCATTACCAGAAGTGTCCGTAGTGATATTCACGTTCTGGTCCGTATCATAGCCCGCTGTATCGCTCGTAAAAGCGCGTTGCCACAAAATCCCCATATTGGAGCCTACGTCAATCATGCCAAGAGTCGGATTAGGAGAAATATATTTTATGGCAACTACCGCAAATGAAATGACCGGTATCACAAAAAATGCGCTTGCCGCTGTCATTACTATCCATTTTTTGCTTATGTGAGACATGGCATTAGAACGTCACCGTGCAAAAACGATTAATAAACATCGGGTGTGTGTAGATACACTGATTTGATATTGTCGTCGGCTTTCGCTGTGCATCTTGGTATGCTGTACAGTCGCTCCTCATTGATGTCGGGAAATTGGCGCACCGAGTACTGCGAGGGTTGCTTATTAATTGCCCAATAAGGACGTCACCAACGCAAAAAGAGTTGGCATTGTCATCAGTTGAGTTGCGACAAAACGCAACATCATTTGACTGTATTGCCTTGTTGCGCCAATAGAAATTCACGCAATTTGCTTTCATGGACTCATCGGTCCAAAAATTACAGATCGTGACATCTCCGGTCTTTTGCAATTTAGCCTGAACAACCGTGCGCTTGCAATCAAGAACACTCATCATTGTTTCATCAAGCTTGTCGCAGTAAGATGGATCGAGGTTTTGTGTTGCTAAATTTGTGGAAATATTATTCCGACACACAGCGCCATAATCAACGCCCTCAATCACCTTGCCGTCAAAGGAATCGCACTTTGCGATATCCCCTTGTTTGATAACCTCGGCTGCTTTTGCTTGTACTTCCGCCGAAGATGGCTGGAAAATAAATTTGCTTACTAAAAAACCGACGATAATTACACAAACCACAACAATACCTACAATTTGCTGTTTCGTGAATTTTGTTTTACCTCCGGAGGCAAATAAATTTGTGCTGTACATAGATACTACAATGATATCAAACTACAAATGCCAGTCAATCAATCATTATACACAAGCTAGTTTTCTAACTCGTATGCGCTTCTGGTATATTCGTTTTTTGAATCCCAAATCATCCATGAAGTAAGTCCCGAATCATACGTAGCTTTGATCTGCGCGCGAACTTTTGCGGCATCATAATCAGCGCCCAAATCAAAATCCTGAAGCCACGGGCGAAGTTTCGCAGGAGTAGAGCTAGCGGCTAGCATGCGCTTGGCGCCAGCAGACATCGCGATATGAACGACTTCATATGGATTTGCGGCTGGATTTTTAAAATTATTCCATCCGGAAGGATAATGCGACGGATACACCATTGGTGAAATATAATCAAAATAAGGAGCAGTACGTTCCAAAACTTGGCCGATATTTAGATCATCTGTATTCGTCATCGTCATTCCAAAAAGATCTGCTGAAAGCGGAATGCCAATATCTGCAAGATCTTGTCGAATGTTGCGGAAAAATTCTTCAAGCACATCCGCCTTGAGCCGATTACCAGAGAGCGGAAAATAAATATCTTGCATATTGCCATCTGATGGAAAACGAATATAGTCAAAATTCAATTCATCAAATCCAACTCGTTCTGCGGCGCGCGAAATCCGCACTATATACTCGCGATGCTGTGCCGATGAAGGATCTACAAACGAAAGTCCTTTGCGATCTTTCCACAATGCGCCATCTTTTTTTTGAACAGCTTGATCTAAATGCTTTTTAGCGTATACAGGGTCTTGAAAAACAGTAATGCGCGCGATGACATAAATTTCGCGACTATGTAAATAATCAATAAATTCTTTAAGATCTTCCACGCGAATTTCTTCCGCGCCAACTGATTTAATAAATTCATCCCCCGTATCAAACGCCACATAACCGCTATAGTCTTTGATATCAATTACAATGGCATTCAATTCTGTTTTTGAAACAAAATCCGCAAGCTGTGTTCTCCAATCTTTGGTTCCAGCAACCCAACTAGTCATATAAATAGCTTTCACAGTAGGCGGGGTGCTTATATGAATTGGTTTTGGAGATTCCATAAACGCTGATTTTGGTTCAGACTTGGGTTCGGATTGCAAGTTTATTATATCTGATATCACTGCGGCGCCATTAGTATTTAAAATAGAAGTTTGTGGAAAATTATCGTCTGGCAACAGCAAAAACAACACAATACTTGTGCCAACAAAAATACAAACAATACTAAGATTCTTGATAAAATGTTTTTTCAATATCATTTTTGCACGCCCCTTGTTCAATCATTTGAACAAGACGAGCTTTTTTATTAAATCTATTAATTAATACAGCACCGCGCACTATATCATTTTTAAACAATACACGAAACAAAAATGGATCTACAACTGTTCCAACAAATTCAATAATATCATTATAATCATTAACACAACCAAGAAATGTAATATTTAAATCAAAATTTATAATACTATATGTGGGAACAACCTTAAATTGAGTTTTAAGTCCGAGCATGTTCTGCGCGGCAACATGCCCCTGCATAAATGCGTTATTCCAATTGCCGACTATTTGATGTTTTTTGCTTATCACATCGTAGTATTCAGCCACATCGCCCGCGGACCAAATTGTTGGACACGATGTTCCCAAAAACTCGTTTGAAACAATGCCGATATTTTTATCAATACCGGTAAATATATCTATATTGCGCTTAATTCCAATACTCGCGCCGACAAGCGATATTTCTATCGGCTTATTGTTCACAGAAAGCCACGTGTCTTTATGCTCTGTCTCTTCGTCTTTAATATTCTTATAAAACTGAATGCCGTGGCGCGCATAATAATCTTCCAGCAATCTTGCGCCGACTATACCAAATTTCTTCTCTCCAAAAATTCCACCCCTGCAAAGTGAATGCACTTTAAATCCATTCGTAAAAAATACATCCATAAATTCCATCGCGATAAATCCTTCGCCCAAAACTAAAACATCTTTAGTTTTTGCGTTATTCATTGCCATTTTAATATTGTCTGCGTCGCGCAATGTTTGCATTCTGTAAATCTGCGCTTGATCTCCTAAATTAAACCCAATTGGAATATCTTTTGGGGCGCCTCCAGAGGCAATCAAAAGTTTTTTGTATGAAAACGTTTCGTGGGATGCTTGATTGTTGTCGCCGAAAACAACATATACCTCATTTCGAGCAGAATCGATACCAATTACCGTGGTATTGAGATAAAGACTGATGTTTTGAGATTCGTAATTACCAATCGATCTTAAAAATAATTTTTCGCGACTTATTTTATTGTTAAGATAATGAGGAATTAAAACTCTTGAATATAAACAGTTAAGTTCTCGTTCCAAAATTGCGATGACAGCAATTGAATCTCCGGCGCGAAGAGTTTCAGCGGCAGTAGTCCCTGCTATCCCGCCTCCTATAATCAAATAATCTACTGAAATCATAAAAAATTATTGCTCTTTTGATTCTGAATACTGCCAAACAGAAATAACAACCATAATCAGCGCAAGCGCGATTGTAATATATTGTTTTATAAAATCGGTAAAACCAAGCATTTCTACTAAAATAATTGCAATTCCAAGCCCAATAAGTAATTTAGTTTTTTTCATAATACTTACTATAGTAGTATAAAATAGCATAAAAAGAAACAGTCCCGCATTTAAGCGAGACTGTTTCTTTTTAAATAGCTACAAAAATTATCCGCGATGACCTCCATAACCGCCGCCTGTCCTTCGAGGAGGGCGTTCGGTCATAGGACGTGCTTCGTTGACAATGATTTTGCGTCCGTCGAGATCTTGACCGTTGAACATTTCAACCGCGTGAGCCGCCTCTTCATCTGTGGACATTTCCACGAATCCAAAGCCGCGTGAGCGACCTGTCATACGATCCATAACGACTGAAGCGCTCTCAACTGTACCTGCGCCTGAAAAAAAGTTTTTCAAGCTGGCATCGTCGGTGCTATAGGAAAGACTTCCTACATAAAGCTTTTTTGCCATGAACGTTGTGCTTACCCTTATAATGATTGCTTTGTAGGCAGACCTTCCTACTACACAATAACTCCCAGTATACACCCATTGAAATTAAAAGTCAACCAATGCATCCTGAATTACAATTGAGTACCAAAATATTAATATTTATAGTATGCCGAATGCTGGTTTCTACTTTTTCCATTGAGTTAGTTTGCCAGCAGCAATTTCAATTTTATCTGCTGAGCGCAAGCGCGCAAGCATTGAGCGCGTGAGGATTTGTTCGTGCGATGATTTATTGAGCGCGCGCTCAATGAACCACAGATCTTCTTCTGCTGTGGTCCAGTTTTGTTTTTGATATTTTCTCAAATCAAATGGTTTTGAAAAATCTCGCATTGTTTTTTTGCCGTCATCCAAAAAATATTCATGAAAATATGACACTGCAAGCTCCCTCGGCGATTTATATATTGGCTCTCTGTATCGGAGCACAACGTGATTGGTTTTGCTAATCGCTCCCCAATGGCCATCTATTTTAAATAACGCAACTACATGATCAAAATCATGCTCAAGCGCTCGCAAATCCATTAAAAGTGGCCTTTTACTATTTACCCATAAAGCCGCTGCCGCAAAAAGCGCCCCTTCAATGCAATGCGCTTTTTTTTCTCGCAAAACTTTTCTAGGCGACATCAACGTAATCCCATGTTTTTCAAAATTGAAAGGAATACTTTCCAAAAAATCCTGTATCTTTACAGGTGAATTTAGTTTCTTCAAAATTTTCAGCTCGTCTTTATTAAATCCAAACATAAAAACGACTACGCTATTCATTAGCCAATTTTTCAATTTCTTCATCCGATAAATCAACAAGTCCATTTAATGCGGTTTTCAAAAAATACGCTTTTTCTTCTGATGTTAAGTATTGTTCCGGGCCTCCACTTGGCTTTCCTTCTGAAATCCATTTTCTAAAACAATTTATGTAGGAATTCAGCGAAACAGAAATTAACACAATATCGTCAACCTGTCTTTTTATATAATTTCTGTATGGTAAATCTGTAAGTCGCTGTTTTGCATCTTCTACTTGTTTGCGCTTTTTAGAAATATTACTGGGCTTTCTTGTAACGGTAAATTGAATCCCTATTCGTTTCTTTTCTTGTTTATAATCTTCTCGTGGTAAACTATTTCCCTCAATAGCTACACCGCGCGCTTTAATAGGTATCACAATTTTAAAATCGTATTTAAGTTCGCTGTCCTCAACAGCATTGGAATGTTCAATTTTTAAATTTAATTCTGGATGATTGTACGCAATGCGCACCAATACGCTTTGAATCATGCGCTCTGCAACAACTCCGTGAATACCTATATGAGCTAGATGCGCTTCGATATCTTTAACCTTATATACAGTTGTAGGCAAAGAAATTTTCTCCATCTGTGATATTTCAATATTAAAAATTTCTTCTAATTCTGTGCGCGTCTCTTTTAATGCTGAAAGTTTTCTAATTTTGCGCCAAATGGCGTACGGCACTGATTCGTCTGGATAATATTTAATTCCCCATTCTAAATCACCAATAATATCTCCTATTGTAAAAATTTTTTTATTACCACGCTCTATCACAAACAAAGATTCGACTTCATGGTCATATGAAATGGCCTTTCTTTGTTTTTTTTCATGTTCTGGCAAGTCTTCGCGCGCGTCCACTCTGCGTAGTTCTTTTTTAAGTCTTGCCATTTTCTCCCGCTTTTGTATTTGAAATTGTAAAATGCTTATTCTTTTATTGATATAAGATGGAAGGGTCGCGATGTTTATGATTTTTCCTGTTGTTAAATAAGTACTTACGGCTCTGCTGATATTCGTAGGCAAAATATCTATTTCTGGGACAAGGCGTTTCAACCAATATTTAGTCCAGCCCTTTTGCGATGTATTCATGGCAAGATCTCTTTTTTCTTGTTTGCTTGCAACATTTGGCAGTGTGTGTTCAACAATCGCACAGTTCGCGATATCGGCATCTTGCAAATTTTGTTCTAAATTGTCTGCTTCTACAGTAACTACAGAATCTTCTGTGGTATCAAGAACAATCTCTAAAATACCAGCTTTCTTTTTAAGATCTATGATGCGATCTGTTACATAATCAAACAAAGAATTAACATCTCGTAACTTCAAAACAATATGCTGCATATCCTTCTTCTGTTCCAAAATTACTCTTATATTATTAGGCAGAGTACTCGTTTCTGTTGCTAGGCGCTTAATCCAATATGTCACCCATTTTTTTCTAATAGTTCCTACATTTAAATCTTTTTTTTCTTGTTCTGTAAGCAAATCGGGAATCGCTTCTAGTGGTTTGTGTTTTGTATATTGCACATCTGTTTCATTTGGTAGGCCTTCCATATCATTAAGCATACTTGTACTATAAATTCTATGCAAATATCTTCATCTGGGATTTTACTTATAGACAAGCTGAAAGGCATTACATCATTTGATGTGATTCGAATTTTGCGTAAAAAATTGGGTAAAAAGAAAATGGGTCACGCTGGAACTTTGGATCCTTTGGCGTCGGGACTCATGATTATTGGCATTGACAAGGGTACTAAAAAACTAAACGATTTTCTAAAACTACCAAAAGTGTACGAAGCAGAAGTGCTTTTGGGGATTCAAACAACCACTGGAGACATGGAAGGAAAAATTATTGCGCAAAAAAATGTAGAAACTGTTTCTATGGATGACACTAATAAAGTACTTGAGAACATGGTTGGCAAAATAATTTTGCCCGTACCAATATACTCGGCAATCAAAATCGCCAGCAAACCGCTTTATAAATATGCCCGTACCAACTTGGCGGTCCGGCCGCCAAGTAAAGAAATGGAGATTTTTTGGATAAAACTTATTAATTCAAGTCTATGCACGAACCCGAAAAACTCCTTAATTATTTCTATCGAACTTGAAGTCGCAAGCGGTACTTATATTCGTTCAATCGCCGAAGAAATCGGCCGGCGTCTTGGATACCCTGCCACAACAAAAAATCTCCGCCGCACAAAAATCGGAGACTTTAAAATTGAAGATGCTCAAGTTTTGTGATTCAGAGAGTCTATCCCAACCAACTGCGATATTTTGGAATCTTTGAACAAATAGGCAAATTGGAACACCAATTTTCCAACCCCCATACGCGCCCTGCTCGAAAACTTGCGAGCACCAAAAGCACAAGCGCGTAAATAATATGTTCGTCTACAATAAATGAGTGCGTGTTTGGATATGGAAACCCGAGAGGAAAATAATATAAAAGCATTAATATTGTACCGAGTACTGAACTAAAACGGACAAATACACCTAAAATAAGCGATACACCCAGTAAAGTAAGTCCCCATTTATTTATAAAACTTACTGTTGGCAATATATCTGGACTTAAAAGCGATTGATAAAAAGCTGTAAATAATTTAGCCCCCTTCAAATAAAATGCCGCTGAAAATTGCGGGTTGTACCAACCTTTTTCCACGGAATACATAACAATTTTTGTAATACCGGCATAAAACATAAGCCACCCAACAGCAATACGAAGCAAAAACAACGACACTTTTTGTGATGTAATCATATAGATATTATTATACTTTTATTTTACTCCTTGTTCAATTGTCTGGATATGTGGATAACAAAAAACCCCAATATAAAGAGAATTGTTGAAATCATAGCCGACATCATACAATACAAACAAAGCGCGCGAATCACAAATACTTGCAAATAAACTAAAAACATGGAGGAAATAAATCCGAGAAGTGTTATATATCCTGCCGTTGTAAGCACGCGAATATTTTTTGTATCAAAATATATAATTGCTAAAATTAAAAGCAATAAATAATAAAGCGCGCCAAACACAGCAATGGACACACCAAATACAACAGCATATTGGCTGGAAGTTACTTCTTCACAGCCTTTTAAAAAACTGCATGTTACAGGAGAACCCAAATAATGTTTTGAGGCCAAATATGTCGCGTCCAAAAAACCCGCGAAAGAAAACAAAAGAAAAAGAAATGGAATCCATTTAGGAATTTTTTGCAATGGCTTGATCAATTATACTCTTAAACTCTTCCAAACTTTTTGGATTTTGAATTTTCTGACCATTGAGAAAAAATGTTGGTGTGCTATCAACCTGCGACTTAATACCACTTTGATAATCTGCCTCTACAATATCTTTTACTTCCTGCGAATTTAAATCATTTTTAAATCGGACAGGATCAAGTGACAATGTTTTTGCGTATCCTATCATAATTTCTTCGGCATTTGATTTTTCAGCCCAATCTTGCTGGTGTTCAAAAATCATACTGTGCATTTCCCAAAATTTTCCTTGCACGCCAGCTGCCTCGGACGCGTTTGCCGTAATATCGGTATTTTTATGGATCCTCCGCAACGGAAAATGACGATACACAAATTTTACGTTAGATTTGTATTCTTCGCTGATCTGCTTAATTAAAGGATAGTACGCGCCACATGCCGGACACTGAAAATCGCTGTATTCTACGAGCGTAATTTTTGCATTTTCTGGTCCAGTAAACCATTCGTGAGTAACATTGGGATTTACCAATGACGCCGCGGTCAAATTCGCAGGTTTTGTGGCAATATATGCCATGAGTACGACTGAACCAACAACAACAACAGTAATGCCTGCCCATAGTGAAATGCGTTTAAATTTTGATGAAAAACCCCTGTTAAATAATGTCATGTTTTATAGAAAACCACTTAAATGATAATGAAGCTAGCATAGCACAATTTTTCAATTATTGCAATACAGCGCGCTTTAAAATACAGGAAGTGTCGGCACACTTGAACTACTTTGTTTTATCAAATCTTGAATTGATTTTGCGCTACTCGGCTCTTCAATAACAACTGGTTTATTGATATCTGACAACACAAGCTTAAAAACAAAATTTATTTGCTTATCTTTCAATTGTGTAGCAAGATCCGACGGCACAACTCTAATATTATAACTAACTATAGCCGGGAATCCTTGAGGGTCAACCCAAAACGTTAAAGATGTATTTTTGTCATAATAATCAAATGTTTCGTTAAACGCGGAACTTTGAAGATACTCAATATATCCAACATCAGCTATAGCAAATATATTAAGCTTTGATACGAAGGTTTCATTTATAAGCCGTTTATAAAAAGATACAATTGCGTTTTTATTTATTTTGATGTCATAACGATAAAGAAGTCGGCCGTCAACACGCTCGCTTTGCTGCTCATTTTTTAAAGCAAACAGGTGTTCCTCATCTGCTATGGCCGCGGCTTTTTTTAATATATCCGCAAATTCTTGGCGCTGTTCTTTGTATGATTTTTCCACATCAGGCAATTGAGACGCAACCCAAGAAAATTCATTATAATAATCGTTGGACGATGAAGATGCGGTTTTTGCATCAATTTTAATCCAGTCTCCTTTGATTGTGGCAAACGAGCTTAAAAATAAGCTTGGCAAATTATTGATTTTGAAATAATATATGTTGTTTTTCCTTAGCGCATCCAAATCCACTTTGTATGTCAGATCTCCGAAGTCGCCGGTAGCATTAATATTGAATTTCCAATCAGCATTTTCTTTTTTCCAATCAGTCGTTGCGCTAGCGGAAAGACCGGCCTTCATTTCTGCAGGCAAATAATTGGTCATATCACCAAGTTCCGCTAAAAATGGCTTTGGCGGCGTACTTGGCAAGTAAATAGAATAACTGCCTTTAGTAAATGTAACCTTGTTTCTATCAATTGGTGTGGTAGAGGCTGTGTATTTGTAGGATTGCTTTAGTTGTGTAATTGCTACATCTGTCTCAAATATTACTGTAAGAGAGAAATTTTTTCCTCCGTCCATGATCATATACACATACGGCGGATTGGCAGAGTCAAGAAGTGATACTG
>ERZ1292629.1979-Hain-H43-01um-R1-1979-length-18508-cov-7_pt1 | contig 18508 bp, 26 predicted proteins | sample MGYA00564399_ERZ1292629 | MGnify/ENA primary metagenome ERZ1292629 (study PRJEB36523, sample SAMEA6512636) | groundwater metagenome | collected 2019-01-08 | study: AquaDiva: Metagenomics assemblies of 32 groundwater samples | reverse complement strand
GTCCAAGTTTTTCGGCCATTTCTGTAGAGCTTAAATAGGTTTGTCCGGTCATTAAGGCAGTGATTGCTGCAGCAGTTGTCCTTCCTTCTTCACTATCATATGGCAAACCCATAAACATTAACAAAGAACCAAGGTCAGTATATCCTAATCCAAGGTTTCTAAGCCTATGGGTATTTCTTGTTATCTTTTCAGTCGGGAAAGAAGATATATCAAATTCCATATCCTGGGATTTAGCCACTAAATCTACAACTCTTCTGAATTCATCTGCCCTAAATGTTCCATCATCATTTATGAAATATGTAAGTCTGAGAGAGGCAAGATTACAAGAAGAATCATCTATTTGCAAATATTCCGAGCAAGGATTTGAAGCGTTTATTCGTGCAGTATTTGGCGTTGTATGCCAATCATTAATTGTCGTGTCAAATTGCAATCCCGGATCTGCAGATTCCCATGCAGCCTTCGCTATTTCATGCCAGAGAAACCGGGCATCATATTCTGGCATTTTATCAGAAAGTTCTTTACTATGTACAGGGATAGTTTTTATCTTGTCTCCTGATTCTAATCTTCTCATAAATTCATCAGTCACTCTTACAGTTAGATTTTCATTTTGATAGAGAACAGAATCAGCCGCCTCCCTATAGCTAACACCAAGGAAGTCCATTAATGCATTGAGTTTTCTTTGTTCACCAACTTTGGCTCTGATCCATTCAAGAATATCCGGATGGGTAATATCTAATCCATTCCATTTTGCTGCTCTTCTTGTTCTTCCACCAGATTTAACAATTCCTGCTACTCTATCATAAAAAGACAAATAGGCAAGAGGACCTGAGGGCACCCCTCCGCCAGAAAGTTTTTCTCTTGAACTTCTCAATGTTGAAAGATTAGTTCCTGTTCCTGAACCATGCCTGAATAGCATAGCTTCTCTTACTGCCAGATCCATGATGCCTTCCATTGTATCTCCCACACTTTGAATAAAACATGCAGAGGTTTGAGGATATTCATTATTTTTCCCGAGGGGTCTTCTTATTGCCTCACCATCCACATTAACAATATAACCATCTCTTTGTTCATTTGGAGGGAAATGTTCATATCTGTCTGTTCCAACATTAAACCAAACAGGAGAATTCCATGCAAACACTTGATTTAATGCTAACCATGCCAGTTCATCTTTAAAAGCATCTGCGCCTTTTTTTGTAGAAACATATCCTTGATCTAAGGCCCATTTCCCGAATGTTTCTGTAACTCTTCCAACAAGTTGTTTCATGCTGGATTCTCTCTTTTGCGTATCCTCCTCTCCGTAAAAATATCTGGATGCGATAATTTTTCTTGTTAGGCCATTATACTGCTCTGGAAATTCAACTCCCCTTTGTGTGAATAAAACTTTTCCTTCATCATCAGTTATGGGAACATCTGATCTTGTCCATTTTAGCTGATCATAAGGAGATATTCCCTGACTTGAGAAATATCTTTTTCCAACCATGTCTTTTTCTTCTTTATACTTTAAAGTTTTTTTGACCATCTTACAGCCCCCTCAGCTCCTTTTTGAAATCCCCAATGTCCTGGAAATCCCTGTATACAGAAGCGAATCTTATGTATGCAACATGGTCCAGTTTCTTTATTTTTTTAACAACCAATTCCCCAATAACAGAACTCTTTACTTCCTTTTTCCCATGTCTCATTAATTGTTCCTCAATTTCGTTTATCATTTTTTCAATCTTTTCCTTTGCTACTGGACGCTTTTCAAAGGCCCTCTGGATTCCTGCCTCCAGTTTTTCCCTGGAGAATTTTTCCCTGCGCCCGTCTTTCTTTATGACATAAAGGTCCCCTCTTCCTACCTTTTCATAGGTCGTGAAACGCTTTTTGCATTTCAGGCACTCGCGCCTTCTCCTCACTCCTTCAGGAGAGCTTCTCTTATCTGTTACCCTCGTTTTCCCGGAGCAGTATGGGCATTTCATGATAATCCACAATATACAACATATTGTAGGTTATATATCTTTTGTTTCCTACAAATTGTAGATAACTTGTCAGTCAAAAATAAAAGAGTATTTAAAGATTTATTTTCGCAGTTAGTGGTAACAAAAAAGCAAAAAAGAATTCAAAAATATTTATAAACAAACTTTAATTTTATAGCACATGGCTGATTATCTCGGTCTTTTGGCATCCCAGCTAGAAGTTTCCATCTGGGCAATTATAGCACTGCTTATTTGGGAAGCTGTCTGGACAGGAATAGCAATGTGGAAGAGCGCAAAAAACAATCACTTGGTCTGGTTCATTATTTTCTTTCTGGTGAATATTTTTGCAATTCCCGAAATCATATACATCTTCTGGTTTTCTAAAAAAGTAGAAAAAGTTGCCCCTACTCCTCGTTCTAAGAGAAGAAGATAGATGACTATTGGTTGTAAAAATGGTCTTCATATTTGAATTACTATAACATTTTAAAAATAGTAGTCATATGACTTATATCTACTAAAATTGAATTTATTAAAAATACCACTAAAATATTACCCTATAATAAAAAATGACAAAAATAACAGAAGCAGGGCAGAGCACTTCCTCAGAAATAAAGGAAATTCTGCATCCTTTGGTAAGCGAATGGTTCTTTTCAAAATTCCAGGAGTTTTCCCCTCCGCAGAAATATGGTGTTCTCTCTGTCTGGAAAAGAAAAAACATATTGATTTCTGCAGAAACCGGCGGAACAAAAACACTAACAGCTTTTCTTTCAATCCTGAACCACCTGGTCATTCTGGCAGAAAAGCACGAGCTCAAGGAAAAAGTTTATGCAGTTTACACAAGTCCATTGAAAGCTTTGAGCAATGACATTCACAAGAACCTCATAGAGCCTTTGCATGAGATAGAAGCTCTGGCTGAAAAAAGAAAGATAAAACTGCAGAAAATCAGAATTGCGCTGAGGACAGGCGATACAACGACTACAGACAAGGCAAAGATGCTGAAAAATCCTCCACATATCCTGATAACAACTCCTGAATCTCTTGCAATAGTCTTGACAAGCAAGAATTTTATTGAGAAAATGAAAGAAGTTGAATTCTGCATTGTTGATGAAATTCATTCCCTAGACAACAAAAGAGGCGCTTACCTGAGCCTTACATTGGAAAGGCTGAATGAAGTTTCTACTTCCTGGCCTGTAAAAATCGGACTCAGCGCCACGATAGAGCCGATGGACCAGGTGGCTTTGTTTTTAGTAGGCATTGACAATGACAGGGAAGTTGAAACAGCGAAAATCAGTCTGAACAAAAAAATAGACATTCAAGTCTTGTCTCCTGTGAAAAATGTTGTCGAAGATGAAGGGCTTCACCTTAAGATGTATAATCTTATTTCAGAGCTTGTTCAGGAGCATAAAACAACATTGATATTTACAAACACCCGCTCTGCAACAGAAAGAGTTGTGAACTATCTCAAAGAGCGTTTTCCAACTGTTTATGGTGATGAGAATATTGCTGCCCATCATTCTTCTTTGAGCAAAGAGCATAGGTTTGATATAGAAGAAAAACTTCGTCAGGGAAAATTGAAAGTCGTCGTCTGCTCGACAAGCCTTGAGCTTGGAATTGACATAGGTTTTATTGACTTAGTAATAATGCTTGGCTCTCCTAAATCAAGTTCCAGGGCTCTTCAACGAATGGGCCGGGCAGGCCACCAGCTCCATAATACAGCAAAGGGAAGATTCATCATTCTCGACAGGGACGATCTAGTTGAATGCAGCGTGATACAGAAAGAGATGACTGAAAGAAAAATAAACGAAGTAAAGTTCCCAAAAAACTGCCTCGATGTTTTGAGCCAGCAGATATACGGAATGGCAATATACAAAATCTGGAAAGAAGACGAGCTCTTCAAAACAATAAGAAAGAGCTATTGCTATTCAAGCCTGACGAGGAGCGATTTTCTTGACGTTATTTCTTACCTGTCAGGAGAATATGCTCTTGAAAAAAACCATGTCTACGGAAAAATTTGGCGTGACGAGGAAACAAAGGAAATAGGAAAAAGGGGGAAACTTGCGCGTGTGATTTACATGACAAACATAGGAACAATTCCGGAGGAATCTTTCATAAGAGTGAAGATTTCAGGAACAGAAGAGCCTGTCGGAATGATTGACGAAGCCTTTCTATCAAGAATGAAGCGGGGAGACGTCTTTGTCCTTGGAGGGAAAAAATACCTTTACAAATACACGAGGGGAATGAATCTTTATGTTTCCTCAGAAGTGAGAAGGAATCCGACAATTCCTTCATGGTTTTCAGAAATGCTTCCACTAAGCTTCGACTCTGCGCTTGAAATAAACAGATTCAGGGCATTGATGAAGAAAAAACTGAAATCAGAAAAATCAAAGCATGAAATAATTGAATCCATAAAAAGTTATCTCTATATTCCGAAAGAAACAGCAGAAGCCGTTTATAATTATTTCCTAGAGCAGCATAGTTTCCTAGAGATTCCCGATGAAAACACCATCATTATAGAAAAATTCACCGATCCGGAACAGGAAAAAAAATATCTTCTTTTTCATACCTTGTATGGCCGTAGAGTCAACGATGCCTTATCAAGGGCCATAGGATATATAACAGGCGCCCTTGGTGGAAGAGATATAGAGCTTGGAATCTCTGACAATGGATTTTACCTTTCAGGAGAAAACATGATGCTAAAAAGAGCTTTGGAAAACTTAAAGGAAAAAAACCTTGAAAAGTTTCTCAAAGAATCAATAGACAGGACAGATGTTCTTGCAAGGAGATTCCGCCATTGCGCAACAAGAGCCCTCATGATTCTTCGGAGTTATAAAGGCCAGAGAAGAACTGTTGGAAAGCAGCAGATGAAATCGCATTTCCTTCTTGCAGCTGTAAAGAGAATAAGCAACGAGTTTCCGATACTCAGGGAAGCGAGGCGTGAAATTTTTGAAGATCTCATGGACATAGACAATGCCCGCCTTGTCCTTAAATGGATAGAGCAGGGAAAAGTCAATTTAAAGATCATTGAAACAGGGCTTCCTTCTCCATTTGCGCTGAATCTGATTTTGCAGGGCCATTCTGACCTGATAAAAATAGAGGACAAGCAGGCCTTCCTGCGAAGAATGCACCAGCTCCATATCCAGAACATGATGAAGGAGGGGATTTTGCAATAATGTTACAATGATAAAATATTATTGTTCCAGTAAATTAATAAAATGTTAATAAAAAATATTATATATTCTTATGGATTAAAATATCATATCAATTCTGAGCGAATGAAATGAGAAATGTTAAATAAAATGAAAAAAGAAACCGAAAAAAGCACACAAAAACAAACATTAAAGTATGAATTCATAGACAAGGCCTTGTTTTTCCCGGAAAAAGGGATTGTTGCAATGGGTGATTTGCATATAGGTTATGATTTCATGATAAGGCAGTCCGGAGTTTTGATACCTGAGCGCCAGGTGAAGGATATAATCTCTGATCTGAAAAAAATCTTTAATGAAATAAAAAAGAAGGGCTGCAGCATAAAAAAAATTGTCTTTCTCGGGGACATAAAGCATGCCTTTTACTATGAAGCAGAGGAAAAATATGAATTCCTTGAAGTAATGAAATTTCTAAAGCAGGAAATTGATGAGAAGAACATAATTTTCATCAGGGGAAACCATGACACTATTGATTTCAGCTACGGAAAGATGAAGAATTATTACATACATGAGGGGATTGCCTTTATCCACGGCCACCAGGTTTTCTCAGAAGTCTTTGACAAGGCTGTTGATTGCATTGTTTCAGGGCATCTTCATCCTTCTGTCGTGTTGGCAGAAAAACCGGGAATAAAAAAAGAAAGCTACAAGTGCTTTCTTGAAGGAAAATACAGGGGGAAAACTTTTATAGTTGTTCCAAGCTTTGTTGATTTTTATGAGGGAACCCCTGTCAATGAGTATGCCGATGAGTACATAGAATCTTTTTTCATTATCCCAAAAAAAGAAATCCTGAAATTCAGGGTTCATGTCATAGGCAAAGACAAGGTTTATGATTTTGGAAAAATTGAGGATTTGTAATCGATTTTTAATGTTTTTGATTGCCATAAAGAGTCATCTGGCGCGCTCCTAATGCTAATGGAAAGAAAAGAGATGCTGTGGCAAGAAACCCCTGCCGTTTGAATATTTAGCATTAAGAAGTTATAATGACGTTGGCAGGCAGATTGATCTTTACGCTTTTCATCCACCCTCCCTGTTTTCTCTTGCTAAGATTAAATACTTTATAACCGGTTAACTCGTTTGTTTTCTTGTTGCGTCCCTCAAACAAATCATCACCCACCTCATTAAAATAAGATGGCACGGGATCTCCTATAAAAATCTCCAGAAGGTCTGTTTCAGGACTGTAATTTAATTCTATTTTTTTATTGGCCATTTTTCTTAATCTGCTGTGTATAAAACGCGGTAATTACAAAGCCCGTGCCGTTTAAATATTTAACGGCAACAAAAAGATATGCGTCCTCATTTTTATCGTATCTGTAATAATTTCCAGCGTTTCTGTCAAATTTATGGGGAATTATAACATCCGGTCTTTCTAAAGCCCTCTTTATATTTTCTTCTTTTCCGGACAAATCCGGATGTTTTGTAGTTATGTGAGCCCATTGTTTCTTAGTCAATCTTATTTTTCTTCCTGTTTTGTCCCTTATTTCAAAAATGTCAGGCATAGTTTATTATAATGACATGATTATAAAACTCTTTCCCTGCTTTCTAAAACCCCATCCCCCTAATTCTTGCCTTTCAACATTCTAACAACTATCAGATGCGCGAATGCAAACAAAAAGCTCAGGATGACCGTGAATTTTGATATGGAAAATATAGAGCCGGAAATATGCAACTTATCTACAAGAAGAAATAAAACTATAGAAATTAAAAATAGGGCAAAGGCAAACAGAGGGTGGGGTTTTTGGGAGACAAGACCTGCTTTTTGAAGCTCTTTCAATATTTTAAATAAACTCTTTGCCATACAATTTTTACCCACTAGTTTAAGGTTTATATTATTATATGTCTATTGGCTATTTTTACATCGCCTCCAACTTTTTAATCCTGTCATCAATAGGGGGATGCGTGGAAAAAAGATTCTGGACCTTCTTCTTGAATGGGTCTGAAATAAACAAGGGAGCCATTGCCTTTGAAATTCTCGGCCTGCTTTCTTCTCTTACATGCTCGCCTTTTATCTTCCTGAGGGCATTTGCAAGCCCTGGGGGAAACCTCGTGAACTTTACTCCAGATGCATCTACGGCATATTCTCTTTTTCTAGATATTGCAAAGGAAACCAGCTGGGAAGCAATAGGAGCAAGTATTGCAAAAAGGATTCCAATCAAAATAAGAACAAGTTGCGCCCTTCCGTCTCTTTCATCCCTGCCTCCGCTAAACCATAAGCTTCTCAGGAACATCTGTGCGATTATTGAAACCATCCCAATAAGAACAACTGTGAGCGTCATGAATCTTATGTCATAATTAGCTATATGGGACATCTCATGGGCAACAACTCCTTCCAGCTCCTGCTTGTTGAGTTTTTTTAAAGCTCCTGTTGTAAAGCAAAGAACAGCGTTTTTAGGGTCTCTTCCCGAAGCAAATGCATTTATTTCTTCAGAATCCATAACATAGAGCCTTGGCATTGGAAGCCCTGAAGCAAGGGAAATGCCCTCTGCTGCATTGAACAAAGCCCTGTGCTCTGTTCTCGATGCAGGCTTTGCCCTTACAGAAGCAATGGCAATTTTATCTGAATTGTAATAACCTGCAAGAACGTAAATCAGGGAAAAGATGATTGAAAATATCATTATGATGAAGAAATAGCTCGGGTCGAGAACAAGGGAGATGACATATCCAAGAACTATGAAGAAGACAAATATGATTGCAATCAGAAGGAATGACTTTATCTTGTTCTTCTCAATCTCATCCTGAAATGATATTCTTTCTGGCATGATTTTTATAATAGTCTAAGGTATAAAAAACTATTTTATTGATGAAAGATATTTCTGATAATATCCTCAGGTTATATTTATTTTTATTAAATATTAAATCGGGAAATCAAGCCTCTAAAACTCAACTTTGGGAACAGTTTTTTGCTCAGATGGTATTTCTAAATATTTCTTTTCCTTCTTTCCGTATATTGAAGCAAAAAGCATTCCAGGGAATTTCTTTGTAAGGTTGTTGTAGCTGAGGATTGAATCGTTGTAATACTGCCTTGAATAGGCAATCTTGTCTTCTATTGCCGCAAGCTCCTGCTGCAGCTGAAGGAAATTTTCGTTTGCCTTTAATTGAGGATAGTTCTCGGCAATTGCAAGAATCGATTTCAATGCATTCTGCAGCTCTGCACCTGCCTTGACTCTTCCCCCAAAAGTTTTTGCGCTCATGAATGCCTTTCTGGCGTCTGTGACTTCTTTCATTATGCTTTTCTCATGGCTGGCATATCCTTTTACTGTAATGACAAGATTTGGGACAAGGTCAGCCCTCTTTTTCAGCTGGACATCTATCTGGCTCAGGGAATTGTCTACCCTGTTCCCAAGCGTTACAAACCTGTTGTAATAAAGGACAAATATCAGGGCAATCAATACTATTATTCCAATAATCCACCATATCATTTTATTATTTCAGCTTAGATGTTTATAAAGTTTGTGAAGAGATTTTTCAAATTGGCTAAAGACAATTCAAATCTGTCCTGTCTGGGCAAATTTCTTCATCGCCTTTTCAAGAATTATCTGGGGCGCAAATCCTTTTCTGCTGCATGCCCTGACAAAATCATCATAAGCTTTTCTGTCCACAATATAGTCAAGCTTTGCTTTTTGCGGTCCAGGAGGATACGATGCCATGTTTCCTTTAGATGAAATTGATTTATAAATATTAAGCTTGAGGTTTGGACTTAAAATAAAACATGGGCTCGGAGAGGATCGAACTCTCGTCTCCTGGGCTGGAGCCAGGTAGTCTGCCATTAGCCTACGAACCCTTATTTTTAAAAGAAGAATTTGATTTTTAAGCCTGTCTGTTTAATCTGTTATCCAATTCTTTTTATCTGCCCTAACTCGATTACGCTTAGGCGAGTTTTTTTATCTGCTCTATTTCATCGCCGGAAATTGCAGCGCCCTTGAATTTCAGGGCATAGAGAAGCGCATCCAAAAGAAGATTATTTTTAATTTCAAGAAGATTTTTCTTATAGGCAACATAGGCAAGCTCTGCAGATCTTATTATTCTGAAACCTTTGAAGAAATTCAGCTTCTGCATTTTCATATTAATGCTTGTGTTCATCCTGTCTTCAAAAATATTCTTTAAGTCTTGTGGCCTTTCAACGAGAAGCCTTGTTGTTCTCTCGTCTATTGCAATGACGTTTCTTATTCCTTTAGTTGTCAGGATTTTGCTAAGGGCAAGGCAGGAAGCCTCTCCATGATCAAGAATGTTTATGTCTTTTCCCATTGAATTGAAAGTTGAATTTGCAATTGAAAGCATCTCATTGTCTGCCTTTTCAATCTCGGAATCGCTTATTCCCAAAGAGCTTGGAAGCTCAAGAATTCCCTGATCAAGCAGGGTTTTTATCTTCAAGGCCTCAAGCTCAAACTTTTTTATCCTCAAAGGCGTGTCAATGACCTCTTTTTTTACTTCCGATGTTATCAAAAATTTTCCATGGAAAACTCCCCTGAGCCTTTTTATGATTTCTGTTATCCCGTTCATGGAGAAGCTTATCAAGGGTCCGGCATCAAAGACAATTACTTTTTGCGTTTGTGTATTTCTGGTGTTGGGGTGTTGGGGTTTCATTTTTTATATTTAATGATTATTTTATCTAAATATTTGATTAAAGGCGACCTCCAATTCTTTTTAAGCTGAGTTCTTATTAAATCAACAGCTTCTTTGTCTTTAGAATTTAATTTCTTTTTTTCGAGCGATTTTATTTTTTTAAGTATGACAAAATCATCTTTGTCATTCATTACATAATTTCTTTTTTCATAACTTGTCAGTTTCATTCAAACATCTCCATAGCCATCTTTATTCTGGCCTTTACATCGACTGTTCTTATTTGCTGCGTGTCTGGAAGATCTTTTGAACCGGCATATTCTGCGAGCTCGAAGAGAGTTATTCCTAAAAGACCGGCAGTCCTTTCCATAGAGATTCCGTGCTCATATAATTTTGAGGCCTTGTTTATGCTGGCTTTCCTGAAAACATCCTGGATGTATATTTTTAACTTTCCAGAGAGTTTTTCTATAGCCTTTCTTAACATTTTTATGTGCTCCTCATACAATTTATCATTCTTTTCTTCTACAGATTTTATTATTTTATCTATGCAGGAAATATAAGTCTCATAAAACTTACCCCATCCAGGAAGTCTTTTGTAGTCTGCTCTTTCTACCATCTTGCTCAAAGAATAAACGATGACTGCAGCGGCAATGTTGTCCGGGTCGTTTGTAAGGGCAGCCGTGTTGTTCGTCTGGTTGCTCAAGTTTCTTATGGTTGTTGCATCTCCCCTTTCAACAGCCTTTTTTGTTTCCTGGAAAATCCTAAGAACATTCCCCCTCTCTTCCATGCCATATAAAAGAAAAAAGATTATTTAAACTTTAATCATGGAAGGTAACTTGGTTTAGATTAAATATTTATACCGATTTTCTTTGTTAAAATAATGAAACAAGTAATCCTTGACACCAGCTTCATTTTGACCTGTATCAGGCAAAAGATAGATTTTTTTGAGAGGCTCGAGCATGAGGGTTTTAAGATACTTATTCCCGACCAGGCGATTGATGAATTGATGGGGCTTGGCGCCCAGCTAGCATTGAACATACTTGGAAAGAATAAGTTTGAGCTGGTAAAACTCTCAGGGAAAGATGCGGATGCCGCAATCTTAAAATTCTCAAGGGAAAATCCGCAGGCAGTAGTTGCAACTCTGGATGCAGGCCTGAAAAAGAAGGTAAAAAATCCAAAGATTGTCATAAGACAGAAGAAAAAACTGGAGATTGTTTAAATAAAAGACAACAATTTTTATATAGCTAAGTTTTGTCAGGTTTTTATGGACGAATCAGAAGATTTTCCCGAAAAATCAGAGATAATCTTTCCAAGAACAGTGGATTTAAATGAAGCAAAAGGATTGATGGCTTTCATAGCAGAGAACATGTCTGTACGCATCGGGTATTCCTCTCGTTCAAAATTTGAAGGGGCAATAAGAAGAAACAGCGAACCTGTCAACTGCTTTTTTTAAATTAAAAAGTGTTTGCTCAGATGGGAGACCTGAAAGATATAGTTCTTTAAGATTCCATAAAATTTCCAGAAACATTCCTGGAGATGACTCAAAAGAAGTTGAAATCTGGAGCAAGGTTAGGGCTCAGGTTAAAAATTATTTCTCTCAAGGGCCTAAGTAACCTTTAAAAACCATTTTTTACTATTTCTCGCAGGTAAAAACTGGAAAAATGTTCTATCTCACTGAAGTTGAAGATTATATAAGGGTCGAACCTAAGCTATTCGGAATTCCGACGATTGAAGCCGTAGAAAAACAGCTCAGGGAAACATATGCAGATTATTATGACAAAGAACTAGGAAAAGTAGTGTCTGTCATAGATGTTCTGGGTGTTGGCGAAGGAATTCTGATTCCGGGAGACGGGGCAGCATATTACAATTCCACATTTACCCTTCTTGCCTGGAAGCCAGAGCTGCATGAAATTGTTCAGGGGATGATATCAGAAATAACAAATTTTGGGGCATTCATAGATATTGGGGCAATGAGGGGAATGATTCACATAAGCCAGACAATGGAAGATTATGTCAGTTTCAGCAAGACAAATACCCTGGCAGGAAAGTCCAGCAAAAAGACCCTCAAACAGGGAGACCTGTGCCTGGCAAGGATAGTTGCCATAAGTCATAAAGGCGATGATCCAAAAATCGGCCTTACAATGAGGCAGCCAGGCTTAGGGAAAACAGAATGGATAAAAGAAGATTCAATGAAGAGGGAAAGGGAAGAGAAAAAAATAGAGAGGGAAGGATCTAAAGAAGCAAAGGAAGCAAAAGGAAAGGGTAAGAAAGGGGGAAAGAAATAAAATGAAACAAAGAGCCTGCAAGGTCTGCAACACCATTTATGAGGGAGAAGTTTGTACGAAATGCGGCTCCAGAGAGCACACAGAAGGATTTAAGGGAAGGATTCAGGTATTGAATCCTGAAAAATCAGAGATTGCAAAAAAACTCAATTTAAAGGAAAAGGGGAAGTTTGCGATAAAGACGAGATAAGTAAAAGAATAAACAGAAATGAACAAAAAATGACATTAAAAATTCTTGAAGAAAAGCACAATCTTCTGTTCAAAAGGAGAGAGGTAAAGGCAGTTTTTGAATCAGAAACAACTCCGAGCAGGGCAAGCATACTGGAGCTTCTTTCGAAGAAGTTTTCCGTCTCTCCGGAGAAAATAAAGATAATTTGGATAAAGGGCAGTTTTGGAGTCAAGAGGTTCAACATAGAAGCAAATATCTACAATTCAAAAGAAGAAAAAGATGCGGTTGAATTAAAGAAAAAGAAAGAGGGAAAAGCGGGCGAGATTGCAGTAACAGCAAAATAAAATGGCAAAGGAAAAGAAAGGAAAAAAGCCCCACAAAAACAAGCCGACTAGCAAGAAATATTCAAAATACCAGATTCATGGAGATACGCTTATAAAGGCAAGATTCTGCCCGAGATGCGGGCCAGGAATTTTTCTGATGGTTGCCAAGGACAGGGTTTACTGCGGGAAATGCCATTATTCTGAATTCATGAATAAACCAAAATAAGCTAATTGAGAATCAACTTTATAATCATAAAGATATTAATAACTAAATATGCATCATATCATAAATTATTTCCCCCAATTTAATAGAAATAAATATTAGTCATTGAATAAAACATGATAAACTTTCTCTGCGCAAAAATAGGCGGGATATGGTGCTATTGGCCCGACAGTTCCTCAATCAGGAAATTTTTCTTTGGACTTTTAATTTTAGTTTTTCTTTGGTTGGTATTGAGAAGTCGGAGAAAAAATAAGGGCAAAAAATGATTTATTGTATCGCATTTAAATTACGATAAGCTATTCTTGCTTCTTGCTCGCTTACCGGCTGTTCAAATAAGAAGTATATTGTTTGATCTGGATTATTTTCTGCCAACAAAGGTTTCTTCCCATGAATTGTTACACAGGAGTTCATAACCAAAACATTAAATGATCCATTTTTATATTTAAATAGGACTGCATTTTTTCCAAAAATATCTGCTGGTGTTTGTTCACTTTCTAACCCAGCAGGAATCGTTACCGTCCCCAATATTCTTCCAATGCTTTTTTGTTCAATTGGCTCTGCCTCTTCCAAAACTTTTTCAATTTTAATTGTCATCTGAATATACGCAATATTTATCTTTAATTATTTTTAGGTATATAATTTACCCGTAGTATAAGAAAATAAAAATCACGCAGGCAAGTATCAAACTTAATCAACACTTAATAAGCCTGCAAATCAATTCTTTTTAATCATTGATAATGAACCCTGGGAGTGCTTCTGACCTCTTAAATTAGTGTGGCCAGAAGCGTCTCCTGGGGAAAAAGAGGTGATAAAAACTAGAGGCCACACTTGTATATAAATCTTTCGTTCCTGTTACTCTTTAAAAATGACATCCGATAATTAGTTTAAAGGGGTAAAAACAAAAATTACTATAGGCACTACTTTTATTAATATTAGGTACTACAAACTTGAAAGAATTTATAAGTTTCATGCCCCTAAAGGCTGAATGAGGAAAGAAGAGCGTGAACAAAATCAGGTTGGTCAGGAACAGTTGCACGACTTGCTGTTTAGCAGGGAAATCGGCTGGCAAGAGATAATTTACGATTTAATAAATACAGAGCAGCTCGACCCCTGGAATATTAACATAACCATACTCACAGACAAGTACCTGGAAAAGATAAGGGGCCTTGAAGAGGAGGATTTCTTCGTCTCCAGCAAAGTCCTTCTCGCAGCTTCCCTTCTCTTAAGGATCAAGTCTGAAATCCTTCTCAATAAATACATAAGGTCAATAGACGAGATTTTATTTGCGGATAAAAATTCCCATGGCAAAGTGGGCTTTGAGACAAATCCTGTTTATAGCATCGGCATAGAAGAGGAAATTCCAGAGCTTATTCCAAAAAGCCCTATGCCTAGATTCCGACGTGTGACTTTGCAGGAGCTGATAGAATCCCTTAACAAGGCAATTATCACAGAAAACAGGAGAATCAAGAAAGAGATAGTTAACAAAAACGCCCTCAGAGAGGCAGAGATTTCTATGCCAAAGAGAAAGTTCAGCATAAAGAATAAAATTAGGGAGATGTACGAAAAACTCTTTTCTTTCTTTGCAGAAAACAAGAGCCAGGCAAAGATTTCATTTACAGATTTCATTGGAAACGACAAGGAAGAAAGAGTGATTGCTTTCTCTCCGCTTCTTCATCTTGACAACCAGAAAAAAGTATGGCTCGAGCAGGGAAAGCCATTTGAGGAGTTTCACATATGGCTTAATGAAACATATTTCAAGAACAATCCTGATCCATTGGCAGAATTAAGGGAAGAGCTTGAAAAAGAAACGGAAATAGAAGAAAAAGAAACAGAAAATCTTGACCCCGAAAGGAAAAAAAGGCTCAAAAAAATAAAGAGGGATTTCGAGAACCCGCTTGGTGAACTGGCAGAATAATCTTATTTTAAATAATCTTTCTGAATATAAAAAATTATAAATGAACATATCTAATTAGAATTCGCATGGCTAGGATAATCGGAAGAGGGCATTCCTTTGATGATGTATTAATAGTTCCTAAATACAACAAAGTCCCCTCCAGAAAAGACGTTTCTTTTAAAACAAGGGTAACAAAAAACTATTCGATAGAAATACCTATACTTGCTGCAAACATGGATACTATCTGCGAGTCTAAAATGGCTATTGCTCTTGGAAAATTAGGGGGGCTTGGAGTCATACACAGATTTATGCCGGTAGAAAAACAGGCAGCAGAAGTGAAAGAAGTGAAAAAAGAAGGTTTACTCTGCGCTGCAGCAATAGGTGTAAAAGATTTCCAAGAGAGAGCAGAGGCGCTCGTAAAGGCCGGCTTGGAAATTCTTGTTATAGACATTGCACACGGGCATTCCAAATATGCTGGAAAAACTCTGGACTATCTTAAAGCAACGTACCCGCATATAGATGTAATGGCCGGCAATGTGGCAACTAAAGATGCTGCTGAATATTTTTTGAGCAAGAAAGCAGACGCAATAAAAGTTGGGATTGGGGCTGGGTCAATGTGCACTACAAGATTAATGACAGGAGTAGGCATACCCCAGGTAACAGCAATAATGGATGCATACGAAGCTTCTCAGGGAAAAATCCCTATCTGTGCTGACCAATCAATAAGAACTTCCGGAGATATAGTAAAAGCACTTGGTGCGGGTGCAAACATAGTCATGTGTGGATTTCTTCTTGCAGGGACAGATGAAACTCCTGGCAGAATAATTAAAAGAAAAGGCCATAGATTCAAGCTTTACAGGGGTTCTGCGAGTTATGATGTAAGCCTGAAGAATAAAGGCGCAGAAGAAGACATAGTGAGTGTTGAAGGAACACAAACTCTGATTCCTTACAAAGGACCAATCACTCCAATAATAAAAGAAATTTTAGGGGGATTAGCTTCTGGAATGACATATGTTGGTGCAAGAGATATAGAAAATCTTGTTGGAAAAGCTGATTTTATCGAGATAAGTTCTGCAGGATTTGAGGAAAGCAAGCCTCATGGAAAAAATAAAAGATTTCCGGATGATTTTTAATGTATATTTAGACTTAGCGCTTATTCTGATATAATGATGTGCATATACCCTTTATGATTTATAGAATAAAAACCCAACCATCTTTAAAAACTCCATGTGAGTCTTCTTATGATGAAACTCGGAGTTTTGTTTTCAGGAGGCAAGGACTCAACAATGGCTGCATGGCTTGCAAAAAAGGCAGGGAACGAGATAGCATGTCTGATAACTCTTCATTCTGAAAATCCTGATAGTTACATGTTTCACACGCCATCAATAAAAAGAACAGAAAAGCAGGCAGCTCTCATGGGCATTCCATTACTGACAAAAGATACAAAAGGAATCAAGGAGCAGGAATTGAAAGACCTTGAAGAAGCCATCAAAACCGCAATAAAAGATTACAAAATTCAGGGAATTGTCACAGGAGCTTTGCATTCTGAGTATCAAGCCTCAAGAATACAGAAAATCTGCGACAAGCTCAAGATACAATGCGTGAACCCTTTGTGGCAGAAAGATGAGTTCCAGCACCTGGATGATCTGATAAAGAACAAGTTCAAGGTAATAATAACAGGAGTTTCTGCTTATCCCTTAAGCGCTTCCTGGCTTGGAAGAGTGATAGACAGCAATTTCATAAAAGATGTAACAAAACTGAAAGAAAAATACAGAATTCATGTCGCTGGGGAAGGTGGTGAATTTGAATCCTTTGTCCTTGACTGCCCGATGTTCAAAAGGCCATTGAAAGTCACAGGAGCTGATTTCACAGGAGAAGACAACAGCTGGAAGATGGAAGTCGAGGTTGAATAAAAGTATAAGATGGAAGGCTCACCTAATTTTGAAGGCTCGTTTAGATTTAAGGATTCTGATTTGGAAATAGACGCTATAGAGTGCGTGAGAGAGACTCTTGGTGGAAATGAATCATTAATAAAAATGCCCCCTTTAAGTTCAGATGAAATAGAGCAATATGTGGGCGCGGCAATAAAATATATCAGAAATAAAGGAAATCAGGCAGTATATGATGGCCTTATTTTGCGCATAGCTGAAATTGCTTTAGGAATGGCCAGAAAACCCCGTTGATGCAAAATAAAACTAATGCATAAACAATCAAATTTTCAGCACACTCTCCTTCCCAGTCTTCATGTCCTTGACCATGAACTTCTTTGCCTTGATTTCTTTTTCTCCGACGAAGATGACTTTTTGGAAATCATAGCTATTGGCATATTCCAATGCTCTGGAAGGTTTGCCATAATAAACTGAAACGATTTGCCTTTTTGCTCTTAATTTTCCTGCCAGTTCAATAGCTGTTTTGTCCTGTTCTAATGATATTATTAAAGTTTTTTCTTTGTTGGAGCTTACCTTGGCAAGCATAGATATCCTGTCTAAGCCAAAGGCAACTCCTGTGCATTGGATTCCATTGAACATATAGCTTCCTCCGGCAATTATAGTTTCCCTGATGTTTTTGGTTTTTATCTCAAAAACATTCTTGTTGTAATAGCTCAAGCCGCGAACAAGCGTTGGCGAGAAAAGCGCCTTTATTCCATAAATTCTGCAATATTTGATCAGCTCAAGAACTTCTTTATAGCTTTCAAACTTGCTGAAGTACTTTTCTCCTTTTTTTAGGGAATCAATTACTTTTCCTGCCCCAAATTTTTTAAGATTTGCTTTAACTTCTTTTTCTCCTATTTTGTCATATTTGTCTATTTCCCTTAAAACCTGCTCCCTGTCTTTTTCCTTCACCTTATTGTCTTCAAGGATTTCGTTTAGCAAACCCCTGTTATTTATCAAAATTATAGGCTCTATTCCAAGTTTTTTCATAAGTTCATTTGAAATTGCAAGAATTTCTGCATCATCTCTTACTTCTGAACCAATTATATCTATGTCACACTGCGTAATTTGTCTGAACCTGTTTGCTGAAACAGGCTCATCCCTGAAAACAGGGCCAATTTGGTATCTTTTGTATGGAAGCTTCTTGTTTCTCATCAGCCTCTTCAGCTGGAAAGTGAACTCATATCTCAGAGCAAGATTTCTTTTTCCTTTATCCTGAAGCTTGAAACTATCGGAAACAGCTTCATCGTTCTGATTTTCCCCCCTCACAAACTCTTCCCTTTCTATTATTGGTGTTTCTGCAGGCTCAAATCCATAGGCTTCAAAAGTCTCAACTATTGTTTTCCTTATCTCTTCCCTTTTTCTTGCCTCTTTTCCGGAAAAATCCCCGAAGCCCTTTACTGGTTCTATTTCTGATGTCATTTTCTTTTTCCCTCTAGTTTTTGAACAAGACTATCAACTTTTCCTTTTATTTTCAGGACAATGTTTTTTATATTCTCCTTGTTCAAATCTTGTTCGTCTTTAATGCTCCACATTACTATTTTCTTTTGTATTGAAGGAAGGGGATAGTTAAAAACTATTCTTGGTATGTCATCTGCAACTACAATTATCATATCAGAATCTTTCATATCTTGGTATGTTAGTGGAATGGGCTTTCTTTTTCCTATGTTTGCACCAAGAAGGGATTTTGAGATTCTTCTCTGCTCGCTGTCTGAATCCTGGCCAATTATAATCCCTCTGCTGATAACATTTACTCCCTTTATTTTCTTGTCAGAAATAACCTTGTTGAAGTATTCTTCAGCGACACGACTCCTGAATGCGTTGTATTTGCAAACAAATAATATCTTCATTTTCTTCCTCTTTAAACGTTCGTCCAGGCTTGGCCAAACGGAAGGGCGGTAGGGGAGAATCGGACTCCCTTCTTGCGGACCACAACCGCACGTACTGCCATTATACTACAACCGCCATAGTTTA
>ERZ1292629.1972-Hain-H43-01um-R1-1972-length-18540-cov-8_pt1 | contig 18540 bp, 17 predicted proteins | sample MGYA00564399_ERZ1292629 | MGnify/ENA primary metagenome ERZ1292629 (study PRJEB36523, sample SAMEA6512636) | groundwater metagenome | collected 2019-01-08 | study: AquaDiva: Metagenomics assemblies of 32 groundwater samples | reverse complement strand
GGACGCGCTTCGCGCGTCCCACCTTTTGGCTTCTAAAAAACCGTTTAGTTCGTTTAAGGTGCCTCCGAAGGGAATCGAACCCCTATCTTCAGGTTCGAAGCCTGATATTCTATCCGTTGAACTACGGAGGCTAGTGTTTGCTTTAGCGTGAAATCAAAGTGGGTCGCGTGGGGATCGGCTTCGCCTCTCGTCGGCTTCCGCCTCCTCGGGCTAGCCCCCGCCTCGCGGTCGCGCTCACAACATACTCGCGCGACATCGCTCCGGCGTTCGCCCCCACGACGCGAGCAAAACTATTTGCTCGCTCGACTGTGTGGGTCGCGTGGGGATCGAACCCACGACCTTATCCTTAAGAGGGATCTGCTCTACCAGCTGAGCTAGCGACCCGTGTGATCCGGGTTATATCGGATTCCCATTTTTCAGTTGTATAATATTTACTTTCGGTCCTTTCCACTTTTTAATTTTTAACGCCGCTTCAGCCGCTTCAGTTTGCGCTTCCTGTTTGCTGGTGCCTTCGCCGGTCGCGATTAATTCATTGGCAAGATAAACTCCAACTTTAAAGGATTTTATATGATCAGGACCTTGTTCTTGCAAGACTCGGTAGTTTGGAGTTTCTCCAACAATTTCTTGGGCCGACTCCTGGAATCTGCTTTTTGGATCCATATATAGTCCGTTTTCTAAAATATATGGAAGTTTTGGCAGTATCCATCTTGTTATAAATTGTTGCGTTATTTCGTATCCGCGATCTATGTATATGGATCCTATCAGCGCTTCTATCGCGTTTGCCATTATGTAATCGCGAGCTTTGGTGCCAGCGTCTTTTGCTTCGCCATGGCTAAGGAATAAGTATTCTTCCATGCCGATTTCGTAAGCTATGCTCGCGAGCATCTTTGCGTTTACTAAAGCCGCGCGCCAATTTGTAAGTTCGCCTTCCGGGTTTCCATATTCTTTAAATAAAAATTCGGTTACAACCAATTCCAGCACAGCGTCTCCTAAAAATTCAAGCCGCTCATTATGGCCAAGCGGAAAATCGTGATGTTCGTTCAGATAAGAACGATGCACAAACGCTTGCACAAGGCCTTCAGAGTGTTTGAATTTTATTCCGAGTTTTTCTTCCAGGTTCGGAAAATTTCTTTCTTTAATTTCCGGCAAGTCTAATTTTTTTTTCTTCATATTATTTATCTTCTTTTGTTTTTTCCTTTTCAGACGGCTCGTCGGTTTTGGGCATATCTTTATAAATCGCTCCCAAAACTCCGTTTACGAATCTGCCCGAGGAAGGCCCTCCGAAATTTTTTGCCAGTTCAATAGCTTCATTGATGGCAACTTTTGGCGGCACTTCGTTATCGCAAAATTTTAATTCGTAGATTCCGATGCGTAAGATATTTCTGTCAATAATCGTGATTTGTTCAATCGGCCATTGAGGGGCGAATTTTGCAATCAGCGCGTCTGTCTCTTTTAGATTTTTTATGACGCCTTCAATGATTTGTTCCGCGAATTCGGTTTCATCAAGACCCGGACCGAATTCTTCAAGGTCGCGAGTGATTATATTTGGAAGGTCGTTTGCGGGCTGCCCTCTAAAATCCCATTCAAATAGAGCCTGCATGGCGATGCTTCTAGCTAAATGGCGATTGGACATAATCCTATTATTTAGTTTTTGTTTTTCTTCCGGCTCGAGCCGTTCTTTTTCCAACGTTTAAAACTTGTTTGCCCTTGTAAGTTCCGCAGAACGCGCACGCTCTGTGCGGCATCAGCGGTTTTTTGCATTTCTGGCAGGCGGTAAAGTTCATCTCGTCTAAAGCGAAATGAGCCGCTCGGCGGCGTTTATCAGAAGATGTTCGTCTGTGCCCTGGTAAACCCATATTGGTGTTTAGTATATGTTAATAAAATAAATGAGATTTGGCTTAATTTATCGTTGATATTATATACTAATTAATTGATTTTGGCAAGGGTTGGGGGAAAATTGCTGAATTTTGTTTAAAATGTTATCCACTTTGATTATTGACAGGCGAGTTTTTATTTGTTAAATTAACCCGTTCTCTGCAGGCCAGAGAAGAAAGGAGGGTGGTCATGCCGGCGCAACCAATGTCAGTACTGAACCTGGACGCGCTGGCAGAAATGTTCTGCTTTGTGGCGGCCAGTCGGGAGGATGCCGAGGGCGGACTGTTTATCTTGTTTAGGAGGCCGGAAACAGCCGCGGCTAGGCAAGATATCCGCGCGAGGATTTTCGCGGATGTCGCCCAAATCATACTTGATGGCACGTCTTGGCAGGTGCTGGGCGTGCTCGGCGCGCTCACTGTGGATGAGCCAGGTCACCCCGAATATGGAAGCGCGATTGCCAGTTTCTGGGTGAATGGCGATCAACAGCTCAGGGCAGAACGAGAAGTAGTGCTCGTTAGACGAGATGGACGACAAATCCGTCTTGTCAAGAGCCGGTAGCAGAGGCATACGCTCACTTTCGGGTGGGCGTTGTCGTTTTAAATTTTGAAAAAAAAATAAGATGTGGTAGAATGGTAATATTATCATAATAAATAAATATGCCAAGAAAAACCACAATTGAAACAAGGCCGTCTTTACGGCCAGATTTCAAAGCGCCAGTATCTCGCGGAAAGTTGTTGGAAGAAGCAGAAGAGTTGGGGGCGCGACACCCCAGGCCGGAAGCGCCGCGTGAATTAAATGAAACCGAAGAAAGATTGTTCGCTCAAACAGGAGTTCTTGCTGATATTGCAGAAGCTCAAAAGGGGAGAAGGCGAGCGACATCAAGTTTTAAAACCGGGGCAGAGCTTGGCAACGCCTTGGCAGATGCGGGACGGAAAATTAGAGAACAGGAAACAGAAAAAAATCTCGGTTCGGTTTTGGGCGGACGGCTTAAAAATTTACAAGCCCTGCATCAAGGCGGTAATGAAGTTTCCGCGAATTTGCGCCGTTCAAAATTAGCTGATTTAAAAGCGGAGAATGCGCGCGCGGAAGGATTACGTACGGAAGAAATCAGAACGCAAATAAAGGATTTTGGTGGCATGGCTAAACGGGAGAATGTGGTGGATGTTGATTTTTCTGATCTTGGCGGCGAAATGCCAGAGGAGCCGGCTTCTGATGAGGCGAAGCCAGCCAGGCGAGTCGCGAATAGGAATGTTTTGAGAGGGGCGGAAGCGGTCGGCGCTCGGGATAAACAAAAGTATGAAAATTTGGAAATGAGCAAGCGGTCATTTGAACGTGTCCAGCGAGTGGAAAGAGATTTGATCAAAATTTATAAAGAAAAATTTGATGTTTCAGATGAGCGGGCCAGAATGGATGTGCTTGTAAATTTTAAATTGGGATGGGGGATTACTTCCTGGAGCAGGAGGTTGAGGGAAAGTTACAAAAATTATCAAAACGTTTTGAAACAAGAAGAAGGAAAATTTGAGCTGTATCAGTCAACAATGACGCAGGAGAGAGCGGACGAGGCGGTTGTCAAGGAAAAATTAAAACAGGAAAAGTTTGGGCAAAGCGAGGCAGGAAAAGCGCGCCAAGCGCGGATTAAGGCAGAAAAAGAAATGGAGAAAAGCAAGGCCGAAAGATATTTTAAACACACAAAAACAGGCAAGGAAATATATAAAATGACGGAGCCGGGTCCGAGTGAAACTACCAAAGAGGAAGATGAAGAATGGGAAGAGATGAAAAAGGCGGAAAAAAAGTAAAAACAAGGCCGCGAGAGCGGCCTTTTAAAGTTGATTTTCTTTCTTGCGTGGAGTATTATTTGAGCTATGGAAATTAAACCCGTCAGCGACAAAAACCAATGGAATGATTGGCTAAAAACGAATTCAAATTTTCCTTCGTTCACGCAATCGTGGGAATGGGGCGATATTTTGATATCCGAAGGGAAAAAAGTTGAGCGTTTGGCCGTGGTTGAAAGCGGCCGAATTTTGGCGCAGGCGCAGGTGGCATATATAAACGTTTTGTTTGGGTGGATATACGCGTTTTGTCCAAAGGGGCCGGTGGTAAATGAAAAAGATTGTATGAAAGTGGAGGCAGTGTATGGAGTTTTGTTCGCTTACTTCAAAAATAATAATTGCATTTTTTTGCGCGCAGAACCGGAAAACAAAATTGCAGATTCAAAATTAAAAATGCTTCATTTAATAGATATAAATCCGTCCGCGACTCTTGTCTTGAATTTGAACGCCTCCGAAGAGGAAATTTTGAAGAATATGCATCAGAAAACCAGGTATAATATAAATCTCGCGCAAAAAAAAGTGATAAGAGCGGATGAGAAAAAAGATTTTGGAATATTTTGGTCGCTGATGAGTGAGACGGGGAAGCGGGATGATTTCAAATTGCACGACAGGGGGCATTACGAAAAAGTGTTGGCGTCGCCTTTAACAAAGCAACTGATTGCGTATTTTGAAAATAAGCCGATTGCGTGTTGTGTTTTTGCGGGGTTTGGAAATGTCTTTACATATTTATACGGCGCTTCAAGTTATGAAAGCAGAAATTTGATGGCTCCGCATTTATTGCAGTGGGAAGGAATCAAAATGGGCAAGCGGCTTGGGCATAAGTGGTATGATTTTTTCGGAGTCGCTCCTCGTTGTCATTCAGAGCCCCGCACAAAAGCAAGTTCTATGCGGGGTAAACTCGACGAGAAATCTCCGTCTCTTTCAACGAACGGACAGAGATCCCTCACATCCGTTTGGGATGACGATTATGAGTATGACAGCAAGCATCAGTATGCAGGCGTAACCAGATTTAAACTTGGTTTTGGCGGAAAGCCGTATCAGACGCCCGGGACTTGGGATGTTGTAATTGATAACACAAAATACAAATTATATAATATTTTAAGACGGCTTCGGCGATTGATTTGAACATTCGTCCTCATAGTTTAACGGATAGAACACTGGCCTCCGAAGCCGGAAATCGAGGTTCAATTCCTCGTGGGGACACTAAACCGCGTTATCAATTTTAAAATTCGCTATGAAATTGTTTGTTAAAAAATGGAAGTGGTTAATTGTGGTCGCGGTTTTAGCCGCGGCACTCATCGGCGGCTGGCTGATTTTTAGGTGGTTAACTTATACTTGCTGTTCGGAGCCGACAAATAAGACGCCTGCAAATGCGGAAGTGGCATGTGAAGAAAAAGGAGGATCATTTATTGAGGAATTGGAAGTATGCAAATTCCCGGCATCTGATGCTGGGAAAATATGTAATAATTCGTCCGAATGCGAAGGTATTTGCGATGCAAATTTATCGTCGGAAGAAATTTTACAAATCGACAAAGGCGGTCAAATTAAAAAGACCGGGACCTGCGGACAATGGAATAATTTTTTTGAAAGATGTTCTTTTACGGTGGAAAATGGCAAGGTAGGCAAGGTATGCGTTGACTAGCGCCTAATTATTGAGGCTCCTTCTTATATCCGCATTCTTTGTTGCCGCACTTTATCGCGCCTTTGGCCGCGTAAACAAGCAATGACTTGCAGTCAGGGCAGAATTCGCCGTTTGGTTTTTCCCACAGAGCGAAATCGCAGTCAGGATATTTATTGCATCCGTAAAAAGGCTTTCCTCGTTTGCTTCTTTTCTCCACAACATCTCCTTCGCCGCACTTCGGACATTTTAGGTTTAATTTTTTATCGATATTTTTGACGCTCTTGCATTCCGGGTATTTTGAACATCCGAGAAACGGCCCGAATCTTCCGCGCCTCACAAGCATGGGCGCCCCGCATTTTTCGCATGTTTCATTACTTGCCTGCGCCGCCTCTTGGGCCTTTTCTTCTTCCGGATCAAGGGACTTTGTGTTTTTACATTCCGGGTAATTTGAGCAAGCCATGAATTTTCCGAATCTTCCGGTTTTGATAATCATCGGCGAATCGCACTTGTTGCATTTTTCATCAGTTTTTTCTTCGGTCAATTCTTTTTTGGAAATTTCTTTTTCTTTTTTATCAAGATTTTCTTTGAACGGGCCCCAAAAATCGGCAATCACCGGCTGCCATTCTTTTTTTCCATGCGCGATTTCGTCCAAACTATCCTCCATTTCGGCTGTGAATTGCAGATCAACAACATGAGGGAAGTGTTCCACCAGAAGGTCGTTTACAAGAAAAGCGATGTCTTTTGGTTTTAATTTTTTATTATTATCGCGCTCAACATAGCCGCGGTCTTCAATGGTGGCGATGGTTGGGGCGTAAGTTGAAGGGCGTCCGATTCCGTGCGCCTCAAGCATTTTAACCAAAGTAGCATCCGAATATCTGGCCGGCGGTTCGGTAAAATGTTGTTCCGGTTTTATTTCTTTACAGTCAACTTTTTCATCCTTGACCAATTCCGGCAGAATATTTTCTTTTGCTTTATCCGGATAAAGTTTTAAAAATCCGTCAAACGCGATTGTTTGCCCGTTGGCTCTGAATTTATAGGCATTCCCGCTAACCACATCTATTACAGTGGCGTTTAATACAGCCGCGGCCATTTGCGTAGCCATGGCGCGTCGCCAAATCAAATCATACAGCTTGTATAAATTTCCATCCAAGTGTTCTTTTATGGAGTTTGGAGTTTTTGAAGCGTCGGTCGGGCGGATTGCCTCGTGCGCTTCTTGCGCGTTTTTGCTTTTATTATGGTAGCTTCTGATTTCCGGCAGAGTGTATTTGACGCCAAATTCTTTGTTAATAACTTCTTTTGCTTCGCCTAAAAATTTTTCGGAAAGATTGACCGAATCAGTACGCATGTAGGTTATTAAACCAACAGATCCTTCGCTCCCAAGTTCGGCGCCTTCATAAAGCTGTTGCGCCAAACGCATTGTTTGCTTTGCGGAAAATCCAAGATGGTTGTTTGCTTCTTGTTGCAAGGTTGAAGTTGTAAATGGTGGAGACGGCAGGCGTTTGGTTTTTTTCTGTTCAACATTTTCCACTTTATAATTCGCGCCATTAAGACCTTTCAAAATTTTATCCGCTTGTTCTTTATTTTTAATGTCCATTTTGTCCAGTTTTTTGTCTTTTATCGTGTATAATTTGGTCTGAAAAGTTTCTTTTTTTTGTGTTTGAAAAAACCCTTCCAACGACCAGTATTCTTCCGGTTTGAAAGCTGTAATTTCTCGTTCGCGTTCAACAACCAAACGCACGGCAACCGATTGCACGCGTCCGGCTGACAGTCCCTTGGCCACTTTTCTCCATAGAAATGGCGATAGTTCATAGCCGACCAAACGGTCAAGAACGCGCCGCGCCTGTTGCGCATCCACCATTTTTAAATCCAGATGGCGAGGATTTTCCATCGCGTGCATGATGGCATGTTTTGTAATTTCATGGAAAACAATTCTTTTTACTTCTTTTGGTTCTATCCCAAGTATGTTTGCCAGATGCCAGGAAATCGCCTCTCCTTCTCGATCCTCGTCGGTTGCGAATAGGATTTCGTCGGATTTTTTAGCCGCCTCTTTCAGTTCTTTGGCAACCTTGCTTTTATCGCGGCTTATAATATAGTGGGGTTCAAAATTATTATTTACATCAACTCCCAGTTTGCTTTTTGGCAAATCGCGCAGATGTCCAAAAGACGACTTTACCGTAAAGCCGGTTCCGAGAAATTTTGAAATTGTTTTTGCTTTAGTGGGGGATTCCACTATAACAAGTGTTTTCATAATAAGTGAGCCGAGCCAGTATGTCTGATTTTTTTCAACGCATTAGATTAAGAATAATGAAAATTTTTGGAAATGTCAATTTTGGCTATTTTCATTTTTCAAAAGCCCTCTTAATTCTCCGGCTAGAAACATTGAGCCGGTAGCGAGCAAAAGGCTGTTTTTGTTTATCCGTTTTTTGCACCAATCAAGCGCTTTTTCGGCATTGTTAAATGTTTTTGCGCTGATTCCAAAAGTTTTAAATTTTTCGGCTAATTTAATTGGCTGTATGGCCTTTCGGAAAGAATTGATGCCCTGTTTCGTGCAGGCGACAATTTTTGGGTTTAATTTTATCAGTTCGGAAATCATTTTGTCCGAATTTTTTCCTTCCGAAAATCCTACAATCATACAAAGATCGCCGTAGTCCAAACTTTTTACGGCCCGAACAGTCGCCTCAATTTCGCGCGCGTTGTGAGCTCCGTCTAAAATAATGAATGGTTTTTGGGCGACAATCTCCATCCTGACCGGGAATTTCGCGGAAGCGAGGCCTTGTTCAATAGCCGACTTTGGAATTTTTAAAAATTTTGAGACTTTTACCGCGAGTTCCGCGTTTTCAATTTGGTGCGCTCCAATCGCCGGCACGGAATATTGAAGCGGCTTGGTGGATTTTTTTTCCAGCCTAACGTCGTTTTTCGCGCATTCATTTTTAAAAATTTTTAGAATTTTCGCGTTTGTTTCGCCGGTAAACGCCACGCCCCCCTTTTTTATTATGCCGGCTTTTTCATAAGCGATTTTTTTTCTTGTTTTTCCTAAAATATCCGTGTGGTCCAAATCAATATTGGTGATCACAGCCGCGGCTTTATGCGGAATTGCGTTTGTGGAATCGTATCTGCCTCCGCAACCGACTTCCATCACGGCCCAGTCAACTTTTTTTTCGGCAAAATACAGCAGGCCGACCGCGGTTGTCAGGTCAAAAAAAGTTAGTTTATTCTTTGTTGTTTTTTGAAACTCTTTCATCGTTTTTTTTATCCGTTCAATAATGAGAATAAAATTTTGCCTGGGCATTTGTTTCCCGTTTATTTGCCAGCGCTCGGTTATTTCTGTCAAATGAGGCGATGTCATAAGCCCGACTTTTTTTCCGGCTGATTTTAATATTGACGCCAGCATGATGCAAGTTGACCCCTTGCCGCTGGTGCCGGTCACGTGAATGTATTTTGGAATTTTATTTTCCGGATTTTTTAAAATTTTTAAAAATGCTTTGAAATTTTCAAAGCGTTCCGCCGGGTTGCCGGCGAATTTTAGTTTTGATGGGAATTTTTTACCCGCGATATAGCTAAACGACTGCTCAAAATTCATATCAGCGCACAATATAATTCATCCCTCCCAAATTTCGTATCATGCCTTTTATTTCCATCATCGTGATGGCGCTGTTCACGGTCGGACTTTCAAGCCCGCTTTCTTTTATAATGGAATCTATGTGTTTTGGTTCTTTAGAAACCAGAGACAGTATTACGGCCTCGGTTGAGGAGGCGGGTTTTGGCCCGATGTTTATTGCAAGTTGATCAAAACCTCCGAGACTTAATGTTTCAAAAATATCTGTTGCGGAAGAAACAAGTCGCGCGCCAAGTTTGAGCAAGTTGTTGCAGCCGACTCCGTTGGCTGTATTGATAGGATGGGGAATCGCGAAAATTTCTCTGTTGTAATCCAGCGCGAATTTGGCTGTTATTAACGCCCCGGATTGTTCCGGCGCCTCAACAACGAGCGTCCCCAAACTTAATCCGGCAATGATTCTATTGCGAGCTGGGAAAGTGTATGGCATTGGTTGAAATCCTGGCGGATATTCAGAAATTACCGCCCCGCCTTTTTCTATAATTTTTTCTGCGAGAAATTGATGCGAGGTTGGATGAACGGTTGTTTTATCAACGCCACCTCCTAGAACGGCGATTGTGACGCCGTCATTTTCCAGCGCTGTTTGGTGGGCAACGCCATCAATTCCAAGCGCCAATCCGCTGATAATTTTTATTCTTTGCCTGGCGAGCGGCGCCACAATTTCTTGGCATGCCAATTTTCCGTAATTGCTCATCTTGCGCGTTCCGACCACTCCCAAAGCCGGCTTTGCATCGTTTGAAAAATTTCCTCGGATAAATAGTGTGTGCGGAGGGTCATTTATTTCTTTTAGTAAAGCTGGATATTCCGGCTCGTCGAGTGATACCGTCTTCACCCTTGCCAATTCCAGTCGTTCCAGTAATTGTTCAACCGGGTTATGTTCTCTCCACGATAAAAATTCGTGCGCTATTTCTTCTTCCAGTCCGGTTTGAACCAATTCAGTAAATTCAGCATCCCACAAATTTTTTAAATCAGAAAAATAAGCCGCTAGTTTTCGGTAGCGGGCATAAGTTATTTTTGGAAAGTGCGCGAGCGCGGCGTGGTATTTCATACCAGACTTTCTATTTCGTTAATTACATTTTCAGTAACTTTGTTTAAGATCTTTTTTTCCGCGGCGGTGAATTTTCCCAATACAAAACCGGCGGCGTCTTTGATTTCGGCCGCGGTGGCCACACCGATTCTTATTCTTGTAAAATTTTGCGTGCCGAGATATTCGATGATTGATTTTACACCGTTATGTCCGGCCGGACCGCGATCGGTTTGCACTCTTGTTTCGCCAAGCGGTATATCTTTATCGTCATGAACCACGATCATGTCGTCGGATTTTAGTTTGTAGAAACCCAAAAGAGCCCTCACGGCAATTCCGGAATTATTCATGAATGTTTGCGGTTTGGCAAGAAAAATTTTATGTCTTTTTAGGCTCGTTTTTGCAACTTCTGCGTTAGTTTTTTTATCAAAGGTAAATTTAGCTTCCATTTTTTCGGCGAATTTATCAATGGCCACAAAACCGGCATTGTGGCGCGTGTTTTCATATTCTTTTTTCGGATTGCCCAACCCGATTATAAGTTTCATGTAATTTAAATATTTCTCTTCAATTTTGTGAGTTTAATCACAATCGGCGCGCCGAAGAAGCTGAATTTTTCTCGCAGACGATTTTCAATGTAGTGAACATAAGAAAAATGCACCGATGTTTTTGGTTTAATCTGCATTTCAAACATTGGCGGGTTATTGTGTATTTGGTGAAAACCGAGAACTTCCGGGTGGCGAGTGCCTTTGCCTCTGGCCGGTCTGTGCTGCCTTGTTATTTTTTTGAAAAATTCAGCCAATTCATTTTCTGGAATGATTGTTTGCCTTTCTTGCCATGCGCGCGTAATCAGCGGGAAAATTTGGTGGACGCGATATTCAGTTTTGGCGCTGGTAAAAACAATCGGAGCATAATCAAGATGCGGGAAGGCGGCATAAATTTTTTCTTTTGTTTCATTTCTGAATGAATCAGTGTTCTCTTCGGCCAAATCCCATTTGTTAATCACGATTATAACGCTCTTTGTGTTTTCCCTTAAGAAACCGGCTAGTTGCTGGTCTTGGCTGGTAATCTGTTCGTTTGAATCCAAAACCAACAGAACAATATCCGATTTCTTAATCATTTCAATGCTTTTGCCAACTCCGGAAATTTCAAGTTCGCCTGAAACTCTGGCTTTTTTTCTTATGCCGGCGGTATCAACAAATAACATTGGCTGTTCGTCAACAATGACCAGTGTATCGTGCGGTTCGCGGGTTGTATGAGGAATCTCGCTTACTATCACTTCCTTTTTTCCTATTAAATCATTAAAGAGGGAAGATTTTCCAACATTTGGCTTGCCTATTAAGGCGATTTTTATCGGCTTTATCTCTTTAGATTCCTTTGGCAGTTTTTTTATTTTGGCAAGTTTTTTGTAAACTATGTCCAGCAAGTCGCCAATGTTTGTTCCGTTTGCCGCTGACACGGGCAATGGTTCGCCAAATCCAAGTTTTAAAATTTCATGTTCATAAATATCTGAACGCAATCTTTCGTTGTCAGCTTTGTTCGCGACAAATATTATTTTGCGCCTGTCTTTAGCAAGACGTTTGGCCAATTCATATTCCTGCGGAAGAATACCGGCTTGGATGTCAATGACAAAAAGCACTATGTTGGCTTCTTTGATTGCTAATTCCGTTTGTTCTATTATTTCTTTTTCAAGCGGTATATCTTCTGAAAAAGTTAAACCTCCGGTATCAACTAAGGAAAAATTTCTTCCGCGCCAGCTTGCAATTGCGATGTTTCTAGTGCGAGTAGTGCCGGCAATAGAGGAAACGATTGCTTTTTGTTTTTCTATAATTCTGTTAAATAAAGTAGATTTGCCAACATTAACTCGGCCTACCAAGGCAACTATGGGCAGTTCTTGTTTAACTATTTGCGCCGGTGTAGCCATATATTTTTAGAGTTATTTAATGTCTTCTCCAAGAAGAACCAGTATATCAGCTTCTCGCTTATATTTCAAGCCCTGTTCATTGGCTATTGTAGCCGGATCATCATAATTTTCTTGCAGCCATTCCGGCAGTATGGTGCTTGAAGGAGCGTTTAATTTTTTGGTTATGGCGTCGGCGGTTTCGCTGGAAATTATCGGGTTAATAATATAAATTGTGGTTTTCGCAATTGGGCGTTTGAGAGCATTGCCAACCCATATCACAGAGAATCCGTCGGTTGTAAGTTCTTGTTTTTTTGCCGCGGCTAAACCCGCCCGCCAAGTTCCGTTTTGTATTTCAATTTTTGCCAAAGATTTAGTCGGTTCTTCCGTTGCATCTTCTTTCACCGGCAATTCTGTGGTTGTTGTGGTCGTCGCGTTGAAAATATTATCTACTGCGATTTTAATTTCTGAATAATTTCCAGATTTTGGGCCGAGCAAATACGCTCCGCTGTCGGAAATCATTGGCCTCAAGTATCCGTTGGGGCTGTCATCAAGTATCAGTTTTTTCGTGTCTTCAATTTGCAATTCTTTGGCGAGCGTGGCCAGGTACATGATTTGTCCGAAGTCTAGGTTAGTTGAGATGTTGTCATTCAGCGCCCCATAAATTTTTTGGATTTTTATCGGATTTAAATATGTGCCTGCCGACATAAATTTTTCTTTAAGAGCGGAAATAACCAGTTGCTGTCTTTTGGCTCTGGAAAAATCCGACGCTTCGCCATTTGTGCCATGTCTGGATCTGGCAAATATTAAGGCTCTTTCGCCATTCAGTATTTGCGTGCCGGCTTCAAAGGAAATTGTCTGAAATGAATAGTTTGGTCCCGGGTAGGCCGAGTCCGTGAATGGTTTTTCAATATTTATTTTTATTCCTCCGACACTGTCAACAAGCTCTTTAAACGCCTTGAAGTCAACGCGGACATAGTAGGGGATTTCTATTCCGAAAGTTTCTTCAAAAATTTTTCTGGCATATTCGCCGCCATTGCCATATTTTTCGGCTTCTCCAAAAGCGTCGGCGTGGTTTATTTTTCGGATGCCGTAACCGTTTATTTTTACTCCCAGATCGCGCGGTACCGATATTAGAGCCACCTGATTAGTACTCGGTTTTATGCTTACTATTATATTTGTGTCGCTTAAATATGGACCATCATGTCCGGGCCCGCCGATTCCAAGAAGAAGTATGTTAACTCTATCTGTTGTTTCTCCGTCAACGACACTTTCCGGGGTATTAAGTATGTAATTTTTGACAGATTCAAAAAAACCCGCCTTTTTCGGTTTTAATTTGTTTAGGCTTGAACCGTTCGGGGAGCTGATTGACAACACCGCTCTTAACCCCAGTAAGCCTACCAGAGCTACGCCTATGATCAAAATGATTATTTTGATCGGCTTCCCCTTTTTTGTTGGTTGTTCGTATTCGGGCCTTAAAAGATTAATTTGCTGTTCGTCCATAGCCATTTTTTTAACACCTCAATCCGCGAGTACAGTTTTTTTCTTTGGTGTTCATATAATTGTAACATGGCGGAGTGTTTATTGCAATTTTGAAATTTTAGTTGAAATGTGGTATAATTTTAGCATATTCAAGCTTGAGCATTGAGCGCGGAACGGATGATTAGCTCAGCTGGTTAGAGCGTTGCGTTCACATCGCAAAGGCCACTGGTTCAAGTCCAGTATCATCCACGTTAAAACTATCCGTATGCCTATAAATTTAGCCAAAGAAAACTTAAGTCCCGGCAATGTTGTGTTTGAATGGGTGATTAAAGAATATGATAAATATGACAGAAGCAGAAGGTGGTATTTTGTCGCCGGGATTTTTGGAATTTTAATGTTAGTTTACGCTCTTTTCGCCAGAAATTATTTGTTCGTTTTGATTGTTATTTTATTCGGCATAATTTTGTTTATGCAAGATATGCAAGAGCCGATGGAAGTTGACTTCGCGATAACGGAAACAGGTTTGGTGCTGGGGAACAGATTTTATCCGTTTAAAGAATTTGACAGCTATTATATTATTTATAATCCGCCGGACGTAAAGAGTCTGTATTTTTTGACAAAAAGCGTAATGAGGCACAGATTGCAGATCCCTCTTTTTGATTTTGATCCAAGGCCGATTAGAGAATACCTTAATCATTACATCGTGGAGGACGTGGAAAAGGAAGAGGAGCCTTTTACAGATAGAATCGCAAGGCGGTTTAAGATACATTGATTTTTTTTCAGAAATATAGTATAGTGCGCTCTAACCTTCGCGCTCATCGTTCAATGGATAGGACACTGGCCTGCGAAGCCGGAAATTTAGGTTCGACTCCTAATGGGCGCACATTTTTGTTTTGAGGGTAGCTTTTTTGAGAGGGCGTTACTAATAATGTGAAAGCAAAGACTCCGTTGTTAAACAAAAGGAATATCAAAGCCGGTAAATTAGCCGATCTGATCCCGGAATTTTATGATTTGAAAAATGTCGTTGAAAATAATCATTGGCACAATCACGAAAATGTTTTTGACCACAGTTTGTCTGTGCTGGAGAATTTGGAAAAAATGATTAATAAAATAAAAATGAGAAGAAAAAATTTGTTAAAAATTGCGGCGTTATTTCATGATATAGCCAAGAAAGAAACGATTGTGATTCAAAATGATTTTACAATTTGTCCAAAACACGAAGATGTCGGCGCGGCAAAAGTGAGGGGGATTTTAAAACGGTTTGATTTGGGGTTGAATGAAATAGAGTTTGTCGCTTCAATTGTTAAATCTCATGGGCTGATTCATGCGATTTTAACGCCCGGTAAAAATAATTTCGCAAAAGAAATTGCGCGTTTAAGAAAGAAAAAAATATATCGCGAGCTGATTTTGTTAAGTTACGCGGATACGATCGGCAGTTATCTTAAAAAAACAAAGCCCGCGGAATTTAAATACAGGATTGATTTTTACAAACAAGAAGTAAAAAATTTTTAGATTCTTGCAAAATCATTTGAATAAAGTTATTCACAATTCCCGATTTTTGTGATTTGTGGTATAATATGGGCAACCTGAAAATCCATTGGATATGATTACTCATCGCGTTACAACTAAAATGGCTCCGGAGCCGTCAGTGCGTTTTTATAAAACAATCGCCATTTCTTTTTTATTGGTTACACTGGCTCTGCTTGGGATAGTCATATTTTTTACTTCCAAAAAAGCCACTATTGTGATTGTCGCGAAAAGTGATAACAAAAATATAAATTTTAATGTAACGGTGGATGGCCAAAAGAGCGGAAATACTACAATCCCTGGCGCGGTAACTTCCACGTTGTTTACTTGGACTCAAAAATATTATCCGACAGGGAACAAGACCGTAGATGATGTGGCGATTGGCGAAGTGATTTTATACAATGAAACTTCAGCAAGCCAAATTTTGGTGAAAACAACAAGGCTGTTAACTCAGGGCGGAGTTTTGTTCCATCTGTCAGAACGCGCGTTAGTTCCCGCGAAGGGTCAAGTAATCGCGCAAGTATACGCGGATAAAAAAGGCGCGTCAGGCGACATCGGCCCGAGCAAGTTTACGATTCCGGGTTTGGCAGAGGATAAGCAGAAGTTTATCTTCGCGGAAAGTAAAAAAGCCATGGAAGGCGGAGTCGGGAAAGTAGGTATTTTATCCGAAGAAGACATAAAACTCGCCCAGCAAGATTATTTGGAAAAAGTTAAAGCGGCCGCGTTGTCCGAGGTGCAAGATTTGGCGAACTACAACCAAAAATTAATTTCCATTCCGGATTATGAAGTTGTCGCGGATAGAAAAGTGGGAGAGGAAGTGGCGGAGTATAATTTGATAGGAACCAGCACCGTAAGAGTTGTCTACTACAATAAAGAGTCCCTGAAAGTTTTGGTTGAAAGAGAATCCGCAAAAAAAGTTGATGTTGAGAGTGAGAAAGTTTTGTCCGTTAACAGAGAGCCGCAGGTGTCGCTGGTAAGTTATGACATGACAAAAAATTCCGCGCAAATTTCCATTTATCAGGATATACTCGTTACTTTGGACGCTAACGCGGAAAAATTAACTCCATCAAATTTTTTCAATAAATCCAAGGATGAAATTGAAAGATATGTTTTTGGATTTGGTCATGTGATTGGAGTTGATGTCAAATTTTCGCCGTCATGGATGCGTACCGCGCCGGCCGTGCAAGATAGGGTGAAGGTGATTGTAAAAAATGTTGAGTAGTTGACGAAGACCCCCAATGTGCGTTAAAATTAGCACTATGTAAGGGTCTTTTTTTAAATGCAATATATGGCAGAAAACAAATTGGAAACAATGCGGCACAGCTGCGCCCACTTGGTGGCCGCGGCAGTTCAGGAACTTTATCCAAAAGCAAAATTCGGCGTCGGTCCGGTGGTGGAAAACGGATTTTATTATGATATAGATTTTCACGAGCCGATCGGAGAAGCGGACTTGGGAAAAATAGAAGAAAAAGCAAAAGAGCTCGCGAAAAAAGGGGCGACTTTTGTCAGGGAAGAAATTGACATAGACGAGGCGATAAAACTTTTTAAGAAATTGAAACAGGATTACAAAGTTGATCTGCTTCAGGACTTAAAAAAACACGGCACGACTAAATTAAATTCAGAGGAGGATGTCGCGACTGCTGGTGATGTCAGCGTTGTTTCTTTATATAAAACTGAAAAATTTGTTGATCTTTGCAGAGGTCCGCATGTTGGGTCAGCAGAGGAAATTGGCGCCTTCAAATTAAATAAATTGGCCGGCGCTTATTGGCGAGGTAAAAGCGAGAATCCGCAATTGCAAAGAATTTACGGCGTTTGTTTTGAAAAACAAGCGGAGCTTGATGATTATTTAAAAATGTTGGAGGAAGCGGAAAAGCGCGACCATAGAAAAATCGGACAAGACCAGCATTTGTTTTTTGTGGACGATATGGTCGGCAAGGGGTTGGTAATGTGGATGCCAAACGGCATGATTATCAGAAATGAAATAGAAAAGCTGGCCGTGGAAATGGAAAATAAAGCCGGGTATCTAAGAGTGGCTACTCCGCATTTAGCAAAAGCGGAGTTGTATAAAACATCCGGGCACTTGCCTTATTACAAAGACAGCATGTATCCGCCAATGGTTATGGATGATGGAGTATATTATCTTAAAGCGATGAATTGTCCGCACCATCATTTGATATACAAGCATCAGATGCGCAGTTATAGGGATTTGCCATTGCGTTTGGCGGAATACGGAACGGTTTATCGCAATGAATTGTCTGGGACCTTGGCCGGGTTATTAAGGGTTCGTTGTTTAACCATGAACGACGCGCATATGTATTGCACCAAGGAACAAATAAAAGATGAATTTAAAAATGTAATGGAACTGACAATGAAGTATTTTGAGATTTTTGGATTGAAAGATTATTGGTTTAGATTATCAAAATGGAGCCCGGAACATTTGGATAAATACATTAACGAACCGGATAACTGGAAATTCTCAGAGGGTGTGATAAGAGAAGTGCTTCAGAGTATGAAAGTAAATTTTGTTGAGGCCGATAACGAGGCGGCGTTTTATGGGCCAAAAGTGGATGTTCAGTTTAAGTCCATAGTCGGCCGCGAGGAGACGATGTCTACTATCCAGCTTGACTTCGCGGCAAAGGGCAGATTTGGTTTGGCGTATATAGATGAAACCGGCAAAGAAAACAACGAGGTGTTTGTAATTCATCGAGCGCCGCTTTCCACTCATGAAAGATTTACGGCATTTTTAATTGAACATTTTGCCGGAGCGTGGCCGGTTTGGTTATCGCCGGTTCAGGTTTTGCTCGCGCCGGTTTCCGCTAAACATGTTGAGGGAGCCCAAGCGCTTACGAAGGAGCTTCTTGAGGCCGGAATAAGAGTTGAAATTGATTCGGCCGACGAAACAGTTGGCAACAAGGTGCGCAAAGGCGTGGAAAGAAAAATTCCATATATCGTGGTTGTTGGCGACAAAGAGTTGGGCGGGGAAGATTGGATGATCCGAGTGCGGGGTCAAAAAGATCAGATAAAGATGGAGAAGAGTGGATTTTTGGGAAAAGTGATGGAAGAAATTAAATCCAGGAAGAGTTAAAAAATAAAAAATAGCGGGGAAATTATCCGCTGTTTTTTTTGTTATGCAATTTAAGCTGATTTCTTTATTCGTTCAAACCCTTTATCAATATCGCCTTCGAGTTCTTTCTTGGTTACACCAGCGAATAGATTCGGGTCTTCTTCAATTGAGTCAAGAATTTGTTTGACGTCCTCATCTGTCTTGGCCGCGCTCATATCTTCAGTGATTTGGGCAATTCTTTCAATTATCAAATCTGCGGCGAATTTTTCTACGTCTTTTTTTTCTAATCCGTTCTTTAAGCTCAAAAGTGCCATTTTACTTTCGGAGTGAAGAAGCAAACTTTTAATTCTATTTGTCAGCTTTTGGTCCCGTGTTTTTTTCTGAAGATCTGGTAGGATATTTATAATTAACCACAGATGCGCCATTTCTTTTTGTGCGTGTTTAGATAGCTGATCTTTGAATCGTTCGTTAGATGGCAGTTCGCTATTGTTTTCCATAAATTATGGAAAAAATTAATTAAAAACTTATTTATAATATAGCATATTTTAGAGCTGTTGTCAACATACACTTGACTTTTGTTTAGGTTAGTGTTATGCTGGTCTGTTCCC
>ERZ1292629.1971-Hain-H43-01um-R1-1971-length-18541-cov-17_pt1 | contig 18541 bp, 19 predicted proteins | sample MGYA00564399_ERZ1292629 | MGnify/ENA primary metagenome ERZ1292629 (study PRJEB36523, sample SAMEA6512636) | groundwater metagenome | collected 2019-01-08 | study: AquaDiva: Metagenomics assemblies of 32 groundwater samples | reverse complement strand
TTTATTTTTGCCGACAAGCCAAGGGGTCACATGAAATCTGGCGGCGTGATTCCGACGGCAAAAGAACGACTATACCCAACCACGGCGGTAAAGTTCTAAAGAGGAAAACTTTAAAAGCCATCTTGGACGATATGCAGATAACAGCCGAAGAATTTATAAAATTCAAAAACAAAAAATGATAGATATTGCTCAAGGTATATGAAAAAAATAACCCTTGATATTAAACCCTTCCAAGAGACGCTCTATGCTAGTAGGTGCGGCCCGGCTTCGCTTAAAATTGTTCTTGATTATTACGGAATTAATCTTAGCGAGAAAAAACTTGTCGGACTAACCCGAACAACAAAAAAACTAGGCACAAACGACAAGGGTATTGTTAATGCCGCCGAGTCGCTTGGTTTTAGGACTCAAATAAAAAATAAGAGTGGTCTTGACGATATAGAAAAATGGTTAAAAAAAGGAGTGCCGGTGATTGTTAACTGGTTTACGCGGGGCCGTTCTGATTATTCAAATTCTGAAGTGGCGGATGGCCACTATTCTGTTGTGGTTGGGCTTGATGACAAGTATATATATCTTCAAGATCCTGAAATCGGAACAATGCGAAAAATAGAGAAGGATGATTTTATGAAGGTCTGGTTTGATTTTAAGGGTCGTTATATAAAAGCTGATGAGTTAATTATCAGGCAGTTGATAGCGATTTATAAGTAAAAAGATATAGATTCAAATCGCCGACAACTGTAAAATAACATCAAAATCATCCGCTTTCGCCGCCTTATTCCTTTTTTCAAGACTGCATTGGGTGCAACGATGTAGAATAATATATTCTCCACCCTTAAGTATCACGCTGACTGGCTTCATCAATCCTTGGCAAATGGCCTGTCGATCTCCGGGATTGACATCAATATGCTTGCTCCACAAGCATCGCGGACAGTGGTTGGTGTAACCACTGCCCTCGACCTTAAAACCGCACTTTTCGCAAATGAAATCCTCTTTTGTTCTCTGAAATTTTTTCGTTATCATGTTGTTTTGCCTCCTTTATTCTACTTAATATTTAACAAGCAGACCGCGCAAAGTCCAGTTTTGGCTATTCTGTCGCCGTCAAATCCGGAGGTTGGGGAAGTGTATTTGTCTTTTCCTTATATTACTATCTTGAGACGATCGTCCAATAATAGTAATATAGATAGTATTATGAAATCAGGGGGTTGTTGTGATATAATAAAATTATGAGTCCGAAAAAAGATATAATTATCGTAACAATTTTGAATTTCTGCTTTTAGTAATAGCACATTGACTATTTTTCTGTCAATGATAAGTTATCTCGGGAAAATTTCTTTTATTTTAGGAACACTCCGGCCAATCTGGAGTATTTTTGTTTTGGAGCAGGTTAAACCGTCGGCGTCGGTTGATTGGAGTAAAATTTTCTTCTCGCCCTGAGAAAACGCTTTGGCTTGGGTGTTAAAGGTAGTGGTTGAACCAACCGCCACCAAGCCATCCCAAAAAGTCCACTGCCATTTTCTTTTAGCGGCCATAGCAATTTGATCGTAAAAAGTTGTTTCATCGTAGAAATTGATGATCTCGTTTATGGCCGGCCGTTGGCCCGAGAAGGTCCAGCGAAAATCAATCATGGGAGCGCGATGAGGAATCGTGGTAAAATTTTCGCCGGTCGCTTCGCCAGTAGCCAGTTTATTGTCCCAGACCTTTATTTTCCAAGAATATGTTTTATTAAAAGACAACGCGCCGGCCGGTACGGCAAAAGAATTAGAGGAAGAGGGATAAAACCGGCTCAAGACCTCACGGCCAGTGGCAATATCAAATACTCTAATCTGGTAATTCGATTGATAACTGTCGGCGTCAGGATCATAAAAATTCCAACTCAAAGTCCAAGTCAGAGGCGAAACGCAATAGTCGGCCGGCGCTTGAGGCCGCAGGGGAGAAACAGCCGGCGAAGTATTTTTAGCGATATTAACCCTGACCGTATCGGACGCCGAAAACTCACTGCCATCGTTGGAATAACAGATCGCCTTAAAATCAGTGGTGCTGTTAACCACTGGCCGTTGTAATCCACTGGTGGATTCGCAAGAATTAGGAAAAGAAAACGAGCAGGGAGTAATATTGCAACCGCCGGCATTGGTGGAACTCCACGAAACATCTACCTCGGTACCCGACCGCACGGTTATTTCGGTATCCGATCCATTAACTTTTATATCGGCTACGACTTCCTGAAGCGGAGGTGGGGGCGGGGAGAATACTTTGGTCAAATTAACCTTAATAACATTGCTGTAATCCCACGAACATATCAGGCCAAAAAAACTGCATTTTTTGGTGGCAACTTCAGCCGAAAACAAACCCTCGTTCAAGCCAGCCGTGTTTTTGGAATAACTGCCGATGTTGCGGCCCAAACAAACCCAGTTTTCCCAACCGGCCGCGCCCGGCGGAAAAAAATGAATGCAATTATCTTTAGTTGAAACGGGGGACCAGGAATAATCAATGGTGTCGCCGATGTTGATAGTGGATCCGTCCGACGGCAGAGAATTCAAAACCGGCGCCGCTTGAACTGTTCCAACCAACGCAAAAAACAAACCGCTGGATAAAATTACAAAAGTAAATCTACTCATTGATATATAAAATTATATCATAAACTAAAAAACAACTGTGCTTTTTTCTCTGTTGTCAGTAACGGCGATAAAGGTTAGAATAAATAAATATGGAAAGAGTTTTGATTAGAGAAACCTCAACTAAACCAGGGGAGAGTGTTAAGGTTTGCGGCTGGGTTTGGGGCCGGAGAAATCACGGCCAGATTATTTTTATTGATCTAAAAGACGCTTCGGGAATAATCCAGTGTGTTTTCGCGCCCAATAGTAACGCCGAGATTTATAAAATAGCCGAGACCCTGCGGACGGGCTGGGTGGTAGAAATAACTGGCGCTGTGACTCAAAGACCATCCGGCATGGTCAACCCCGATCTGGCTACCGGAAAAATAGAACTACAGGCCGAGGACTTGACTGTGCTTAATGAATCGTTAACTCCGCCTTTTGCTTTAGATACTGATGGCCTGGAAGTAAGCGAGGAAATACGGATGAAATATCGCTACCTGGATTTACGCCGCGCCCGCCTTCAAAAAAACCTGCGTCTGCGTCATCGGGTTATTCAATTCATGCGCGACTGGCTAACCCAACGGGAGTTTGTTGAAATTGAAACGCCTATCATCAGCAAGTCCACACCCGAAGGCGCGCGCGACTATGTGGTGCCGTCCCACCAACAGCCGGGCAAATTTTATGCTTTGCCCCAAAGCCCCCAACAATACAAACAGTTGTTGATGGTGGCCGGCTTTGAAAAATATTTTCAAATCGCGCGCTGTTTCCGCGATGAGGATACAAGAGGCGATAGGCAACCGGAATTCACTCAACTGGATATTGAAATGAGTTTCGTGAATCAAAATGATATTTTGGAACTAATAGAAAAACTTTATACCGATATAATAGAAAAACTGTTTCCAGAAAAACATATTAGCCAAAAACCTTTCCCGCGCCTAACCTATAAAGAGGTGATGGAAAAATACGGCAACGACAAACCCGATTTAAGAAAAAATAAAGACGACCCCAACGAACTGGCTTTTGCTTTTGTGTTGGATTGGCCCATGTTTGAAAAAAAAGACGACGGTTCTCTGGGAGCGATGCATCATCCCTTCACTCTGCCCAAAACCACCGATATTGCCGAGATAAAAAAGAATCCTAGGAGTATAATTTCTTATCAACATGATTTTGTGCTCAACGGTTATGAGGTGGGCGGCGGTTCAATCAGAACTCACCAACCAGAACTTTTGGAAGCCGTTTTTGAAGTTCTGGGACATACTAAAGAAGAAATTAAAAACCAGTTCGGCCATTTGCTGGAAGCGTTTAAGTATGGAGTTCCGCCTCACGGAGGCATCGCGCCGGGAATAGACCGTTTTATTATGCTTATTCAGAATGAACCCAACATTCGCGAGGTTTTTGCTTTTCCCAAAACCGGCGACGGGCGGGATTTGATGATGAATGCGCCGTCGGAAATCAGCGAGGAACAATTAAAGGAATTAGGACTTAGCGTAAAGAAAAAATGAGTTATAAAATAAAACTGGATTATTTTGAAGGCCCGTTGGATTTGTTATATCAACTGATAGAGTCCAAAAAATTGGAAATTACCCAAATATCGCTGGCTCAAGTAACCGGCCAATTTTTGGAATATCTTAAAAAAATACCCGGCGCTAATGTTTCCAGTGTTGCTGATTTTTTGGTGGTAGCCGGCCGATTGGCTTTAATAAAATCCCGGGCGCTTTTGCCATTTTTGGAACTCGCGCCCGAAGAAGAAAAAGACATAGCCGCGCTGGAACAACAACTGGCTGAATACCAAAAATACAAAGAACTTTCCAAAGAAATTTTAAAATTGGATAAATTCGGACAAAAATTATACAGCCGCGGTTATCTGGAAAACCTGGCGGCAATTTTTTATTTTCCTAAAAATCTGACTGCCCAAAATCTGGCCGGAGCCGCGGCTAATTTGTTGGAGGGCATAACCCTGCCCCACCGAATTCCTCAAGCCCGCGCCATAGATATAGTTCCTTTGGAGCAAAAAATAGCGGAGTTGGAAGAGGGCCTTAAAGCGCGCGCCGAGATTATTTTTTCTGATATCTTAAAAACAACCCAACCCGAAGAAAAAGTGGTGGCTTTTCTAAGCGTTTTAGAACTTATCAAAAGAAACCGCGTGGAAACATTTCAAGCCAAAAACTTTGATAAAATATGCCTAAAAAAAGTACCTTTAATTCATGCCAACTAAACCAGAAAAAATAAATCCCGTTAGAAATTCACATGAGGTGTTGCGACCCTCGCGTAAATTGCTTCAAGTGAACACCCCCGCCACAGGGCGGCGGGGTATTATTTCTAACGGGATAAATCTGGAAAATATTTTGGAAGCGCTATTGTTCACCTATGGCGACGGCCTTGATATGGCTAAACTGGCCGCCACTGTTAAAAAATCGATAAGCGAAATAGAAACGGCCTTAAAAAATCTTAAAAATAATCTGGCTGAAAGGGGCTTAAAACTAATCAATAAAGATTCTGAATGGCAAATGGTGACCGACGGTAGCGCCGCGCCTTATATAGAAAAACTGGTAAAAAGCGAGTTGCGAGACGAACTTAGCCCGGCCAGCGTGGAAGTGTTATCTATAGTGGCCTATAAAAATGGCGCCACCCGAACCGAGATAGAGACCATTAGGGGGGTGAACTCTATCTACGCTCTTAGAAATTTAGCGCTGCGCGGCTTGGTAGAAAAATCCGCTGGCGAACTAAAATCGTCCCAATATCAAATATCGTTAACCGCCTTAAGAAAATTAGGAATAGAAAAAATAGAACATCTGCCTAGATTTTCGGAACTGCAAAACGAACTGGGAAAAGTTGAATCATTATTAAAAAACTAACCCATGAAATCAACTACCAATTTAATAATAATTTTTTTTCTAGTGATGCCTTTATTGTTGTTATCGTACCAAATAGGCACTCCGGAAAATATTTCTTTGGCCAAATCAAACATAGGCGAATATATTAAAACCCCGCTTTTTTTATCAACCCTGACAAAAAGTTCTAACGCTGAAAAAGAAAACAGGCCTCAAAGAAATTTTAACGAACCCGAACCAGACCTAACGGCCATCTCGGCTTTGGCTTGGGATACTAAATATAATGCAATCCTGTTGGATAAAAATTCCAACGAAATTCGTCCTATTGCTTCGCTCACCAAGCTAATCACCGCGGCAGTGGTTTTGGATTATGATCAAACCGATGAAACAACCGCTGTTTCAAGAAAAGCTATTCAGAATGAAGGTGATAGCGGTAATCTTAAAGAAGGCGAGATTTTAACTATATACAACTTGCTGGGCGCGGCTCTAATAGAATCAAGCAACGACGCCGCTTACGCTTTGGCGGAATATACCGGCCACAAAATAATTAATAGCGGGGGAATGAAAGCCAGCACCGTTCTGCCTATCCGGGTTTTTGTAAAAGCCATGAACCAAAAGTTTAATAATTTAAACCTAACCCAAAGTTACTTTACCGACTCCAGCGGCTTGGAAGATGTTAATTCTTTTAGCACCGCCACCGATCTATCTAAATTTATAAAATATCTTAGAGAGGGTTTGACTTATGTTCCGATATGGCAGATAACCCAGCTTAAAAAAATGCGCGCCGTCGCTGAAAATGGTTTAGCCAGCCATGAATTTACCAGCACTAATCCGTTTTTGAATGAATTTAACAATGTTATCGGGGGCAAAACCGGCTACACCAGCCGGGCTTTGGGCAATATGATTTTGATCTTAAAAAGCCCTGATGAAAAAAGTGAAATTGTCTACATTATTTTGGGATCAGAAGACCGTTTTGGGGATATGAGAAAACTGGTCAAGTGGTCGGAGACAGCTTGGCGGTGGCCCAACAAATAAATATGGAGGTGATAAATTTTGAAGTTGTTAGAATTTTGACTATTGCTTTTGCCGCATTTGCTTTAACTATGGCGTTAACTCCACGGTGGACCAGTTTTTTATATAAACACCGCCTAGGCAAACAAATTCGCGCCGAAGGCACGCCTGTTTTTACCGCTTTGCATAAAAGCAAAGAAGGCACGCCTACTATGGGCGGTGTTTTAATTTGGCTAGCGGTGGCTGTTTTGATATTGGCGCTGGCGCTGATCAATAAATTATTTCCCGATGGAGTAGCGGCCAAGTTTAATTTTTTATCCCGATCCCAAACGCTCTTGCCTTTAGGATTACTGGTGTTTGCCGCGGTTATTGGGGCAATTGATGATCTTTTGGGAATTTGGAAAATCGGCCCCAACGGCGGCGGCCTAAAAATGAGGCACCGTTTATTGTTTTATACTCTAGTGTCTATCGTGGGGGCATTGTGGTTTTACTACAAACTGGATTGGGATGTCGTTAAAATTCCATTTTTGGGCGTGTTCAATATTGGCATTTGGTTCATACCTTTCGCGATTTTTATAATGGTTGCCACATCTTTTTCCATAAACGAAACTGATGGCCTGGATGGTTTGGCTGGGGGAGTGATGCTGGCGGCTTTTGCCGGTTATGGCGTAATCGCTTTTTTTGGCGGAAAATATGAACTGGCGATTTTTTGCGGCGCCATCGTGGGCGCTTTGCTTTCTTTTTTATGGTTTAACATTCATCCAGCCAGATTTTTTATGGGGGATACCGGCGCCATGTCGCTGGGAGTTACGCTTGGGGCCATCGCTTTACTCACCAACGCCGCATTGATTCTGCCGTTTTTGGCATTTATTCCAATGATGGAGTCCATTTCGGTGATTATTCAGATAACAAGCAAAAAACTGCGGCGCGGAAAAAAGGTCTTCCTCTCGGCGCCGATTCACCACCATTTTCAGGCCAAAGGCTGGCCCGAAACCAAAGTCACTGAAAGATTTTGGATTATCTCGGCCGTAATGGCCACCATCGGCATCATTATTCAACTCCTAGGCAAATAAGCAAGCTAAAAAACACCTAAATTGTCTAACATCGGATGTTGGACATTAGGGCAGGATGGTTTTGTTTTTATATGGTAAAATACTAATATCTAACTTCTAAAAATAAATGACTTTTGATATTTTAATAAAAAACGGAACGGTGGTGGATGGCACCGGCCAGAAAAATGCTTACCGAGCTGATGTGGGTATAAACGGCAACAAAATTTTTGCCATAGGTGATTTATCTAAAGCCAAGGCCAAAAAAGAAATAAACGCGGCCGGATTGATCGTGGCGCCAGGTTTTGTGGATGTTCAAAATCATTCCGATAGCTACGGCAGTTTGTTGCGCGACAATCATTTAGAAAGTTTAATCCGCCAAGGCATCACTACAATTTTAATGGGGCAGTGCGGTTCTTCTTTGGCGCCTTTGATAAAGGGCTCACTGGCCTCTATTCAAAAATGGACAGCCGTAGAAGGTTTTAATATTAACTGGACCAGCCAGGCGGAATTTATGGCCGAAATATCCCGGCGCGGCGCCGGTGTTAATTTAGCCACGCTGGTGGGGCACGCCACTTTAAGACGGGATTTTATCGGCGACTCCACCCGACCGTTAACTCCCAAGGAAGAACTGCAAGTAAGCGCCCTGCTCAAACGCTCACTGCAAGAAGGCGCTTTAGGGCTTTCTGTCGGCCTGGCCTACAGCCACGAACGCCTCGCTACCGAAGAAGAAATTCATAAACTGCTGCGGATAGTTCAAGCGCATAAAGACGTAGCCTCGTTTCATCTGCGCGACGAAGGCGCGGAAATTTTTGCCGCGGTTAACGAGGTCTTTGGTTTTTTGCGCCATGTGCCTGTTAGATCAAAAATTAGCCACTTAAAGATATTGGGAGAAAAAAATCAGGCCAGCGCTGAAAAACTTTTAAATATGCTGGAAGTGGCCTCGCGCGACGGCGTGCCGATTTATTTTGATGTTTATCCCTATCTGGCTTCAGCAGTGGTGTTGTATCTGTTGTTGCCAAACTGGGCCGCCTCGGGCGGAAAAACTGAGCTTATAAAAAGAATAAAAAATCCCGATACCCGAAAAGATATCATCCGCGACATGGCCGCCCAAAATTATCCTTACGATAAAATAATTGTGGCCACAAGCGCTTTGGGGCCAACTTTCACCGGTAAAAGTTTAGCCGAAATCGCAAAGGCTCAAAACGCCGCTCACCCCGCCGAAGCCGTGCTTAATCTTATTGTAGCCAGTCGGGATCAAATTATAGTTTTCTGGCATGATGTTCATGAAGAAATTTTGGAAATGATGTTAAAGCATCCTTTGGCGCTAATCGCCACCGACGGCTCCGGTTACAACATTGCCAATAACACCTCTGGTTTAATACCTCACCCCCGTTCCTTCGGCACCACCGCCAAAATTTTGGGGCGATATGTTAGAGAGAAAAAAATACTAGGCCTGGAAGAAGCGGTCTATAAAATGTCTGGTTTGCCAGCCGAATGGCTGGGGCTTAAAGACAGAGGCATAGTGGCTAAAAATTATTACGCTGATTTGGCAATTTTTGATCCAAAAAATATAGCCGACCTTTCCACTTACGAAAATCCTTTTAAGTACCCTGTTGGCATAAAACATGTGTTAGTGAATGGTATCTTAGCGGTTGAATCGGAAAAATATAAAAAAACATTGGCCGGCCAAGTTCTGGGAAAAAACATCTAAACCCGAGTTCAAAATAATGACGCGGCAAACCCACTATCATAAAGAAAAAACCAGTATTTTGTTTTTGGGTTCAACTGTTCTCTTGGTTTTATTGGGATTGGCCTTAATGGCCAATTCTTCCATTCCCATTTCGCAATCCAACTTCGGCGAGAGTTATTATTATTTGAGGCACCAGCTTATTTTTGGAATAGGTTTGGGAATTGCCGCTTTAATAATCGCCTCGCGAATAAAATTTTCTTGGTTAAAAAAAATCGCCTTGCCGGCTATAATCGCATCGGCGATATTATTGGCGCTGGTATTTGTGCCTGGAATCGGCTACAGCGCCGGCGGAGCCAAAAGGTGGTTAAATATTTTAGGCGCGTCTTTCCAACCCTCGGAACTGGCCAAACTGGCGCTGATAATTTATTTGGCCTACTGGCTGGAGTCCAAAAAAGAAAAAATTAAAAATCCCATGCTGATAATACCGATATTACTGTGGGCCGGATTAATAGGCGGTTTGGTTTTATTGGAACCCGACTATGGAACTTTTCTTATAATCAGTGTCATCGCTTGGGGCATGTATTTTGCTTCCGGAGCGAAATATAAAACTATTCTAGCGGTGGCGTTGATCGGGCTAGTCGCGCTGACCGCGCTGATAATTATTGAACCGTATCGGCGCGATCGGATAATGTCTTTTTTTAATCCTCAAAAAGACATCATTGGAAAAAGTTACCAGCACAACCAGGCCTTAATCGCCATTGGTTCCGGCGGTGTTTTCGGCCGGGGCTTAGGCAAGGGTATCCAAAAATACAGCTATCTGCCCGAAACAATCGGAGATTCGGTCTTTGCTATAACCGCCGAAGAACTGGGCTTGGTGGGCGCGGCGGGGGTGTTGTTGTTATATCTAATTTGGATTTTAAGCGGGCTTAAAATCGCTTCCAAATCAAATTCTCTTTTTGCCCAGTATTTAGCCATGGGTATAGTCATTTGGATTGGCGGCCAGACATTTATAAATATTATAGGGATACTCGGATTGATGCCTTTCACTGGCGTGCCAGTACCATTTGTAAGTTATGGCGGCACGGCCTTGATGGTTGAACTCGCCGCCGTGGGTTTAGTGCTTAATGTAGCTAAAAGACAAGAAAAACATGTTAGATTATAAGTTATGCCGAATAAAAAGATATTATTGGCGGGCGGGGGGACGGGCGGGCATGTTTTGCCGCTAGTGGCGGTGGCGCGGGCAATTAAAAAACTGAATCCCGAGATAAAAATATATTTTGTGGGACCGGAGGAATTTTCGTTGGATTGTTTGCGGGAAGAAGGCGTGATAATTAAAAAAATAATCGCCGCCGGCAAATTAAGGCGCTATTTTTCATGGCTTTATTTATGGGAATTGATCAAACTGCCGTTGGCTTTTGTTCAATCGTTCCTTATCGTCGTTTCTATAAACCCCGATGTGGTTTTAGGGAAGGGGAGCTACGGCAGTGTTCTGCCGGTTTTGGCAGCCAAACTTTTGGGCAAAAAAATAATTTTGCACGAATCCGACGCCGTGCCTGGTTTGGCTAATAGGTTTCTTTCAAGGTTCGCTGACCATATCGCATTGGCTTTCCAAGAAACCAAGCCCTATTTTGGGAGTCGGACTCCCAAAATAACCACTGTGGGCAATCCGGTGCGCGTTAGATATCTAGACCTGACTAAATCAGAAGCCGAAGAGACATTAAGTTTTAGAACAAATAAGCAAACTATTTTCATTAGTGGGGGATCGCAAGGCGCGCAAAAAATAAACAATATTATCTTAAAAATACTGCCTGAGCTAATTAAAGATTATGAGATCATCTGGAGCACTGGATCAAATAACTATACCGATGTTAAACACCGGATGTCTAACACTCCGGATTTAAAAATCACGCCATTATTAAATGAAAAAGAACTGGCGGCGGCTTATATATTGTGCGATATTGTAGTGGGTCGAGCCGGTTCCGGCACAATCTTTGAACTAGCCGCTTTCGGCAAGCCCTCTATTCTTATACCTCTAGAAAGAAAAGGCGGCGACCAGCCCTTAAACGCCCGCGCTTACGCTCAAAATGGTTCGGCTATTACACTTAAAGAAACATATTTAACCGCATCAGAATTGCTTAAAACTATAAATAAAACCTTGGCCGATAACAATATTTTAGAAAAAATGGCCCATCAGGCCAAAAAATTTGCTAAAATAGAGGCAGGAGAACAGCTAGCGCAAATCCTGCTGGATTTGGCTAAATGACCAATTTCTAATATCTAAAATGAAAATAAGAACTCGCATCGCTCCCAGCCCCACCGGTTTTTTTCATATTGGCAACGCCCGCACCGCGCTGTTCAATTATTTGTTCGCCAAAAAATTAAACGGGGAGTTCTTACTGCGAATTGAAGACACCGACGCGGAACGCTCCCAAAAAAACTATGAGGATAATATTATTGACGGCTTAAAATGGCTCGGGCTGAATTGGGACGGTGAAATAATTAGACAGAGCGAAAAAACGGCCGTTTATAAAAAATATCTAAATAAATTGCTTGATGAACAAAAAGCGTTTTATTGCTTTCATACCCAAGACCAACTGGAACGGGAGCAAAAAAATCAAGAGTTGGAAAAAATAGCTTTTAAGCACGAGTGCGATCATAAAAATATGTCGGCGAGCGAAGTTGAAGAACGCCTAAAAAACAGGGGAATAATCCGCCTAAAAAATACCAACAAAAAAATAATTTTTAACGATCTGGTCAGAGGCGAAATGATTTTTGAAAGTGGCCTCTTGGGCGATTTTTCATTGGCTAAAAATTTGGATGAGCCGCTGTATAATTTTGCGGTGGTGGTGGATGATCACGAGATGCAGATAACTCATGTTATAAGAGGCGAAGACCATTTGTCTAACACCCCCAAACAAATTCTTGTCCAGGAGGCCTTGGGATTTGAACAACCCCACTACGCGTATCTGCCGTTGATATTGGGACCTGACCGATCCAAACTATCCAAACGCCACGGCGGCACGGCGCTGATCGAGTATCGGGATCAGGGCTATCTGCCCGCAGCCATGATTAATTTTATGGCGCTCTTGGGTTGGCATCCGGTTCATAATCAAGAGATTTTTACTCTGGAAGAACTAATAAAAGAATTTGATTTAAAAAAAGCGCAAAAAGGGGGAGCGGTGTTTGATATTAACAAACTGGATTCAATCAATAGCCACTACATCAAACAATTATCTAATGATGTCTTGGCGGATAAGCTAAAACCGTATTTGAAAGAATTCAACTTAAACCCCGGCCAGTTGGAAAAAATAGCGCGCTCATTTAAAGACCGTCTTAAAAACTTTTCCGAAATAAAAACATTATGTTCGGATATATTTAATCTGGCCGATTATTCGGCTGATTTGCTGGTTTGGAAAAATTCAGATAAGAAAACGGCCGCGGCCAACTTGGAAACCGCCAAAGATGTTATTTTAAAAATAGCCGACGACCAGTTTGATTTGGATTGCATCACCACCGATCTTATGGCCGCGGCCGAAGAGAAAGGCCGAGGCGAATTTTTGTGGCCTCTGCGAATCGCGCTTTCGGGCGCCGAAAAATCACCCAGTCCGTTTGAACTTATAAATATTCTCGGCCAAAAAGAATCTATTGTAAGAATTAATTCAGCTATTCGCAAGCTAACACTCTGACAACTACTATCTCTCTCTAAACGCTCAACTAAAAACTTAACTTTTGGTTGAGCGCTTTTATGTTAAAATAAATTATGGCTGGACAAATTAAAAATGGAGCCGCGTGGTTTTTAGGTATTTTGTTTTTGATGTTTTTGATTGCGCCGCTAACGGTCAAAGCCGATAAACTGGATGATTTAAACTCCCAAAAAAACGGGTTGGAAAGCAATATTCTCCAACTAGAAGAAAAAATAAAGGAATATCAAAAAGAATTGGGCAACAAGAGGGGAGAAATAAATTCGCTAAAAAATGAAATTTCCAGAATCAACACTCAAGTAAGCAAACTCAATCTGGAAATCAAAAAAACCGAAAACCAGATTTATGTTACCCGCATCAACATCCAGGAAACGCAACAAAATATATCCGAGACGATTCAAAGTATTTCGGAAAAGAGGGAAGTGCTAGCCGGACTTATAAGAGAACTCCATAAAATTGATCAAGAAAACACCCTGGAACGCCTGCTCAAATATGATAATTTTTCGGATGTTCTAAACCAAGCCCAATATCTTGACTCCGTCCAGGACCGGCTTAATGAAGCGCTCTTTACCACAAAAATACTTAAGGAAAATTTAGAAACAAAAGAAGGAGTTTTAAAAAAAGACAAAAAAAATCTTGAAGACAAAAATAATGAGCTAGCAGTAAAGAAAACTGTTCAACAAACGGAAAAATCCAGAAAGGACACATTACTAAAAACAACCAAGGGTGAAGAAGCCAAATACCAACAACTGCTGACCCAAGCTGAAAAAGAACAAGCTGAATTTTTAAAAACGCTGGCCAAAATAGAAGAACAAATAGCCATAGAAAAAAATTTCGTGGGTTATTTTCAGGCCGGAACCATTCCCCCGCGCGGCACAAAAATTTTTGTTTGGCCCGAAGATGATTATCGTTTAACCCAGGGTTATGGCATGACTAAATACGCCGCTCGGGGCGTTTACGGAGGGAAAATTCATAATGGCATAGATATGACTTCTGGAATCGGCAGTTCAGTCAAAGCCGCCGCTGGCGGTAAAGTGGTGGCTAAAGGAGAAAAGACCTGCCCTAACTACACCTCGCCGTCTTGCAACGGTTACTGGGGTAATTGGATCGCTCTGCAACACCCGGGCGGGCTCGTAACCTTGTATGCCCACCTGGCCCAGCCATCCAAAAAAGGAGTCGGGGATGAAGTTCAATCCAGCGAAGTGATTGGTTATGAGGGCTCCAGCGGCAACAGCACTGGCGCGCATTTACACTTTTCGGTCTTTACGGAATTTTTTACTTATAGAGATCCCAGGAACGGGGATTTAAGAATCAGTTACAACGCCGAAAAAACTTTAAATCCGTTGGATTATCTTTAAGTTAGGAAAAATAAAAGCATTATTCCGAGCGATTTCATGGAGATGACCAAGCCAATAAATAAAGAGGACTCCATGAGGAGCGAGGGGTGATGCTTTTATTTTAAGGTAAGTATAGTCGCATAAGCTACATTGTGCGACATCAAACACCCCCACTCTCCTCTGATAATTACTGTAAACCCGGACAATTTCCCGCCGGTTTATACCCAGCCCGTTGGGCCTCTAATACAGAAGTAAAAAAAACTTTATTGGTTTCACTCATTCTTAGGGCCCCCGGGCAATCCTCATAGTGATAAATTTTACTATTCTTATTGCCCACTATTTTTTTGTTCACCACTGCCCTACTAACAACGGCTTCTGGTTCATTTTCTGCCGTATAGAATTTATCGGTCTTATCGGTTTCTTTAATAGTGACAACCTTGTTCAAGTCGGTTTGATTTACCAAGGTGCTGCTTATATTTAACTCCGAAATTTGATATTGGGCGCTTAAGCGGCCCAGGCCAAAACCAACCAAACCCACCAGCATAATACAAACCACCAGAAAAATGCTGTCGGAGTGGCTTTTTAATTTTTCAAAATTTATAGATTTTGAAAACATCTTCATTTCTTTTATTTTTTAATATCTGCGGTTTTAGGCCTCTCGCAACCAAATCCGATTCAACAATATCGGCTGCTTTTGATAAATGCGGCAAGTTCTTAAAAGGAACATTATCAGTTGGCTTAATAAAATATGTCTGCGCAAAAGCATTCTTATTACCAAAAGCCAAATAGTCCTCGGCTTTAATAACTGGCCAGCCATGGTAAACCTGTAAACGATCTAAAATCCAAAGTTGAGGAATGTTAGCGACTAAATTATCGTAGACAATCAAGACCGGATATGGTTGAAACCCCAGCTCCCTCGCCCTTTTTAAGGACTTCTCTTGCTGCGATGCTAGAAACTGATATTTGGAATCAAAAGCCAACTCCGGCATTTTGTTTTTTAGTTCCATATCAAAAAACTCCTTTAATTCATTATAACCCCAATTATAATTCTCGTATCTGACCTTTGAATATAACCACACCTCTCTGCCTTTGGGATAGTAAAAAATCTGGCTATTTACAGAATAAAAAAATTCAAAAGCAACTATTCCTGCCAAAATAATATTTACTGCGTTTTTATGCGATAGCATATTTTTGTAGTAAATACTGATGGATAAAACGACTGATGGGGTCAATATAGCCAAGAATCTCCTAGTAGGACCGATCAAAAGCACCAAGACAGTCAGAAATACTAAATTTATAATTAAAAACGCCTTACTTCTGCTTAACCTTATTTTTCCTAAAATTAGCCGAGACAGAGATAACACCGACGCCAATCCGAAAGATAAAAGCAAAACCCAAGAATTGCTGTTTATTAATTCGGGAATAAAGTTCCAAACCCTAGCCCCTAAAGGGCCAATTTCTTCTTTGCCGGGCGCGGATTGCCAAACTTGAGGATGCTGACCAAAAATATAAGAAAGTTGAAAATCAAAATGGCCCACGGTTTTATAGAGCATTAAATTATAAATAAAAATCGGACTCGCGACCACGACGGCCGCCACTACCCCGCCCCACAGAGATTTGTTCAAAAATAATTTGCGGTAAAAAAGAACTAAATAAACCAGCATGATCGGCGCGACAATCAAAGTTGTATATTTAGTTAGCGCGCCCAGACCGAGAGCAACGCCTGTGACAATAAAATAACGCGGGTCAGTAAGGGATTTGAGAAACCAATAGAGGGTAAGTAGAAAAAATAAAATAACATACGACTCTTGCAAGCCAACACGGGATATAAAAACATGATTTACCGTTACAGCCAGCAACAAAGCCGACATCAAGCCGACTTTTGCCGAAAATAATTTTCGGCCTATTAGGTAGATAAGATAAACCGATAAAATTCCCAACAGCGCCGAGGGCAGACGAAAAGCAAAGTTATTCTCGCCAAAAATCTTTATGAAAACATGCTGAACCCAAAAAACCAGGGGTGGGTGGTCATGAAATGAAATCTTAGCCCACCAGGGAATTTGTCCTGGACTTGATTGTTTTAAGTTGGCCTGTGATGGGTTTATTGAATCCACAGAGGAGTCAAACCATTCCCAAGGCGTGGTTTGTTGGGCGGCCACATCAAAATCCATGGGGCCAATGGCGCGAAAAGAATACAGGACCTCGTCGCCCATTGCGTCACCCCGGCCCAAACCATACAGCCGCAAAACCGCCGCCAAAAGTATAATAAAAAATAAAAACTTTTTGTTAGTGGCCACGAAATCGCAACAATAAAACTTTTAAAAAACTTTCCAAAATAATCCCAAAATTAAACTTGGAAACGCCTGTTTTTCTTTCTTTAAAAATAATTGGAATCTCACAAATTTTATAACCCAAGCGATAAGCCCGATAAGTTGTTTCTATTTGAAAGTTGTAGCCAACAGAACTTAGGGAATCAAAATTTATTTTTTCTAAAATCTCGCGGCGATAACACTTGAAACCGCCTGTTAAATCATAAACATGTATTCCTAAAATAATACGGGCGTAGATATTTCCAAAGCGACTGATGAATCGACGAATAAAATTCCAGTTTTCTACTCCCCCGCCTTGAATATAACGAGAGCCCAAAACTAAATCACACCCGCCCATTTTTTTAATCATTACGGGAATAACCGCGGGATCATGCGATAAATCAGCGTCTATTTGAATTATATAATCAGGTGGATTGTGCGAATTGAAAATAAATCTAAAGGCCTCAATATAGGCCGTGCCCAAGCCCTTTTTTTCGGGGCGATGAATAATTTTGATGGGATATTTTTGAGAAAGTTTCTCGGCCAATTGGCCGGTGCCGTCGGGCGAATTATCGTCCACGACAATCATGCTTAGATTATTAATATCCAAAGAAAAAACTTTCTCCACCAACATAGGCAGATTATCCCGTTCATTGTAAGTCGGCGTAACCACAACAATACTTTGTTTGTTCATATGGCTTCCATCCATGGTAACAATTACGCCTCAATGAAAAAAGGGCGCGGTTTTTTATTTACCGAGCCCTTTTTACGAAATGGGGTCATGCGACAACATGCTTAATCCTCCTCTTGTTGTGCTGTTCCTCCAAACATTGGGGACAAACAATCATCTCCACCGATACAAAAAGCATCACATATTTTAACTTCTGGAGATCATTGACAATCACCCAGTTCCCCATCGATGTTTGATACTTGCGACACACCGTGCACTTCTTGATCCTGGAACCGTTCATAACCCACCTCCTTGCTAAGTTGAAAGAACTCTTTTGTTAAATTATAATCCTTTGGAGAAAAATAATACAGCCCATCCGTTGGAATGGGCTGCGCTTTGTATTAGATAACTTCAAACTCCCCCGGTTTTAATGCCCACGGAAATTCATTGCCGTTGAATCTTACATAAACCACATCAGTGGTTCTTGGGGAAACATGCGGCCAGAATAATTTGACCACTTCGCCCTCATGGCCCGCTTCCATAATACAGTTTCTCTTGGAAACAACTTTATCACCTATGTTGATTCTTGTACCGTCCGGAAATATCATTCCAACTATCCGCCAGCCCGACCTTATAACCTGAAAACCATCTTTCGCTTCAAATAAGTCCTCTCTCATTTCCAAGCCCTTCTTTCAAAAACCATTCCAGCGCGGCGTTGAGAATACGCATCCATTTTGGCTGTTTTAACTTCTTGATACTTGCCCGGACATTCAGGGTAAATTGATCGTCGCCGACTCTCTTAATTAGATTCTTCACCTTTATTCGGGGATCGTTAATGACCATCGCGTACTGCTGTTCCGAAAGGTGAATCAGCCATAAAAAATCATGACACCGCTTGTGGGCTAAAAATTGGCCTCGGCGCTTTAACTTCAGCTCGCTAGGGACACATTCTTGACCCGCGGCGATAACCTTGCCGCAGTGGTAACATATTTGACTGCGTAAATTAAAAGGTATTTGTTGCGCCCGCTCAATCCAGTCGTCGCCCCACACTATTTTATCTGAATTCCACATAACCATCTCCTTTTTAGAATCCAAACCGGTGAGACCACTTTGTTATAAAAACACCTAACCGGAATAGCCAGATTTCGATGGTTTTCATAACTCCCCCAGATAGTTTTTTATTGTCTAAAGAACAATTTTTAGTACTATATCACATCCGGCAAAATAAAAAAAGAGCCCTGATAAGAAATGAAACAATCTCTCTTGATGATTAAAGTTCAACTTCAATCACTTATGCTTTAAGTTTGTGCTATGATGCCAAAATATGCAACAACTCAAAGAATATATCC
>ERZ1292629.1667-Hain-H43-01um-R1-1667-length-20898-cov-6_pt1 | contig 18541 bp, 17 predicted proteins | sample MGYA00564399_ERZ1292629 | MGnify/ENA primary metagenome ERZ1292629 (study PRJEB36523, sample SAMEA6512636) | groundwater metagenome | collected 2019-01-08 | study: AquaDiva: Metagenomics assemblies of 32 groundwater samples | reverse complement strand
GCCAACCTTGGCTGGCTGGCAATCGACGAGGCCACCGAGCCGGGGATCTCCGAGGATTTCGTTTCGATGACCGTGGCCGCCCTGGGGCGCTGCGTCTTGGCGGATGGAAGAAACGCGCCGGCAAAATTCTTCTGGGCGGCGAACCCGGGTCCTGGCTGGGCCAAGCGGCAGTTTCCGGTGGGGCATCAGTTGGCGAAACGCCGCACCGAGCGCATCGCCGAAAACGGCAAGCTGATTCGGATCACGCGCGCATTCGTTCCCGCGCTTCCCCGCGATAACCCAAGTCTACCAGAGGATTACGAGGATAAATTGCGCGCCAGCCGTCCCGCCATTTGGTGTCGTCGATACCTGGATGGTGATTGGGATGCCTTCGAGGGCCAAGTCTTTGACGAGTTCGATGAGTCGATCCACACTTGCCCACCGAGGGATTTTCGCAAATTCGATTGGACCCATCTGCTTACCGGAGATTGGGGGTTCCGCAACCCCGCCGCATTTTTGTTGGTGTCCATGGATTATGACGGGCACTGGTGGGTTTGGCGCGAGTATCGAGGGTTAGAGATGACGCCGCAGCGTTATGCTCCCATGTTGCGCGCAATGACCGAAGGGGTGGGATTAACGGCGCAACTCATGGACCCCGCGGCGGTTGACCAAATCACTGGTGTCACCGTCCGCGATCAATTTGTTCCGCTTGGTTTTTATTTCCAGGGATACGCAAAAAGGAAACACGGGCCGGACGGATCATTAATGTTTTTAAAAAATCTATTCCGGGAAAACCGAATCACGATCTGCGAGGACTGCGCAGGACTGATTAAAGAGATCAAGGAAGCTCGCTGGGATGATAACACGGCCGCGATGGAGGCGCGCCGGAACCAGCCCGAACAAATGATTGCAAAAGACAACCACTCGATAGATGCTTTGCTTGGTGCGGTCGAATGGCATCGGGCGCTGCCCAGCGAACCCCGCATCGGCGAGGAGGACAGTTACCGGCAAGGATTGGAGTTGGCGCGCGAGATGGAGCGGGGAAATGAGTGGCAGCGCGAGGAGATCATTCGCAAGCGTCTGGGTTGGGCCGGGGATGCGCCGAACAATGGGTCGGTTTTGGACAAACTATGGTAATGGAAAAAACAAAATGCCAAACACCAGTGAATTAATCGTCAATGCCAGCGACACTATGAGCGGCGACGTTAATAACGAGCCTCAACCGGACGATGTTCTTGTATCCGACGCCGAAGTGATTCAGCGCGCGCTCGTCAATTACCTGAAGGACGGACACACACGAGCGGTGACGCTCAGTCAGGGTGAAAAAAAGGAATGGGTGAAGTATGCGCGAATGGCGGCGGGCAAGGTCGATAAAGACGATCCCCAAAACCGCGCGCAAGAAATTGGCGTTTATCAGCCGATCATCGAAATGATGAGGCAGACGTTAAAGGCGGCGTATGTCACTGAGCTTCTGGCAAATCCGGGGATGATGGATTTTTTTAAGTTAAGGCCAGAGTGGTATGGGGTCGATCGCTACGCCGAGGGCGTGGAAAAATTATGCCAGAAAAAATTCAGGGACATGGCGCCCGCCGACGCGCCTCAAGGGTTCCTGCGCTTGTTTGACATGTGGATGGACGATTTCACCGGACCCTGCGGCAATTGCATCGGCACGGTGACGCACGAGCAAATGGGCGGCGATTCAGACAATGAGGAAATGTTTCGATCCGGTCCCACCGGGCAATGGTTTGACCCTTTCAATGTCTGGCCTTGGGATATTGATGTCAATTCGTTTGGACAAACTAATACGAGTATTTACCAACCGTTGACGCTCGGCAACCTGAAGCATGAGGCTTATGGGTTCGTCAATCTCGATAAGGTTTTTCTCCATCCAGACAAATGCCGGACACGGCGCGATGATGACGGCGCGGGAATCTTGTGGACCGAGCATGAGCCAACCTATGATGACTCGCTCTACAGGCGCTATATTTACCTGGGGACTTGGCCGGGGGATAAATTGCGGGAGGATTATGGGCTGGATGATCTTGACGACGACGCCATGTTGACCGCACTGGCTCCGATATTTAATTTTAATCCCGATGCGGCCAAGCAGCGGCACTGGTGGATCATGGATTGGATCGGCGAGACGCTAATCTATTGCCGGCCGTATCCCTATTACTTGCCCGCGGGCCTGGGTCCTTTGGAGCATGACGGATTTGTGCGCCGGAACGGTTATATCTGGCGCAAGTCCATTTATGACCGGTCAAGTTGGGATGAACGGTTGATTAATTTTTACGATCAGTGCGCGATGATTATCGGCGCCAACTGCGCGCAGCCGCCCTTCACCTACCTCAAAAACGCCATCGATCCAAAATATCTGCAACTCAGGGGCGATGGATCGCTATTCAAAGCCAACACGGGAATCCCGATCATCGATCCCAATGCTCGAGACGTGGTCAAAACAATATTACCCCAATCCGAAGCGCTCGAAATGCTCATGGAGCTTAAAGAGAAACGCAAACAAGACCTGCGAGAGCAGACCAGCGTCACCTCGGCCGTCGAAGGCACGGATCGCAGCGCGACGGCCACGCAAAACGCGAACAATCTGCAACAAAGTTTAATCCCCAAGTTGTATCAGGAGAAGTTAATCGAACACGGCTTCTTGCGGGGGATAGTGCGCCGGGTATATGTGATCCAGCAGCAGGTGATGCGGATCATGGACGCGATAGCCCAAGCGGAAGGCCAGCGATATACCGAGTCGATTCCAATATCATACGAGCAAGGACAATTGCAAATGCTGGAAGTGCTCCCGGAGCACATGGTGAGTGAGGCTCTAATTTCTGTCGAAATGACAGGCATGAATTCACCGGGAAACAAATTCAACACGCTTTCAGCATTTAAAGAGGCAATCTCGATCTATGCTCCAACGGGCGCGCTCAATATCACGGAGGCCATGAAATATCACTTCTCGCTCTTGGGAATCGGTGGAACGGATCGCTTCGTCAATCAGCAGGATCAGCAGATCGTCCAGCAGACCCTACAAAATCTGACTAAGGCATTTGGGCCAGGTGGAGTTTCCATGATGCCACCGCAGACAATCCAGGCGATTGTGCAGCAGCAAATGCTTCAAGCCCAGGCGGGCCAAGGCGGACAGGCTCCTGGCGGACAGCCGTTCGTTCCTCAAGAGACGCAGCCGACCGGTCCGGCCGGATTGCCGATGGCGGGGGCGAGTCCGCAGATGCAAGGTCAGTGAAATTATGAAACGATATGTTCCCTCACTTATACCATCCGGCAATAGTAAAGACGTTTTTAAGGGATTCTGTCCGTTCCATCAGTTCACAAAATTTGGAACTCGTGCGTTTTATGTTTTGAATGATCGTGGTTTCTATCATTGTTTTGACTGTGGAGCACATGGTTCTATCGAAGATTTCATGGTCAAAATGAACTCAAAGGCAGATGGAAGAGTAATGCACGATGAACTCCAACCTTGAATCACAGATGAACGCAGAGATGGCTGCGGAGTATGAGACTTACGGGCGCTTCATGCTTGACCCGTTCTTGAAAAATGTCTTGTGCCTGGCCAGAGAAGAAAAAGAGCGTGTGACCCGCGATTTAATAACAACGTCCGGCACCGACATCATGGAAACGATCCAGATGATTTTAGTCCGTCAGATAAAGATTCAGGCGCTTGAGGAGTTAATCAATGGAGACTTGTGGCGCAGAAGCCTCGATCATGCCCAATCCTGTATCCGCCGACGCTACGCCGACCTCGAACACGATGGACACATGGCCGCGCTTGCGGATCAAGCCCTCGCGGGGTCTGGTGGGGGTCTTGGCGGTGAGCGAGACTCGGTTGCCTCGCCTTTCCGGGCTTTGGCTCCCTGAGACGGCAGACGACATTCGATATTATGGCTATGTCATCGGTGTCGGCGAAGGGGCTGAAACATCAGGCGTACGCTGGGGCGATGTGGTGATGCTGGCCCGCTGGACCGGTGTGCAGTGGTTTTTCAGGCCGCTCCTCGATATGGTTGGCGAGCGTTCACCTGATGCGCATTATTTGGTTCTGGACGGGGAAGATCGGGCAGTCGCGGGGAAGGGCTACGATATGTGGGCGTTCGTTAGACCGAGTGATATTCTCTTCCGATACTGTGGGTTTAACGATCTCGTGGCCGGAAATCCACCCGGAATCGAGCCGTTGTCGCGGCGCCTGCTGGTGCGTTGGGAACCCAAGCCGGAGACTTACGACGTGAGCGGCATGGCGCGGATCAAATATTTTCGCAGCGAGGGGGGATTGGCTCAGGTTATCCGGTCGGGTCCAAACGTGGACGAGGCGTTGAGTCCTGGAATGATGGTGATGGTGAAACGCGAGCGCGGGACACATTTCGAGTATGATGGAGCGCGACACTCGCTGGTCTTGGATGACGACATTCTGTTAACTTGGCCGGTCGGAGAACGGCCAAGCCAGGCGGAGCTTGTCATATGAAGATCCTCAGTAAGAAGGGCCGCAAAAAATTCAGAAAATTCCTAAGACTCATCAAACCGAAGCTGGTGCTCGACGCCTTTGAGGGTCGCAGGAAAAAAGTGGCTGTGTTTTCAAGGTATGATCCACAAGACAAATGACCACCAGCGAAAATAATTACTTGACATTAGCGGACAGTTTGGTCTTTAAATTGGTTCAGGACGGGAAAATCCCATCCTTCGGCGGCGAGAAGATCACGCTTCATGTGCTCAACGGCCGCGCGGAAAAGATTGACCGCAACCAAACGCTCATCAGGCGAGAAAGAAAAAGAGTCGAAGCCGAAATACAAGAGCGGATAAAGGCTACGACCACAAAATAGACATAAAAATCCCAAAGGGCTAATATCCAGTAAGGAATGACCCCTGATCGGCACTCCAAAAGAGTGCGGTCAGGGGTTTTTTATTTTTAGTCAAAGGTGTTATATGCAGGACGAATTAATTCAAGAAGCTCAAGACTTGGCCTTGGAGGAAGAGGTCTCCCCGGCGGAAGAGTTGGCGACGGAAGAGACCCAAGAGGCCGTCGGCGACGCTTCCGGAGAACCCGTCCAGGAAACTCTGGACGAACCGGTTGTCGAGGAAGAGGCGACAGAAATTGAGTCTGGGGAACAAGAAACCCCGGCCGACCTGGCTTTCCGCCAATGGGCCGAAGCCGACCCGCAAGGCGCGCAAGCATATCTGGATCAGGTTGAGGCTGAGCGCGTCGTTAAAGAGTCGGCCAAAATCGAACAAGTTCCCACCCTGAGCGATGCGGAAGAAACAGAGCGCGCGACCTTGGAGCAGGCGGAGATCGTCCATCGCGGAATGCAATGGGCGGCCGGCACGCAAGAAAAGATCGATCGCTACAATGCGAATATCCGTGACTACAATGAAATGTATTCAACCCTCAAGGCCGAACAAGACGAGGGACGCGGGGACACGCCGGCGGCCAAGCACCTTGAACGGGCGCTTGCCAAAAACAAAGGGGAACTTGAAAATTCCCTGGTGGAGATTCAGCAGCGACAGCAAGGTTCCGCCACTCTCTCTCGCGTCGAATCCATTGCCAAAGCCTATCCTCCGCTCCAAAGTCACATTTTACGATATGCGACATTGGTGGTAAATGGTTACATCGACATCAACGTGCCGCTGAAGACGCAAATTGCCGTCATCAACGAATCCCTGCGGATTGAGGGCCGACCACCGATTGGAAGTAAAGCCGGCTCCGGCAAACAGTCGGCGAGTCTGGTGGGCCGATACAAGAGCGCGGCAAAGAAATTGTCTACGCCCCTCGGTGCTAAAGCCCAGGGCGGCGCGCGCCGTCCGCTGGCGCCGGGAGGCAAAATCAAGACTCAGCAAAGCCCGGAAGTAAACAATGCCTTGAGCGACCTGGATGCGTTGCTCGGCTAAAGAGGTAAAAATGGTAAACGAAAAAAAGAACATGCCTGAGACATCGGCAACGCCTCAAGAACCGGAATCCGAGGGAAACGAGCACAAGCCGATTGCGGCCGTGGCGACGATCGACAATTTAACCCAAACGATCCATGCCCTTGCGAAACACGGTCTGGCAACGGTTGATGATTTCGACGAGGGTCATATGCTGGAAGGGAATGATTTGCCTCCGGCGTTGCCGACCCACTTGCCAAATGGCGGGGAAGAGTTGCGCTATCACAGAATTTCGGCTGAATCATTTAGGACCGATAAACGAACGACGACCTGTTCCAGCGGACGTGCCCCGGTAACGCCTATAACGAAGGAGGTCATGCCGTGGCTGCCGGATTCATTATTCAATGCTCAAGGTTACATGCAGCAGGGCGATACAATTATTTGTGTTCAACGCATGAGTGTCTACAAAAAGTTTAAGAACTTTTGGCGAGAGCAGGCGTTAAAGAATAACGCGGGGCTTGGGACCAAGGAACATCCACGGGTGCATCGTGAAACCATCAACACCAATGAAAGCGGACGCGTATCCGCTGAAATGGTTTCCGGTATCGGAATGAGTTCTCCGGGACACGGATAAATTCGGGCCGAAGCCGCATAAGCCCAATGACCGCGGCTCTCAGGCATAACCACAAAACCACTGACCGGAATACCCCAAACGGGAATCCCCCCGGCCTTTTTCAAGACCGGGGGATTTTTTAGGGAATTGTCCGGCATACCAAGTTCAAGGAGGGTTTTAACATGCCTGGTGTTGTTCAGAATCAACTAAAAATCCCCGATGTGCACATCGCGGGAGTCAATGGCGTACGGATGGCGCGGATTAAGTTTCACCCGGACGATACGCACCAGACGGGCATCTGGCCGGGTATCTTCACCCTGGCTGATACATATGGCCAAGATGCGATTGTCGCCAATTCGGCCTCGGCGGGTTATCAGGTCAAGGTGATCTACGACGCCAACATGAAAAAACTGCCGCTGCAATATGTGACGGCAACCGAGTTGGATGCGGCGGCATATTATGCCGATGCCATTCCGGTCGGTGGAGTCACGTGGATTGCCAGCGAGGATGCGGATACCACGCCGATCACCGAGGCGAATAGCGGTTCGGGCGCGGTAACCTATGCCACGTTCATCATCACCGCTCCCGCGGGCGTGCAGATCGCCACCGTGGACGGCCCCTTTGCGACCCCTACGGGATCGATCCTGATCGATTCGAGCACCGTTGCCGCAAGTGCCACCAATCCGGCACAAATGACGATCCAGCTTCTGGGTCCATCCGGCGCCGCCGACAATCCGCCGTATAGCGCCACCACCCTGGCGAATCCGAGGCAATTCCTGTTCAAGTTCATCACTGCGGAGCAGAGCCAGTAACTCGGCCCGGCCGCCAAATCGAAAGAAAGGAAAAATGAATCATGCCAATGACAACCGGGCAGTTTAACAGTTACCTGAACGAGGCGTCGAAGAAGGTTCAAATCGCGCAGTCACTCCTGGACAAGAAAAGCTACGCCAGGAAGTTCGTCAACTTCCAAACGACCAAGAAACAGGTCCAGTACGTTCAGGACATTGAGAACATGGGCGCGGCGGAGATTTGGCCGGAAGGCGCCGCCCGACCCGAAAAAACAATGAACGAGGGTTGGCGGCAGAGTTACACCCAGACGCCGTGGGCCGCCCTGATCGATATTACCAAGCCCATGCGTAAGTTTGGGCTGACCGATCTGATTAACAAACTGCTGGCCCAACTCAAATTCGCGCCGGTCAAGACGCGGGAAATTATTTTCGCAAACTACTTGGAGTTCGGCGACCTGTCAACCGGGTTGCCGCAAGCGGGTTTGCACAACATGATTAACACCTTGGGCGGCGACGGGTTGACACTGTTTCATGCGGCCCACACGAACAAGACGGGCGGCGGAACATGGCGCAATCTTTCGGCGGCCTCGGATGATTTGACCGAGACGGGGCTTGGGACCATCCGCACATACCTGACCCGTGGAAAAGACAATACGGGATACGCCACGGGCGTCAGGTTGCAGAACGTCATTATTCCTGCGGACCTGGAGACAAAAGCGGTCAAACTGTTTAACTCCGCGCTTGAGCCGACGACAAACAACAACGCGGTCAACGTGGGCAAAAGGTTTGCGCCCGGCGGCTATTGGGTGCATCCGTTGCTGGTGGACACGACGGCCTGGTTCGGCCAGACCGATGCCAGCGAAGGCACCCTGGACGCCTTCATTGGCTGGAATGACGAAGTTGAGAGCGGCCCCAACAATCGGAATCCGCGCACGGGCAATGAGTGTGTCAGTGTGGACTTTTCGATTGCCCACGGCGCCCTGGCATTGCACAGTCTGCTGAAGGTGACGTAAGCCGAGGTTGGGGAAAAATGACGACCTTGAGTTACGGCGGTTATGGCAGTGGGACAAACCTGCTGAATCTGCTGAATGAGGCGGGGATCTACTCGCAGTTCGGCGGAAACTATGCCCACCTGGGAAGCGATTCGACGGCGCAGACGACGCGCATGGCCGAGATCGTTAATCGAGCCATCGAGGAATTCCTTGATGCCAATCCGATTCTTGGATTAACAACGGCGAGCTTGGCGATGGTGGCGGGGACGCAGAGTTATTCGATTCCCGCCACCACGCGCGCCCTGGACATTCGACGGATATATTACGCCGATTCCGGGGCCGATGCGTCGTATGACCTCAAGGACCTGACTTACCTTTCAGCGGATCAGGTTCGCAATTTGCCGCTTTCCTGGATCAACGGCGAACAAACCTGGACCCAACCCTTGAGTTGGGGATTTAATGCCACGGCTTCGCAGATTGTGCTGTATCCCATGCCCGCCGGGACATACACGTTGACGGTGGAGTATCGGGCCGCGCCGACGGCAATTACGGTTGCGAATATCGGAACGCCGACATCCGTGACAATTGGGGAGGTTCCTTCGCGCTGGCAATATGTGCTGGCCTTGCGGGTGGCGGCCGACATCGCGGCCCCGAAAGACCTGAGTCTCGCGGCATCGCTGATGGAGCGTTATGCCATGGGAATGCGCGTGGTTCAGGAGTCGTTGACGGATCATTATCCCACCAATCGCGCCGGCATTCGGATGATGGATGAAGCGGCCTTGTTCACGGGTTCGACCTGGGATTGATAATTTTTAAGGGAGGAATGACGCAAATGAAAAAGATGAAGACCTTGCTCTTGGCGATCCTGTTTTTCGCGTTCGTGCAAGGGCGCGCGGCTTGGGCCACGGAGTGGAGCTACTTCAGCAATGCGTGGAGCTCGGGCGGAATCTCAACCTTGCAGATCAGCGGCGATAACTCGACCTATGGGCCCGTCCAAGTCGGCAACACGGTCATCAATGGCACTCTGCAAGTGACTGGCGCGTTCACCCAGCCGTCGTCTTATGCCGGTGATCTGATCCTTGAGAACGGGGAAAAAATCAGCAACGCCACGAACGGCCAAGTGGACGTAATCAGCAATACGGCGACGGCCGCGGCCACCATTCTGGGTCTGGGTTCGACCGGCACTTCGCCGGCGGACAATGACTACAACCGGATTGACTTCTGGGGTTGGAATGATAACGTGACGGCCGGGAAGACGCATTTCGGCTACATCGACTGTGTTCACACCGACATTACTTCCACCACGCTGGACAGCAAGTATGACTTTTACTTGCAGACGGCGGGAACTTCAACCCCGGCCAAGAAATATACGCTTTCAGGAACCGATTTTTCGCCTGCGGCATATCCGCAAGCCACGCTGGGCGCTATTGCTTCTTGGGGCAACATTACGTCGGGCGGCACGGTGACGGGCGAGGGGTTCACCGTGGGGACCACCCATGTCACATTCGAGAACGACGAAGTGCTTTCCAACGCCACGGATGGCGCATTTGCGCTGACCTTTGACGAAGACGCCGTGGAATTGGGAGATTTTCAACTTCGGTCATCGAATGCGTCCACGTCAGACAATGATAATCTGGTGCTCTCCTTTTGGATGAAGGATGACAACGCGACTCCGGCTTACCGCGATTTCGGAAAAATCCGGGTCGTGGGCACGGACATCACAAGCACGACGTTGGATTCCAAGTTGATTTTGTCGGTGCAGACTGCGAGTTCCGGCGCGCCGACGGATGAGTTGGTCTTGACCGGCGCGGCTCTGGCGCCTAACGACTCGGCAGGGCTGAACCTGGGCACCACGACCGAACCCTATGCCGTGCTTTACGGCGGGGCCAACCCGATCATCACCATTACCACTAATACGACGCTGTCGGCGGCGCAGGTGCGTCAGTGCCCCATCATCCGCCTGGCGGCGGCGCAGAATGACACCACGATCACGGTAACACTGCCGGCGGCCTCGGCGAATTATGACGGTTGCCGGATCACCTTCTCGGACGAGGATGTGACATCGGGGGCGGACTTGGTAATTCAGGCCCCGTCAACGGTTACGATCAATGGGGGCACGGCGGCTAAAAAATATCTCCATGGCCTGAATTCAGTAGCCGTTGGCGTCTGCATCCTTCAGCAAACGTCATCGACCACATGGGTCTTGCCGACGCCACCGACCGAAGCGGGGATCGCGGAATACACCGCGATCGGGTTGCACACCTGGCGAAATGATAATTCCTGATATGATCTCGCGTTACTGTGGGCCGTCTTGATCGTGGCCGCCTACGCGAAAATTTTGTTTGGATAGGAGTCGCCAAGCCATGAATGAATACTTCCAGAGTTCCGCAATCTTCACGGCCACGGGCGTGGGCAGCGCCGATGTGACCTATGGTTACTTTATCGCGGATGCGAATTTACCGGGGCCGGATCTGGCGGGTTGCAACTGGATCGAGGTGCAACTTTCCGGGGCGGCTCCCAGTGTTACTAATAACACCCCGGTCATGGATGTGCTGATCGAGTCAAGCATGGACGGCACGAATTACGATACGCTGATAACATTCACGCAGGTAAACACGGTAGCCTTCCGCGAACGCAAAAGCGTCTTGCGGACGGCCAGCGTGCAGCTTGGGCGTTATCTTCGGGTCAAGATGAGCGTGGGCACGGCCAGCACGAGCACGACCTACATGCCGACGGTTTATATCCTGGCCGGGGGGAATGGTTGAAATAGCAGCTATCGCGTTCGCTGGACAGGTAGAAAAACAACTCAATTAGAAAAGGAGACGGGAATTATGCCACGTTACACGAGCAGCGCCGGAACGCAACTCTACAACGACAAGAAATCGGAGTCTGAAATGCCGATGAAGGGCAAGATGCCGATGAAGGGTAAAATGCCGATCAAAGGCAAGATGCCCATGAAAATGAAGGGCAAGAAAGCTTGCTAAGCAAATGAAAGGTGAATCAAAGATGATCGAATCACAGAAGAAGATCGTGAACTGCATTCGCGGACTGGTCGCGCCTTACGCGGATAAGATCAAGCGGAACTTCGGGTTGGATGTCGCGGCACTCTCGATTACCGGCTTGAAGGATGGCAAGCCGGTTGAAGCAATCAGCTTCGCGCTCTTTGGCGAGAAGCCGCAGGAGAAGCCCTCCAAACCTGCCGGAAAACTGAAAGAGAAGGATGCCGGTTGACGAAAAAACTTCCTTTCAGGGATTGGTGACGGACCTGCCGCCTGACGGGTTGGGATCAGGCGCGTTTCGCCTGAAGAACGTGCGCCCGGGCTCGTCGCGCGGATTCGTTCCACGCGAGGGGACGAGTCTGGTCGGGCATTACCAGGGCAACAGTCTGGGGCGGGTGATTTACGCCGACGCGTTGCCGGCGGATTTGGGCCAAGGAATCATGCTGGTTTGCGGGAACAATACCCATGCGGCGGGAACCTTGAACATGACGCAGACCATTGAGGGACTGTATGCCTTCAGGCCGGACCGGATTGCGGACGACTACGCGGCGGTTGCGGGCTATCTGACGCAGGCGGGACTATATGGCAGTTATCCAGATGGGACGGAATATTCCTACGCGCTCAAACTGATCGATAGAGCGGCGGACACGGCGGTCTACACATCGGGCACGATCACTCATCAGCTTTTTCCATTGGGATCAACAATCATCGCCCCGTTCAATTTTACGAACGTTGATGGCTCAGTGACGAAATACACCAAAGGCAATGCGTTTCAAGCTTGGATTTATCTTAACGCGGCGACAGCAGAAACAATTTTAGGGGTCAATGGGATCGATCTGAGTTCCAGTCCCGTGGCGCTGTCTGGCTTGGGATTCACTTTTTCTTCGAGTTTCTACACTGTGCCTACGGCGGGGCATGCCGCATCAGTCCTTTTCGGCCTTGCGCCCATGCAATCCGGCAGAAGCGGATTTTTGGTTTGGTGGAATGGACTGGCGTATGGGGTCCGACAGGGAACTTTTATCGTGGGTGGAGTTCAAAGATATTGGATTACGCCAACCGATTTCACGGCTCAAGTGGCAACGATAGGCGATAGCAACATCATTTGCGATATTTCTCCGCTGCCGCAGACATCCGAGTTGATCTTTCTGATTGGAAAAGGCGGCACGACCTCCGGCCAAGAGCAATTCATCATCGTCCGGCAAAGCCTTGACCAGAAATTAGTGGTTACGGGGACATCCAACACGGTAATGAAGCTGCTCGGCGTGGAGTATCTGGCGGATTCGTATCCTGGGACGACTTACTCGGGCGCCGTGGCCGGAACAACCGTCACCTGGTCGGCGCGACCCGATACCATCCTGGTGGCGCGTAGCTTGCCGGGAATGGCTTGGAACGCGGTCTTGCTGATGGGCGATTACGTGGCCGCGCCGACGATCCACAAAGCGATCACGAACCCGCGATTGGCCGTCGTCGCCCTGTTGTCGAACGGTCAAATTGCCTTGACCAATACCCCTGGAAGCTACCGGGCGCACGGGATGTGCGTGGACCAATACGGCTATATTTACGTCGTTGGGACCGGCGGGTTGACCGGGAGCAACACAAACCTGATCGAGAAATACGCGCATTGGGACTTGTCCACGCCCGTGGCGAGCGTGGCTTACAATTCAAATAACCTTGGCGACGGCTACGGCACGGCGGCGGCCACGCACATCATGAACCCGGTCTGGACGGGCAACTGCCTGATCGTCGAAGACCACGACGCCAGCAAAACGCGGCTGTTCTGGTATGACAAGGACTTGACCTACATCACCAAGCGCACGGTCTCCACGGGGACCGTCGCCGCTGGTTCGCGCATTCGGGGAGGGGCCTTCGCCTCAGTCTTTCAGGCCGACCACTATTAAGGGGTTTTCACGCTCATGACGGCCATCCTGCGCAACATCGGAGTGGGGAGCGCGAAGCCGACCGGCGGGGTTCAGTTCGGAAACAAGTTTTTTTTAACTTATGAGGACCGCCGGCCGCTGGTGGTCATGGCCGGGCACTCGGATAACCGGCTGAAGGTTTATGACGCGGGGATCAAGCCGCCGACGACAGCGCCCAAGATCGGGTTTCAGTGGGACAATTACATCAACAACGGAGCATGTTCAAGCGACGCGGAATGGATCAAGGAAACTGCGGAATGGGCCTATAACACCAACAAGTATACGTTCACGGCGACATCGGCCGATGACCAGACGCGGAAGTTGTATCAACGCGGGAAGGTGATCGAGGGAAACCGCTACAAGATCACGTATGCCGTTGCTAACATCACGGGGACCGGAACACTGGTGACAGCGTTTGCGGGCGCTCAGGAAAATGGCACACCCAAGGTTGCCGTAGACAGCAACGGCGAGGAAGTTACTTGGCACAGCACGAACGGGGAATACACGGATACGGTCGTGGCCGGCAGTGACGGCACAGTGGGGATTGCGATCTTCACCACGAACACCAGCGCGGGTTGCGATATTCTTTCTCCCGGAAATTATGCTTCGCCGGCGAATTACCGGCAAATCGAGGTAATTGAAATCACGGCGCTGGACGCCAACGGCACCGCCAAACTGACTGCGAACCAGACTCTTTCCGTGGCCTATGCCTATTATTCGAGTAAGCGAGTTACCTGCTCGCGGCTTTCTCCCCCTCGTAATTTTTCGACCGGCGCCAACGCGCGGCCGTTGGCGATTTATGATTTTGATTATCCGCGCGACGATCCGGCCGGCCAGGACATCGATAAGATCATCGTAGCCGTGCGTTGGGGCGAATTGGACGGCAAAATGTGCATCTGGCCGGATATGGTATTGGATGTCACTAATAATGGCACGAACCTGCGTAGCGCCACGTATGCCTGGACCGTGAGCGGATCGGGAACGGCTGAATATTATGTCCGCCTGGCGGCGGGAACGAACCCCAGTTTAGCCCTGCCGCGCCTGCTCTGGATTAATAATGAGTCCGCAGCGGCCGGAACATTAGGCTCCTTAGCTGCCGGACAATGGGCTTATGGAGACAATGACAGCTTGGGTTACAGCACGGTTTATGTGCGGCTTTCGGACGGAACGGACCCGGACAGCAAAGCAGAGGGTTACGTATATCTTAATTCCAAGCAAGCCGACTTTAATATCTGGGAGTGCTTGCAGGGGGACAAATTCACGAATTCGGGTTTTGCCACGGATACGGATTGGATCAAGGATACAGGCTGGACGATTGGATCGAGCAAGGCGACCTTCGCGTCAACAACGGACATCACCAAGATTAAGACGATTTTCCAGTCGTTTGCCCTGAAACCGGGCTTGCGTTACCGGGTGCGATTCACGGTGAGCGGACTGACGGGCAATGCCCGGGTGGCCCCATTTCTGGGTTACAAGCGCGAGAACGGCGTGCACGGCCAGACAGCGTACAAATACAATCTGACCGACACGGGGATCGTGGATTGGAAAAGCGCGAACGGCGCTTATTCGTTTTCCGTGCAGGCGGGGTATCAGTCCACGACTGGCTGGCGGGTTGGCTTCGCGTGTCGGACCACGGCCAACGGCGATGCGATTTCGATCGACACGGTGAGCATCGAAGAGATGATCTACGGCACGGCGCTTAAATTCGACGAATCGAACAATGTTCTGGCCCAGGGATTTAATATGACCGTGGCGGACCCATACTTTGAGGTTCCCCCGGCGGTCAAATATATCGAGAAATACGGAGAAAAGCTCTGGCTGGGCGGGGCGCGGCGGCATATCGACTTCACCGGATCGTCGGTAGCGCTGACCATCGGGCAGGCTTGGCGCGGGGGAACCTATACCAAGGCGGTCATCAGTGGCACGGTCCTTTGGGACGATTCGCACTTGCATACTTCGCTTTACGTGGCCGGCAGATATCTGGGCGAAATTTATGACATTCAGAATCCACAGGTAGCCTACCTGGACGTGGACCTGGCCGCGAATGTCGCCGAGACGACGGATTTTTATTGCGTGGGACACAATGACCGGATCTGGCCCACGTCTTATCACAACTTGTTCATCGGGAATATTCCCATCGCTTTCCCGGAAAGCATCAACCTGGCAGACCGGATGCTGCTCGCGGCCACGCTGGACGAGGGGAGCCAACTGGAAGGGCTGAGGGCCAGTCAAGAGCGCTTGTCGATCATCTTCAATGATTGCGTGGTAAACCTGAACGGCGTTGACGATCCCGCCAATCCATCGACCTATGAGTTGCGGGTTGATTATGGGCGAACGGGGGCCATCGCGCCGCGCTCGATCATCAAGGATCAGGCCGGGGCCATCGTTTATTGGGGCGAGGAGGGGCCGATCCGGGCCACGACCGCCGGACTGGAATCCATCGCCTTCGATCTCAACGTGAACCTGTTCAGCAAGGGCGGGCGCTGGATGGCGCTTGCGGACAATCCAAATGTGGTCATGTGCTACTCGCGGGCGCACGACGGCTACATTTTCGCCAACATCACAATCGACGGGACGGCAAGCCATTGGGGGCTGATTTCGCTTCGCCCGCAGTATGGTTTATGGCTTTTCGACGGGCAGGCGGTGACAAGCAATCTGCTCGAATATGGCGATGCGAACGGCCAGGGGGTTGTGCTGGCGGGGGACGCCTATCAGGGGCGCGTGAAAAGACTCCTGGACCCGACGGCGCGGACACAGAGCGCGGCCGATGCGGTGTTCCTGGACCTGGGAGCGGCGACGGACACGGCGGCGGCATTCAACTGGACCTGGCGCGGCGGCTGGGTGTCGCGGCCGGACGGGTTGCCCTACGCGCTGTCCATGTTGCGACTCCTGGGGTTGATTCTTCCGGGGGCAAGCCTCAACCTGAGCGTCACGCACTGGTGGAACAATTTTCCGGTGCGCGATGAGGATGACTTGGCGGCGGGCAATCAGCGGACCATCACGGTTACGGACACGGACCTGACGCAGACGCTCAACGTCCCGATGCCGGCGGCGATGGGGCGCTATCATTCGGTCGAGATCCTGGCGGCAAGCACGTCCGGCGTGGACTCGACGCAAGACCTGCGGCGGACGGTCGAAGTGCCGCGCTACCAATTGATCGGCGAAGAGGAGCAGCGCAAGCGGCAATAACATGGGCAAGCGGATCGTCAAGTTCTCGGAGGCCAGGGATTTTGAAGAACTCAAGCGAATGCTCGACGAATATCTGGTGCGCGGAGCGCGGGCCAAGTTCGGCCAGACGTATAACGCGCCGATCACGTTCACGGGCCGCTGCTCAAGCCCCATCCGCTTCGGGGCGCTTATTCAGGCAACCTCGGAAGGAATGGTCCGCTTGGCCGACGCATCCACGGCGAACGGCGCCGGGCGCGCTCATGGGATTGTCGTGCGGGTATTGTCAGCCGATACCGTCGAATGGGCGCCGGAGGCTGATCTGTGGCTGACTCTGGGGGATGCGGCGCACGCCGGAATCGAGGAAGTTTATCTGGGTCGTAATGGAGGCATCCTGACGACCGCGCCAGCGACATCTGGCTGGTGGTTGCAAAAAACAGGAAGGAGGATCAGTTACGATGCGCAAAACGGTTTGCACCATTTGCACATGCGTCCTGACCTGGACGGCGGCACTCCTCTGCCCTGAAACCCTAGCCCTGCCGGTTGTGGTGCGTGATTCCTCCTTGCCGGGTTATGGATTCAAGGCTTCCGGCACGGACCTGGACGATTTGGCGCTGGAAGCCGATTATGTTCCCATCGCCTTCAAGACGACGCTGGACGCGCTCAATGGCCTGATGAAATGTGACGGCGCAGGCAATTACAGTGCGATCACGGATAACAGCGCGAACTGGAACACGGCCTACGGTTGGGGCAACCATGCCGGGCTGTATGTGCTCATCGCTAACAAGTGGCAATGGGACGGCGGGAGCACGAATCTGGTGGCCGCCACCGGGAGAACAAGTCTTGGGCTTGGAACGATGGCGACGCAAGCGGCATCTGCCGTGGCGATCACCGGCGGGACGGCGGCGGGACTGACGGGTTTGGCGGTGCGCGATTCTTCGGCGGCCTACGATGTTACCCTGGCGGCCAATTCGAGCACGGCGTTGACATTCGGAAGAACCTTGTCGTTCGATCTTGTCAATCAATCGCGGGCGCTCAAGCTTGCGGGAGACGCGACGATCAGTCAGGACTACTCGACAACGGGAAGTCCACAGTTTGCGAACCTGAAACTCACGGGTGGGGGCGGGATTTATCCGAGCGCGGATTCGACGACGGCGCTCTATATTAACAAGGCCGACAACGCAACGCATATTGTAACGATTAATTCCACAAGTGGATTCGTGGGCATTAATTGCACTCCGCAAATTTATGGGACGCATCCAGGGACGGCGACCGCGCAAATCTATGGCAACCTGCAAGTCGGCGGCGGCGTTGGCACGGGGGTCAATGATAACGGTCTGATCGCGCTATCCGCTTGGAACTTTCTTTCCGGCGACAACTTTTATGGTCAGGGCATGTTTGGGATGAATTTGGCGGTAAAACACGTGGGGGCCTCGGATGTGGTTTATACTCCAAAAACGCATGGAAGCCTCGGTTATAAAGGTTTGTATTTCGACAACGCAACCAATCTCATAAAGTTTTATAACACCACTGGCGCAACGACAGCCGGCGCAACAGTAACGCCGACGACCTTGATGTCGCTTAATGCGTCCGGCAATTTAGGAATTGGAACAGTGGGTCAACTGTCCAAGCTGGCGATTAACGGCGGGTTGCATGTTGGCGGGGACTCCGATGCTGGGGACAACAACATCGTGGCCGATGGCACGATCACCGGCACGACGCTCAACGGCACGACAGGAATCAACACCGGGGCCGGGGCGGGAACGGAGCGGATCGACGCGGCCGGGGTGTTCACGGCAACGCAGGTGAATGTGGACAATTTGCGGCTGGACGCCAACACACTGAGCAGCACCAATACCAACGGGGATATTAATGCGAGTCCCAACGGCACGGGCAGGGTTGTTCTAAATGGCGTGGTTCTTCAGTATGTCTCGGCAACCAATGATGATCCGACGGTGGATCAGCGTTTGTATCGCTTGGCGACCACGAATGCGACCCCGGCGACGATCGCCGACATTGGTGCTTCGACGGACAAGACGACGGCGATTGAGGCGACAATCTGGTCGCGTTCGACGAACGCGCCCGCCGATCAGGGGGCATTCTACATCCTGCGCGCGGTCTATGCTTATCCCTTCGGCGGTTCGGTGACGCAGATCGGGAGCGACAGCCTGACCGTGGTTGCCGAAAGCACGGCGGGCTGGACGGCATCGACGAC
>ERZ1292629.1968-Hain-H43-01um-R1-1968-length-18564-cov-7_pt1 | contig 18564 bp, 20 predicted proteins | sample MGYA00564399_ERZ1292629 | MGnify/ENA primary metagenome ERZ1292629 (study PRJEB36523, sample SAMEA6512636) | groundwater metagenome | collected 2019-01-08 | study: AquaDiva: Metagenomics assemblies of 32 groundwater samples | reverse complement strand
GGGGCGGGTACTGGAGTCGGTACAGGTGCGGGGGCCGGTACTGGAGTAGGCGCGGGTGCAGGTACCGGTACAGGCGCGGGCACTGGAGTAGGCGAGGGTGCAGGGGCTGGAGTCGGGACCGGAGTAGGCGCTGGAGCGGGCACGGGTGCCGGAGTTGGGACCGGAGTAGGCGCCGGGGCGGGCGTCGTGAGAATCCCGCCGCCGTACAGAGGCAGCGTCCGGACTTCGCCTGTCGGGGGGACGTAGCCGTACTGCGTCTTCATCACTTCGGCCAGTTTCGGGTTCGAGTATGCGAACGCCGTGTAGTCGGGGTTGGCGGTGTCCACCAAGAACTTCGACGACTGCCCTGTCGGGGTGAAGGTGACCTTGCCGTCGGGCTCCTTCGTCAGCGTGCCCCCGAAGATGGGCTTGGAGGTCTGCCCTTCCGCGAAGCTGAGGTTCGCCGAGATGTCGGCCACCATATTCGCGGGCGGGACGGAGGTCTGCGTCGGAGGGCTCGCAGGGGGCGCCAGCGGCGTCTGTCCGCTCAGGTCGACCTTGCCGACACCGGCACCGATGGGCGTCACCGTAGTCGTCCCTGCCGGTGGGGGAGTCGTCCCTGCCGGTGGGGGAGTCGTCCCTGCCGGTGGGGGAGTCGTCCCCCCGGTTGGATGGGCGGCCTTGTACTCGGGAGACTTCTTCAAGTCCTCTATCAAGGATGCCACCGGGGTGCCAGTCGCAACGAAGTTCCCGTACGTCCGCAACTCGTCCGCGGTGGGTGCCCGCCCCAGCGTGCTCTGGAACATGCTGTTGACGTTGTCAGTGACGATCTGGGGGATCACAGGCGCCGTCGGGGTCTGGGCTCCGGTAGTTCCGGCTTCGGTCCCCTCAGCCCCGGGTACGGAACTGAAGGTCAGGTAGCTCCCTAGATCGAGGCCGTTGATGTCCCCTATGAGGCCGAGGGCAGAGTCGAGTTGCTTCTGGACGGCGTTCAGCGCGCCCGCCTTATCGGCGATATCCTTGTTGCCGATGATCGCCTGCATGTTTGCCAACGTCTGCCGGTAGAGGTCGGCCGCCCCGGCCGAGGTCTGCAGGAGCGCTTTGTTCGCCCCTTCGGTCCGGGCAAGGTTCGCGCGGATGGCGCCATCGGCATCGATCTTCGCCAGATCGTTCGTGAGCTGGATCTTCTGGAGTTCGATCTTGGTGTTGTTGTCGCGGACCGACAACAGATCGTTCGCGATGATCTGCTTCTCGGCGGCCGAGAGCGTGGTGCTCGACTGCAGGTTGGCGATCGCTGTCCGGACGGCGTTGTCGGCGGTCGCTATCGCGGCCTGGGTCTGCGTCTGCTTGTCCGTGACCGAGAGCGTCGTGTCGGCTTGTATGCGCGCCAGCCGCTCGCGCAACACGTTCTCCGAGGAGGCGATCGCGGCTTGCGACATCGTCTGTTTGTCGGTGACCGACAGCGTCGTGCTCGCCTGCAACCGGGCGAGGGTGTCCTTGACTTTGTTGTCCTCGTCCGCCAGATACTTCTGGGTGGCCGCTTGTTTGTCAGCGATCGAGAACTGGGCGTTCGCCTGGATAGTGGCGAGCCCCGCCTGCAGCGTGCTCTGCTCTTTCTGCAGGGCGGCCGTGTTCTTGGCTTGGGCTTCCTGCCCGAGGGCTGCCGCACCCGTCGCGGCGTTGAACTGGCTGGTGTTCGTGCCCAGCTGTGCGTTCAAGCCGGAGGCCGTATTCTCGCCCGCCGCCTTGAACTCCGCCGCCCGGTTCTGCGCGGTGACGGTGTTGGTGTTGGCGGCGGCAAACGTATTGGCATCCTGCTGCGCGATCGGGAGGGCGGCATCGTACAACGCCGACTGCCCGGCCCCGACCGCGATGCTGGAGTTGAGGAGACCGCGCTCGTTCATCTTCTGGGCCGAGCGGGAGACCGCCTGCCGCATGAGAGGGGAGTCCGCCGCGATGATGCCGCCGATGCGTCCCTCTACCGTCTGATTGCTATCGACGTTGAAGGTGTTCGGGTTGTACCCGGTAGCGGTGGCCTGGGTCGCAACGGCCTTGTCCGGGGTGTAGGCCGCTGTAGGAGCAGTCGCGACAGCCGGCGCGATGGCCTTGGTTATCGGAGTATTGATCAGCCCGCCCGCGGTCTCGCTCGGAAGGGGGTTGCCGTTTGCATCAGGCATTATCGTTCTCCGTAAATTCGTTGTGCTTCGAGGGCCCACTCTACCGTGAGTTTGAGGTCGAGGGCTTGGGCCTCACAGACTGCAAGGAGTCCTCCAACTTTTTGTCGGTACTCCTCATGCGCGTCTCGTACGCCGACTCGATACTCGTGAACGGTGCCAGAAAGTCGGTCGTTATCGGCCGGCTCTGAACAGATAGTGGGAGCCGTTCGAACTGGTTCGGGTCCGGGGGTGGGGCGGTCGGCGAGCTCGCGCACGAGATAACGCTTCCAACCATCAGCAACGGCAGTAATAGCTTTCTTACGTTCACGGTCTTTCTCCTCGATGACTCGATCGGCGTTGGCTTTGGTTTCCTTGCGCTTGGCCGCGATACCCGCCAGGATGACCTGCTCACGCTCAACGTAGAGCAGGTGATCCTTGTTCGCTGAACTCCAGCCGGCGTGGTAGGTGTACCCCAGGACAGCGACTGTCGCGAGGACAAGGGCGAGCGCGATCCAGATACGGGGGTCGAGTAGTTTCAGCCAGGCAAGAAACATTTATTTCCCTTCGCACATTTTGCGCTCGGCCGCGCGACGCTTGACGAGACCCTTCAGCACTTTCCCGCCGGCTTTGTTGAACCGCTCGATGGCGACGCACGCGCCCGCGTAGTCGTACGCGTTCGCAAGCTTCACCACGGTGGATTTGCAGAAGGCGGTCTGTCCGATATTGTATGCCAGACTCGTGTACGCGTCGAACTCATATTGGAAGAGGGGAACCTTGACGCAACGCTTCACGGCCTCCCCGTGTTTCTCGGCGTCCGCGAGCGCGCGCACGAGGGCGCGTTCGACCGTGATCTTGTCTCCGGGCTTCACGTCGGTCGTGGTCCCGAAACCGATCGTCGTTACCCCGACGCCGTCGTTGTACGCGGAAGGTCTGAAGGCCTCCCACTGCGTGATACCAACCAAGCCAGCGGCACTCAGTGCCAGAGTGGCAATCCTAGTACGGCTCCTATTCGGGGTCATTTCTGATCTACCACGCGTGCGATAGCGATCGCAACGGCCAGCAACGAGTAAACGACAGGGGGAAGGGCCCCCACAAAAGCTGAGAGAACCTGGTCCGCCGCCCCAAGGAGCGCGGTCAGGAGTGCTAGCCGGATGCTCCATAGCTTGTTGAGCGCGGCCCGCCAGTTGTCGATCAGTCTCATGTGTGGTTCTCGTAGTCCGCTTTGTCCATCTTGTTGTCGAGCTTCGACTCAATCCGTATCAACGCATCCTTCACGTCACGTAACGCGTCGCGGAAATCTTCCTTCCGGACGTAGGTGTTGGCGATGTCCCTGCTGACGTCGTTGACCCGGGTGTGGATGGCGCCGTCTTCCTTCCGCAATTCCTGGATGGCTTCGTAGAAAGACTTCAGGAGCCAGCCGCCGAGAACTCCGATTATGGCGACGAGCACATTGAAAATTACCTGTGGGTCCATTTTTCTTCTCCGGATCAGGGATCTGTAGGGGAGGTAGCCGCAAGCGTAAAGCTGACGTCGGTAGGGAAGTTTCCCCCCGTGCCTTTATTGGTGGCGAAGGTAGAGGCCGCCTCACTGTGGACCACGCTGCAGTAGACAGCGGGGGCCGTCCCTGTCGGGAGCGAACCGTCTACTCCAAGGAAGACCGGATTACCCGAAGCATCGATGAACTTGCGGCGGTTGGAAGATACCGTAAGATCCAGGGCCGACGTTGGATCGAACCACAACTCCGCTATGCTGCCACTGTACGCAAAGGAAATGTCCCACTCCGCCATGGTTGCGTAGGAGATGGTGTCATTGTTGAATACCACCTCGTTGGTGTCGTCGGCGTCGTTCACGTAGCACTTCCCCGAGCCGGGAACGGCCATGTCCCACGAAAAAAGGAGATGGACCCAGGTAGCACCGTGGGCTAAGGGTGTCAGGTTCCGCAGATGTACGACCGTAGCATCCGCGACGTTGTCGAAAGTGAGGACGAACACGTCCCCCGAAATAACGCTTAAGTTTCCCAACACCGTAAGCGAGGGGAGTTCCCTCGCCGTAAAGATGCTTCCGGCATCCGTCCAATCCAGCTTTACCCAGATAGACAACGTCCCCTTCTTCCCACTCGCTACCCCAGTGAGCACGGTGTCTTTTTGGGCGTACCCCGCAAGGACGGCGTCCCGCCGAAACGTCGAGACAAACCCACCGACAAAAGGAGGCAGCAGCATCAGACCATCTTTCCGTAGATCGTCGTGCCGGCGTTGTCCGACCACAACACGATGAAGTTGACCCCCGAGGTCTGGAGCGTCGTGAAGATCGCCGTCATGTAGGTGGCGAACGTGGTGGTGGTGGACCCGTCCGGCTTCACCCAGTTGATCGTCGGCCAGGTAATGGTGAACGCCCCGCCGTTGGTGATCTTCAGCGTCATCCAGGCCAGAAGGGTGGTCGTCGGCCATGCGGAGGTCGTGATCGTGAACGCGCCCCCGTTGGTCACGGTGTGGTAGTTGCCGTCGGAGTACGCGAAGTTCTCCGTCCCTGAGGAGATGGTGCCGTGAACTTTCTGGATGGACTGCAGGGTCTTGCTCGATTCGAGCGCGCTCCCGGCAGAGTTCACCTTCACCACCTGGTGTTCCTTCCCGGCGATCGCGGGCAGAAGATCGAATCCGGTGGTGATGGCGTCCAACTCTGCCCGCATGGCGGAGGAGGCCCCGGCGACACCGGGGGCGGGGTACGTCGTGTGGGTGTAATACTCGCTCACTGGTGTTCCCCTTCAAAGGTGTTCGATTTTCTGATGTTTGCCGTCGCGGAAAGAATTTGAAGATTGCCCGCCACATGAAGTCCACTTATCGTCTTTCCTCTGAGAGGAAAAATATGGTCTACGTGATGGGGGACGCCCGTCTCGACTGAAATGCGCCTGGCTTCTTCATAAAACTTCCGGATCTCAGCGCGGTCCGCCCACGGCGGCATCGCCCGACATTTCTTCAATTCTCGCTCCCGGTTCGAGGCGAGGATTCTAGCGCGGTGTTTCTCGCGATTTCGCTTAGAAAGTTCTTTGCATGCCTCGGGGTGCTCGCTCCGCCACCGCCGCATATACTCTTTCAGCTTCTCTTTATTTGCCAGCCGCCACGCCGCCCCCACTTCTTTATTCTTTCTTTGGTATCTAAGAGCCGTACGAAGAGCCCGATCCGGGTGCCCCAGATTCCAAGCTCTGGAGTCATTAACGGCGCACACCCGGCATCGACTCGTGATCCCGGTCGAGCGCGAAGAACACAAATAAAAATCCGCCCTCGGAAGGAGGCGCTGGCACCCGCTGCACCAATACAATCCCAACTCCGGTTTGGATTTCAAGCCCTCTACCTCAGGCCGCGCCGCGGCGTATAGTGAGTGATGATGGAATTGAGGGTGTAAGGCAGGATGTAGTCGCGGGAGGAGGAGATGGTGTACTGGATGTTCTCGCCGCTTCCGGTCAGGTCGACCGTTGTCGGGACGATCGTCCGACCGTCCCAGTTGAACTGGTCCCAAGTGAAGGTGTCCCACTTCGGGGTCCCTTGCAGCCCAGCGGTGTAGGTCGCGAAGTTGGTCTGCTCCTTCTCGTCGGTCCCGTAAGCCATCTGATGGCCAAGCTGCAGCTCAGCGTAGCTGTTCCCTTGGACCTCGAGGGAGGCGTGCCGGAAGCGCTTGATCAGTCGCGGGGACCCGATGGCATCCCACACCAGCGTCACGTAGGAGTCGACGTTGGAGCCGTCGAACGAACTCCCGACGTCGAGCTGGTAGACGTAGCCCCCTGTCGCCGCCCCGAAGAACGAGACTACCTTGCCGGTGGACTGCTCGCCCTCCCAGACGCAGTTGACCGCGTCCGGGAAACGGATGGGGAACGCGCCTAGATACTTCCCATTGACGATAGTAAGGAACAACCCGTCGCCGGTTGTGAAGAAAAGCCGGTACTGACTCTTCTCCCGCGCGAGGGTGGCGCAAGAGATCGAGGACCTCTTTTCGTTGATGAAGGTTCGGATGTTCGCCGTCAGGGTCGAGCTGGTGAAGTTGCCGAAGTTTTGCGCTGCCTGCAAGGTCGTCACGCCGCGATTATCGAAGACGTAACTCTGGCCCATGTTCTTCGCGGTCCTGGCGTACCCGCCGGTGCCGACGTTGAACTTCACCAGGTTCCAGCTCGCGGCCGATTTCCCGTACAGCATCTGCGTGGTCGAGATCGTGTAGACCGCGCACGCCCCCGTGCTCTGATCCCCCGGCATCACGAGAAAGTTCGTGATCGTATCCCCGGTGGCTATCTCACCCCCGCCATCGATCGGCAGGAAACGGTACGGGGTACCGGGGCCTGAGTAGAAGATCGAACTCGCTATCGAAGCGAGGAGGGCGTTCTGGTGTATGGCGATGTGGGTAGGGACGTCGCTCGTCGCGCCGGTGGCGAGGGGGACGAATGTCGTGCCATCGAACTCGAACATCCGGTTGATGCCATCGCACCCGTAGATCCGGATGGATCCTGCCTGCCCAGCGAAGTTACCCTGGTCGAAATCGAAGGTCCCGCCTGTCGCGATCGTGACCGCCGTCTGAATTCCAGACAGCGTGCATGCCGCGCCCCCGGTCAGCGTCGCCGCGCCGGAGGCGAAGTTCCCGCCCGCGACGCTCGTGATAACGAACCTGCCGGCAGCGCTCCCGGTCCACTCCCCGCTCTGCGTCAGCACACGCTTGACAGTGGCGGTCACCCCGCCCTGCGTGAGCGTCGCCCCGTCGGCCGGGGTTGCCGTCCCTCCAGCGGTGAACGAGACCTCGGAGGGCAGCGTAACCTGCGTCCAGCCGGATCCGGAATCCTTGTACAGATCGACCGCGGTCCCCCCGGCGTTATCCCGGAAAGCGTAGATGTAGTCAGTCCCGCTGAAGGTGGCCCCTACAATGCCACGGACAGGGCCCGAGCCGGGGACGGGGTTGATCAGTGCCCGGTATACGTCTGCCGCGCCGTTCGTGTACTGCGCGTCCTGCAGGGCGGTCGGAGTCACCGTGATCGGGGTCGCCGTCCCGATGGCTGTCGCCCCGACGGCGACCGCGGTCGAGGTGTTGAAAGTACCGGTCACTTTGGTGACCACCATCCAGCTGGCGTCGACAACCACGACGGCGACGATGACCCCGGTCGCGCCCGTCGCGGCCTGGGTGAGCGTCTGGCCCACGACCGGCACGTTCGTGAAGGAAGAAACCTGGACGATCGAGTACCCGGCGTCGGAGGGCTTCGCCTGCCCGTCGTACCGCTCGTACCCGCCGATCCGGGCGTACCCGCCCGACTGCGCGACCTCGTAATTCAAGCCGTCCCGCGCGACCCCGGGGGCGAGGGACAACGTCGGGGAAACCTGATCCCACCCACCACGCATAAGCGTGGTCTGGTACTTGATGGGAGGCATCTGCATTACGCGAGCGCTCCACCCCACGTCGGCGGCGGTATCCGATCTGTCGTCATCCGCCGCATCAACTTCGTAAACCCTGTCTCGCCCCGCTGGTAGACCTCGGGGGCCCCCTCGTACGCACCGTAGGACATCATGGCGCCGTACACGATGATCATGTGGAACTGCGCGGGCGCGGTCGGGGTGTCGGCGTCGAGCGACAGGTCCACCGGCGCCGAGAAGTAGTCCCGGGTTACCGTGTACCCGACCACAGGGATAGGACCCAGGCAGAGCGCCTTCGCCGGGGATACCGCCACCTGAATCGGGCGAGAGGTCGCCGTGCGCAGGGCGCCGTACTGGTAGTTGTTCCGCCAAGCCTCGTAACTGATGTCGTACATGAAGACTTCATCGCTCGTGCCGGTGGCGGTCAGGTAATTGCGCGAGCTCTCGGGGACCCACATGCCGAAGTTCGCGGCGGTGACCCCGACCGTTCCAGAGCCCGAGCCGAGGGTATACTCCCCCGTCCCGGCGACTGTGGTGAAGGACGCGGTCGAGCGCATCCACCCCCAGTCGCGGTGTGCCGTCTGGACGTCCTTCCAAGCCTCGTTCGTCCAGGTGACGATGCGCCCCATCTCCCCCGTCTGCGATACAACAGTCGTCGGCCCGGTGCCGCTGATCCCGCACTCAAGCCGGACTCTCTGGCACAGTTGGAGGAAGTTCATGGTTTACGCACGCCTTACGATGTTGGTCAGCCAAGCGACCCCTCTGGGGCTCTTGTCCTCGAGGACCGACAGCGGCGCTGTCGAGCTCGGGAACCGCTCCACCAAGTTGTCCTCGCTATCCTCCCTCTTGATAGTCTTCGTCTGGATGGAGTCGGTCTTCGAACCCAAGAGGACCTCGACGTACTTGCGCTTCGTCGTGAGAGGAACACCAACCGGGAGGTGTCCCAGAGACACCCACTGGCCGCGGACCAGCACCTCCGCCCCTTTGCCGTTCACCCAGCAGGGGATGGTCGGGGGCGCGAACTTCTCGCTCGAGCGCTCGATCCGTATCGTAATGGGGTCCTCCATGAACGCGAGGGCCTCCATATAATCCTTGTGCAACTCCTCCGCGACCACAACATCGCCGACCAAATCGTCCCTCGATTCGAACTGCATCTTCCGGCCGCTCTTGACGTCTTCAGAGTGGAGCTCCCTGGTAGGGCGTCGTACGGGTGTGTTCACTGCATCCATCTAGACCTCCTAGAAAAAGAAGGAGGGCCCTTGTGAGGCCCTCCCAAAACACGAAACGGAAACCGTCCCGTGGGTGTTACTTCAGGCGTTATCCGCCTTTCTGCCTAGACTACTAGGCAATCTTCGGCCGCTGTGGCAGCACGGCCACGTTCTTGAACGTGGTCGCACTCACGCCGGACGCCGTCCAGCTGCTGGTGCCCGGAGTCCAGGAAGCCGCATCAGGCGCCGTCCGGACAAGGGTGTAGGCCAGCGGGCAGAAGTCCGACGGGAGAGCCGGAAACTGCGGGGCCTCCTTGAAGGCTCCGACCGTGGTCGTCACGCCGGGGTAGGTGTCGATGATCGGCCCCTGCGCCATCTTGATGACACCGCCGACAGTCTGACCCAGAACGATCGCGCACGTTTTGTTGACACCCAAGGCGTTGAAGGCCGCCCCCGTGGTCGCGTCAGTCGTCGGGGTAGCCGTGTTGGTTTGTGCGGTGATACCCGTCGCAAACAACCCGTTGACGATACAGTCAGTGGTGACCGTAGTCGTATACGTGCTGGTAGTCCCCGCAATCATGGCCGAGGAAGCTTTGCTGAGGGTTACACCATTGAGATCCGTGAAACTAGCCATCTTCGTTTTCCTTGTAGAAGCACCTCGTGTCTGGGGTTGGCAACGTCGCTGCGCGCCCTGGTTCCCGCACGAGGTGTAGGGTCCTGCTAGACGAGTACAGAAGGATCGAAAGGTCCGATCGGGCTGACGTAGACCGTGGTGGCCGTGTCGAGCGCGGTCGTGCCGTTCGTGAAGGTCGAGGAGTGCGTCACGACCAGATAGCCGATCAACGTCTTCCCTTCGGGGAAATCCGGGAACTTCGCGAGTGCCCGAGTCGTCCCTTCGGTCCCCATCGCCGAGGTCACCGTACCGGCTGAGTCGATGAAGAAGCAGAAGATGTTGAAGGAGGCCGCCGTGATCGTCCCTGTCGGGAGAGCCGGCATATCGGTACCGGCAGCTACGGTGCGAGAGATTCCTTTCACCGTGCAGTGCCAGGTGACAGTAGACCCGATCTGAGCAGTCGTCCCGCCGCCGGCGGTGATCTCCAACCCCGCGCTGTTATGCGCTTGGCTGGAGAGTCGGTCGGCGATCGGGGTGAGTACAGAGAGCAGGTCCGCCCGCTGCCTTTCCGAAAAAGTCCCGGAACCGAGGTAACGTGTGAGGGTGTCTTTCATGTGGTTTCCTTTGGGTTGGGCGAGAGTTACCCCTCGCCCTTCACCTGTTGATTACGACAGGGTCTTGGAACCGACGTGAGCAACAGCCATCCATCCGTTGTTCTCGAGCATCACGGCCTTCCACCAGATCGTACCGGCGTACCCGCGTTGGCCGTGGGGGTCGGACTTGCTTTGCTGGCCGGGTGGAAGGTACGTGGGCTTGAGCGATTCCTTGCCGCGGACCGCGACCTGGCTCCAAGCATCCTTTGCCGCCACGATGACCGTGTAGACGTCGATGTTGGTGCCCGTGGTCGAGGAGAGCCCGGTGGCGCCGACAGCCGCACCCGCGTCCTGCTTGGAGGGCAGGTCCGGCGTCAGGATGAAGCGGAACCGTTCCACCTTCCCGATCTCGTACGGCTGCGCGGTACCGGTGGCGTACTTCTCCGCCGGGATGAATCCCGCGATGTCACGGATATCGGGTTCGAGGTCGGTGCTGGCGTAGACGTTGAACCCCGGTGCGACGGCATCGGTCCCGTAGTTCGGGCTCGCCTTCAGCATCGTGTTCACCGGTTGGCCGTGGTTCGCCATCAGGTTCTTGGCGATCTTGCGCACGAAACCCAGCGTCAGCCCACCGTTGACGGTGGCGACCGAAGTCCCCGTTCCGCCGTAGAAGATGTTCGTCCCGGCCTTCAGCGCGCCGTAGAGGATCATCTCGTTGACGAAGGTCACCCGCTCGCCCACCTGCTCGATCATCGCCTGCGGGACGTCGTCCTCGTAGAGATCGAAGGTCTTGTCGGTGAAGCCGTACAGGCAGTCGTACTGCTGCATCACGACGGTCACGTCCACCGGGGTGATGCTGTCGGGGGTGGAGGTCACGCCTTCTTGCGTTTGGTGCGCCTGGATCACGTCGGTAACGCGATCCGTAGTCCCGTCCACAAAGAAACGGTTCTGCGTGTTCGCGCTGGTGGAGGTGGCGCCGTAGGGCAGCCAACGCCGGGCGACATAGGTGTCGCTGTTGTTCTTCGGGAACGAAACCTGGCGGCCCGTCTTCCCTAGAACTTCCAGGGGTTGGGCATGCTTCAGGATAGCTCCCTTGAACCGATTCAACCGACCGGTGGTGAGGCCGAAAGTTTGGATAGTCATGATTCAAAAACTCCTTGATTGGTTGTCATGCCGAGTTGTACCCGGCTTCGAATTCGTCGTCGTCGGTTGCCGCAGGGGCTCGCCCACCGGCACCTTTTGTCACTGCTGCCGCTGCCAGTTGCTGCTTGCGGGTGGAGACGGGTGGCTCTTTCGGCTTCGCTTCCTCCGCGGCTTTCGCTGCGGCGGCGTCCTTCGTGAACCGGTCTATCGAGTTGGAGATCACGGTGGCAGAGTTCGTGGAGGCCAGCTTTTGCTGGTACTCGGCGGGCTGCTTGGTGAGCCATTCACGGTAGGGGGTTTTCGAATCCGGAGCCCCGGTGACCTCGCGCCACGTTGGGAGCGCGTCGTCCAGAGCCTCGATCTGCGAGGCGACGAAGAGGGATTTCACTTCCGCCTGAAGCCTCGTCTCGACTTCGGCGGTATCGACCGGTGCTACGGTAGCGGGGCCCGTCCCTTTCAACTTGCTCGCGAACTGCTTGAACGCGGCAAGCGTGCGTTTGCCCAGCTCGGGGAACTCTTCGGAGATCTCAGCGACGATGTCGTCGGTGATGTCAACGGTGAACCCCGCGGGTGTAGCTTGTTGAAGTTGCTGAAGCGTGCGCTCGAGCCCACCCACTTTTCCGAAAGCGGTGTCAAGACGCTTGGCGTGATCGGCCCGGATCGAGGTGACCTGGGTGGACAACGCTTGCATCTCGGCCCACTGATCTTCAGTAAGCTGGTGGTACTTGACCTCAGGGGCCGGGTCCGCAGGGGGCGCCACCTCAGGCGGCGCTTCCTCGGGAGGGTCTTCCTCCAAAGTCTCTTCGGGCGGAGTCTCGGGTGTCGTTTTCGCCGGCGGGGTTACCGTGGGCTCTCCGTACCCTTTCTCGAACTCCAGATCGTCCTCAACGACAACTACGTCCTCCGTGTCGGCCATGCTGTCTCCTTGGGTTGCAACGGTCGGCGCGCGAGCGTGGACCGTCTGCTGATGCCGTCAAGACTGGCGGCGGTGGGTACTGCTTACTTCTTGTCCAGCGAGAGTAGTGCCTTGTAGACTGCTATCTGCCCCCTCAGCCCGGCCGTAGTGGTGGGGTCGAGGTTGCCGTCGTTCTGCGCGCGAAGCTCGGCGAGCTTCGTCGTAAAATGTTCACTCAGTTTTTGCCACACGGGCGAAAACTTGTCTCCTGATGCCAGTTCCATCATTTGCCCCTCGTCCAGATGGTCATGTTGGCGTCGACGTTGCCCCCCGATATCGCCGTGATGTTGGCCCTCGTGAAAATCCAAGGGACCGCGCTCGAGAACCCGTCCGATAAGGTAGACGGCGTCAGCGTAATGGTGCCCAGCGTGAGCCAGGACTTGTTGTCGTTCGTCGCCTGTACCTTCACGGTCGCACTCCCGCCGGTAGAGACGGAGGCCTGGTACGAGCGCAGCACGCCCGGGTCTTCCAACGTAGTCAGTGGGACCGAGATGGCGGTCTGCGCGCCGATGGCGGAGGCCTGGTTGGCTAGTACGTAACGTTCCATCAGCGCGGCACGTCTTCCCAGAGGAAGGAGAAGATCCACGCCGCGGTGTTGGCCGCGAAACTGTAGGTCGCGACGAACGCCCCCGGCGTCAGTATCATGCTGCCATCGAGGTCCACCCACTGGAGCCCGCTCCCTTGACCGGTCGTCGCAATCGTCCCTGCCGCAGAGAAAACCTGCTCGAGTACCGGCGTGCCTGGGAGCGTCTGCCCCGCATTCGCGACTGCGACGGAAGAGCCGGAGGCCCCGACTTTACGGTTGCGAGGAGTGAGGGATGCCGTGCAGCTCGCGCCGGTTCCCGTCATCAGGCCGATGACCGTCGCAGTTGGGACCGCTACCGTGTTTGCGTACCCGAACCCGCGCATCACCAAGTTCTTCGTACTCGTCGTCGGGTTGCCCACCAAGAGTCCGGTCCATGTCGTCGCCATAGCTGCGGTCGTCGCAACGGCCGCCTGGTTCGCGACAACGAACATCGAGTCACGATACGTCGCCTCGTACATCCCACCGTGCGAGAGACCGCTGACCAAGCCCCCCGTGTTGTCCAGCCGCAAGGCGTAATCCTGCCCCGCGGAGAGGGAGTCAGACATCGATACCGGGCCGGCCAGTCCTTGAACAATCATGTTCGCTTCCTTCTAGAAGTTTTGATCCCGGAGCCTATCCGGTGCGTCGTGCGGGGAGTAACCCTCTCCGGCGTTGAGCATCCGGGGAAGTTCATACAAATAGAAATTGAGAACCCTCAACTCCGCCAGAATGAGGCCGAGGAGTTCCTGCGTATTCAACCCGGGGGAGGATGTCGTCGCGCGAAGTTCTTCTACCTTCGCGGTGATCGCATCCAGCCCCGCATCGCTAGCCGCCCCCCTGGCAAGGACGTTCTCCGGACTCAGTACGAGGGGGTTGGGGATCTCGACGCTCACGCTTGGAACGCCTTCCCAGGTTTAGCTTTCCCGCGCGGCTCGACCCCTGGGGTGGCGACCTGCTTCACCGCATTCTTGTGGAGATCCACCGTAGCGGCGACCCCAGCGAGTTCCTTCTGCGTCTGCAGCCGCATGCTCTCTTTCGCGAGGTCGGCCTTCACCGTGTCGAGCGTCATATCGCGCTTGTTCGCGTAATCGAGGAGCGCAATCTCCCGCTTGATCCGCAGCTCTTCCATCCGCGCGGCGAACTCCTGCTGCGTGCGGGCGGCCTCCGCCTGGACGTAGACCGTATCGCGATCGGTATCCTTCTGGATCCGCATCTCGTCGACCTGACGCTTCATGCCGGCGAGGTTCAGCTTCGTCTGGCCCTGGGCCTGCACGGTCTCGCGCTCTATCTGCGCGGAGAGTTCGGCGAGCGCCTTATCCAGCGCAAGCTCGGCCTGCTTGTCCTGGCTGCGTATCTGCGCGACCTGGACCGCGGGGGCGACCTGCGCGGGCTGGGCATCGATCTTCGCCTGCTCGGCCTCTGTGTACTGGAAGGTCTTCGGGGTGAGGTGCTTGGTCCGCATGTGCTCGGCGATCCACCTCTTCGGGTTGATCCCGAAGGCGGGGTTGAGCACGATCTGACCCATCTGCTCGATCGACTGCGCTTCGATCGCGCGCTCGACCAGAGCGATAGAACCGTGGGCATCGATCACCCAGTCGCCCTTCTCCTCGTCCGGGACATCGGGATCGAGGAGCAGCATCTCGTAACTCTGCCGGACGACGGGCTCGGTGATGTAGTCGTCGAACGCGTACCCGATCGAGCGCAGCAGCTGGTTGGCGTTGTTGTTCTGCAGCTGGGTGGCGCCGTACGTATCGGGGGTGGTCTTACCTGATTGCCCTTGAGTGACCAGCGGGATGCTCGTAGCCTCCTCCGCCATCCGCAGGCAGTACTCGATGATCGACAGCATCTGCGGGGTGACGTTCGGGATCTGGAAGAACGCGAACGCTTTCCGGACGTCGTCCATGATGGAGTCCGCCGTCCGCAGGTAAATCTTGTCCGGAGTGACGACGTCACTCCCGTCGGCCGGGACGACGGAGCCCTGGTCCATCACGATGATCGAGCCGGCCGACTTCCCGGCGTTGTTGAACATCGCGCGGGTGGCCGCGTTGATCGCGCGCTGCGGCATCTCGAGCTGCTCCCCGACGCCGACGCCAGCCCAGAAACCAGCACGCCGCTGCCACGGGACCGCGTGGTACGGGAACTCGCCGCTCTCGAGCGGATTCACAACGGCCCGAATAACGGTGTCGTTCACCATCGTCGCGATGGCGTAGATCGTCTCGGGGGACTTCTCGCTCACGCCGATGGCTTGCGCTGCCATCAGTTCGTCCCGCGTCACGGTACCGTAGTGATACCAGACCGGGAAGCGGTTGTCCGAAAATTTGTCTCCGGGCTTGTTGGTGTCCTCGCTCGCCCCCTTGTTGGGGCCCTCCTTCAATACCTTGTCGATCGCCGGCGTGAGGTACCCCGGCTGACCCCTCAGATCACGCAGTTGCTTCGCGGAGAAGAAATCGACCTCGAAGAGGTGGTCCCCGTCCTGGATGTTCTCGCCACAGGCTGGATCGGGGTACAGGTTCCACGGGTCCGTCCAGCTGTAGCTGGGCACAAAGTCAGTCTTAAGTTCAACCTTGGCTTTACCGCCGACGCGCGTAACCGCGCGCGAGACTCTCTTCTTCGGGTAGGGGCCCTTGAGGACGCCAACCCCGATCCGACAGGCGTCAAAGATAATCTTGCGGACCTCTGCCGGAAACTTCGCCTCCACCATCCAGTCGTACACCCTGCGCTCGGCCTTCTTCGCCGCCGTGGTAGCGAGTTCTATCGTCTCCTCGACAAAGTCCTTCACCGTCAACGGGACCCCTGCTGTGGGGGTGCCCGGCGCCGCGGGGGAGGCAGGGGGAGGCGTCCCTACGTTTACCCCCTGAGGAGGAGGGCTCATGGCGCCGGGCAGAGGGGGGACCTCCTCCGGGCGCGGTCCGCGCTCCAGAGGTACTCCATCCAGTACAACTTGTCTGTTGTCGTTCTTGGCGTTGATTATTTCCGGCAGGGGGGTCGGGCCGAAAGAGAACGCCTTCTCTCCTATAGGGAGCAGGATCTCGGTCAGCTTCGCCGTGCCGGCGTCGACGTAGCGGCTGGTGAGCCGGACGTAGGCGTCGGACTTGACCTCGGTCCCGCCAGGGCGAGCGCCCGCGGTCATCACGGGGCCATTCAAACTCGTGGGCTTGATCCAGCGGGCGGAGGAGAACGCCGCCCGGTTGGAGTCATCGATCGCGTGGTACGCCTCCTCAGCCTTCATCCAGACGGCCTCGATCCCCGAAGAGTGACGGTGCTTGACAGCGTCGTCCCTCTTTTTGGCGAGCACTCGCCCGAGGGCCTCCAGCTTTTCAGCTGATAGCTTTTCCTCTTCCTGCAGGAGCGCTTGCACTTCCTCCGGGAGATCGTTCTCGATCATCAGTCTTCCTTGGTGGCCTCTACGACAGGCTCGACCTTCCAGCTGCGGTCGGTGAAATCGAGGGTGACCCGCTCAGGCAAAATCTCGCCGAGCATCACCTGCGACAGCAGGTTGAATAGTTTGGTGTACTCGATGTCCAGCCTTTCGAAGTCCACCTGCTTGCGGCCCAAGGCCGCGAACGCTTCCTCTTCGGTCATCGTTCTGCCTCCAGAAAAACCGGAGCCCCCGGGTGGGGGCCCCGTCACTTCATCAGCACGGATTCAGGAGCACCGTCACCAGAACGCCAGCGCTTGACTGGATGGCGTGGTTGTACTTCACCGCCAGCCGATCGCCAGCGGCGAGCGTCAACGTCGCCACCGTGGTGGAGACCGTAGCGTTCAGCGTGGTGTTCGCGGTCCCATTCAGATCGAAGGTGCCCGATTGGTGCAGGTTGGTGCCAGACCCGGCCGCCGTGGTTCCCGTGCACTTCTCGACGATCAGGGTGCTGGTGCCGCCCGCCGCGACCGCATGGACCTCAGACATCGCCACAACACGGCACGCCCGAGGGGCCACGAAGAAGTAGCGATCGGTCGCCGCCGGGGTACCGTCGGACATATACGAAGCCTGCATGATGCCGGCCGCGCTGTTGACCTTGATCTCGCCCGGGACACCGGTCGATACCGCGGTCCCCGGAATCAGGTTGACGTCGCCACCGGCCGCCGTCCCGCCCGCCCCGTTGCCGCCGGAGATCGTCGCGGTCGAGCCTGCGCCCGCCGTCGCCGCACCGACAGCAATATTCACCGCGCCCGCGACACCGGTTGCGCCCGCAGCGCCAGAGGTGATCGTGATCGCGCCGCCCGCTGCCGAGCCCGCGCCCGCGCCGGCGATAACTTCAGCCGCTCCACCGGCACGGTTTCCGCCGCCCGCTGCGCCGCCCTTGAGGGTAGCCTTCCCGCCGACCGCGTCGTTCCCGCCCGCCCCGCCGGTGAGGCTCACCGCCCCGCCCGCGCCGGTCGTATTCCCGAGGCCGCCGGCTGCGACGATCGTGCCGCCGACACCGGTCGCCGCGCTGCCTGCGCCGGCAGTAATCGTTACGACACCGCCCGTGCCCGAACCCGTCGAGGCGCCGCCGATCACGTCGACCGCACCCCCCGCCGTCGCGCCAGCTGTCGCGGCTCCACCCTTGAGGGTCGCCTTCCCGCCCGCTCCGGCCGAGGTTCCGCCCGCGCCGCCGATCACGTCGACCGCGCCACCGATACCTGAGGTCGCCCCGCCGACACCGCCAGTCAAGGAGCCCGCGCCACCGTTGCCCGTGCCGGCGCCAACACCACCAGCGATAACCGCGGCACCGCCAACAGCGTTGGTCGTGCCCGCCGCCCCGCCCGTGACGTTCACCTGCCCGCCAACGGAGTCCGTATTCCCACCGGCGCCGCCCTTGATCGTGGCCGCCCCGCCTGTTCCTGAGCTGCCGGCCGTAACCGCGCCGCCAGCCACAACAACGGCACCGCCGTCGCGCGCACCGCTCGAGCCGCTCACTCCACCGGTGATGTTGACCGGGCCGCCGTTGCCGGTCGTGCCCGTCGAGCCGCCGGTGACGTTCGCTGCCGCACCAGCAGTGCTGGTTGTCGAAGTTCCGCCCAACAGCGTGGCGATCCCGCCCGCTGTCGCCGCAGCCGTTGCGCCACCGCCTTGCAAGGTGGCCGCGCCACCCGCACCGGCTGAAGTTCCGCCCGCGCCGCCTTTGGCGAGGACCGCGCCGCCGATGCCGGAGGTCGCGCCGCCTACGCCGCCCGTGACGTTCGCTGCCGCGCCGTTGCCCGTGCCGTTACCGGCACCGCCGATAAGGCTCGCAACACCGCCCACGTCGTCGGTCGAAGATGCCGCGCCACCGCGGGCGGTAACCGCGCCGCCAGCGCCTGTAGCGCCTGCACCGCTCGCGCCGCCGGTTACGAGGACCGCACCGCCTGCGCCGGTACCGTCGCCCGCACCGCCGATGAGGCTCGCTTGCCCACCAGCGAAGTTGCTCGAACCCGCCAGACCGCCTGTGACGGCGATCGCACCACCGGCGTCGCCGGACCCAGGTTGCCCCTTGACGTTATTGGGGGTGATAATCGTTGCAGCGGTTGAGGCCATTTAGATGTCTCCGAAAAAAGTTGTAGGGGGCTTACAGCCAGTTGTAGACACGCAGCTCGCCAAGGACGGTGACACCAGCAGCGTTCTGGATCGTCCAAGGGGCCCAGATCAGCGCCTGGCTGTTGGCACCGACGGTGAGGGCGGGCGTCCCCGCAGGGACGGTCGCAAGATTCGCAAAGATACCGACCGGGTTCGTATCGACCCCGCCGCCGGACTCAAGACCGACAAGCGTGGTCCCGTTGCTCATGTACCGGGTGTACGGTTCCTCGTTGAGGCGGTAGGTCACCTCGATCGCGGCGAGCATATCCTCCGTCGGGCTCGCAATCTGAGCCGCTGTCAGCTCGACCGGGTTGAAGTACGCATCCTCCCCAGATCCCGAGGTGTTCTGCACGCCGACCGGCGACCCCGTCGTGGGGTCAGTCAACCAGTTGTCGTACGCTCCGATCCTGCGGGGGCGGGGTGGGGTCACTGTGG
>ERZ1292629.1967-Hain-H43-01um-R1-1967-length-18569-cov-8_pt1 | contig 18569 bp, 37 predicted proteins | sample MGYA00564399_ERZ1292629 | MGnify/ENA primary metagenome ERZ1292629 (study PRJEB36523, sample SAMEA6512636) | groundwater metagenome | collected 2019-01-08 | study: AquaDiva: Metagenomics assemblies of 32 groundwater samples | reverse complement strand
CCATTATCAAAATCAGCTTTAGAAGTTAATGTAACCACGTCAGCATTAGAAGCAATATTACGAATAGCTTTTATAGTAGTATCAATTTCTCTACTAACCAATTCAGGCGCTCCAGAACCACCACACCACTTATAAACCCCTTCTACTCCAAGCCATTGCGGGCAACCATTAACAAGTTGTATAGACCTGTCATCTACACAACCAATATTATTACTTATGCGTCTTTTCTCGTAGTCATCATTGTCTACACCTCTTATAATAAATGTTTTAGTACGTTTAAAGGCAAGAAGCCCAAAAGGAGTCTGAAACATGCCTGTTAAAGGCTTGCCATCTTGCTGGTCAAAGGACCATGCCGTAGGGGCATCTGCACTTTCTAATACTGGAATTGTCCAGTTAGTATAGTCTCCAAATTCACTTGTATAAATAGTAGAAGCTGCACCGGAAACATTGCCACAAAGTATGCGTTCATTAGCAAACTCTACATACTTACAAATGGGCATGTTGGCAATAGTATACGTACTCGTGCCATCATAATAAATGGCAGGGTCATACCCATCAACAATAAAATGCTTATCAAACCCCGAAACTGAATCCATTATGGCATTTACATTGGTAGTGGCAATTGCAACTGTAGTTAAAAGGTCAGTACTATAAATAGTTTGTGAAGAATGAATAAGCATGTACTTTCTATTGGCATTAGTAATGTACTCTTTTAAGTTCTTTATAGGGTAACCAGAAAGTACTGAATCAAAAATACGCACGGAACCAGGTCTCTTTTCTAAGAATCCACGGTCAGTTAGCACATTCTGCATGTCCTGAAAATCACAATTGTCAATCCTTGCAGAATCATGGTAGTTATCAAGTCCTCCAAAGCATACTTGATAAAAATTTAAAGGTGCAAGTTGTGTCTGAGCTTGTACCGAACCTGAAAGCATTAGAAGTAAAAGTAAACTTCTCATCTAATTTTGGTCCTTGTTAAATTCTTGAGTCTATAGTACTCAGGAAGAGGTGTGGTACTGTTATCAGATGGGTCACTTTGTTCTTCACCACCACGAATCCTTAAAGTGTCAAACACAAACTTCTCTTCATTTGCCCATGTAGGACTCCCCTTGAATTTACTTATTCGTGCTGAAACAAGGTCAGATACACAGTCCATTATCTCATCAGGAAAAGGAAGGAAGTTTGCCGGCGTGGCAATACTTGCAACCGTAAGAGGTGTAAGTACACTTGTGCCATAGGCCGTAAGTGTTGCAGTAACACCAGGTTTACCCCACATTTGTATTTTATGCGCACCAGTAGTCCTGTCTACTCCAAAGTCACAAAACCAACCAAGATTATTATTATCAGAAGCATCTTCAACAGGTGTATGGTAATCTAATGCTTCTTTCATAGAAATTTTTCTAAGTCTTCCACCATCAGGTGCCTTAATAGCAATAATTTTTTTTATAGCACTATTAATAGTTATTTCTTGTGTTCCAGCAATTACAGAAACATCAAAAGATTGAAAAAGCCATGACCAATTAAACATCAAGGCCACAGCTTTCATGTACTTATTTATCCATCTTATGATGTCCAAAGTTGGAGCATCACTGGTTATAGACTCATCTCCAAATTGGTTAACCCTTTTAAGGTCTACTACAAAGTCATCAAGTAATAACATAAGAATCCTTAAGGTGCAGGGGAATGACCTGAAGGTTTGGGTCACTCCCCCGCCGCGCGATTTTTACTTCTTAATTTTAACTACATGTGCCTTCGTTTTTACTTCCTTTGGAACTTCGGGAGTTTCAGGAATAGTCGGGAGACTATTTACCCCTTCTGACACCTTTACAGGTTCAACCGGTTTTATGCACTTAGGGTCAAAATGTTGAATTGTGCCCTTCTGCATAAGTTCATGTTTATTAAGCCACTCAATTAGTTTAGCATTAGATGTTTTATACGCATAACCATAACTAGTGGGTACAAAGTAACACCTTATAGACGGCACCTTGTTTCCATGTGCATCCTTCATACCCATGGGAGTATGTACGAGTTCAAGACCTTTATACTTGCTAGTGATATAAATCACTTCCTTCTGGTTACTTTCTTCCATTATATTGTACCTTCCTTTCTAGGTTAAGTAAGGGGGACAGGACTTCTCCCATCCCCCATACAGTTTACTTCTCGTCCCAAACGCACTGCAGTCTAGTCGTTGAATCGGAAGACTGTGCAGTAGTAGCATTACCTGAGGCAATAACTACATGTTCATTCTTACCGAATAACAACCATCCATCTTCAAGCGTGAAGTCAGGCACAGTTTCAGTAACATCATCTGCGTTTACTTCAAGCCATACCTGCGTAGTGTCATCACGGGTAATACCATCAGTAGCATCTTCGTATTTGGAGAGTTTACCATATACTTTTAAGGTACCAATTGCGTCATTACCAACGCGACAGTACTTAAGTAGTACACGTTTTCCAGACGAAGGCGTAATTCCAATACGGCTAGTATACGCATTAGCTTCATCACCAACAGACCCAGTACCTATTAGTACTGAATAGCCTGTAGTAGAGTTTATGTTATGCCCAGCAGCAAGTAGAGCGGCAGTATTCCACAGAATAATGGAACTATCGTCCCGTTTACCACCAGTTAATGCACAAACTATGTTCGTTTGAAGGTCTAGGTAATCACAAAGTTCACCTAATGTATCATAACTTGCAGAAGTTATTGATATAGTAGATACAAATTGCGTACCTGAAGGAGCATCTATGGATAAGGTGCCCGAGGCTACATACATAAGGGCAGTAGCTTCACTGCCATTATACACGACGTTCATTAACGTACCATCGTTGTAGTCTACCGTCGCAGCCGACTGTTTAGCGCTAAGCTCCCTAACCAGCAACTCTTCCGAACCAAGCGCGGCAGCGTTAGACGCAAACAGCGCAAGCATAAGGAAGGAAAGAAACATTTTATTTTTAGTCATATTAGTTCTTTTCTCCTTTATTCCTGTACGCCAGTGAGCAGGCCATGTTTCTTTTCCTGTTCAAGCTGGAGTCCACCGTGAGTCATAATCTGCCCTATCGTACCGTCGAAGAGGGTAGAGTCTGAGTTCGGGTTAACCTGGTCTTTCTTCATATACCGGCCTTTCATATGCCGATAAGAGAGGTCACCAAGGTCAAGAACAATTCCCGTGCCCATAAGGCCGGTAAGGTCGGTCTGCGAATCATTCTCGAGCAACGGGTGCTCAACAATCATAAGCTTGCGACCAGTGTTCTTGTATTCAGTCATGGTAACGCCATAGGTACTTTCGTCCGATTTCGTTCGCACCTTGTCACGGGAGAACCCGTTAATCACAGTGCAAAGTTTACTAGAAGCAAAAAGTACCTTAGATTTATTACCATATCTAAATGTTTTCCTGATAAACTCTTCAAACTCATCTTCAGTGAGGGTCGCAATGTTCTTCACATTCGTAAGAACGAACGCGAAAATACCACGAGACACACCAAGATTAGTCTCATCCGTAGTGTCCTGCTTAAGTTCACCCATAAGGTTCAGGAGTTCAATGCTCTTGGCGTGCTCTATGATACATTTGGCAATCTCGTAATCGAGGTCACCTTTACCATAAACTTCCGAGGCCTGAGCAGTGCCAGAAACCTTATAAGGAGTTTTATGCAGAGCAGCAAAGTTATACTGAGAAACTTTCTGAGTAGTCAGAACGTCTCCCACAGTATCACCTTCATCAGCAACGTTAGCAAGTATATGCAACTGGACTCCAGCAGCGGCAGCAGCAGCAGCAGTCGTACCATAGGCACGTCTTATGCTAACCGTAGTCGTAGTGGGAGTCGCAGAAACAAATACCAGTTCGGCCTTGTTAACCCTAATAAGGTCACCTTTGCGAAAGTACTTGTAGTTCGTGACAATCATCGTCGAGGCAGCAGCAGTCAGGGCAGTTGCACCCAGAACGTCAAACCTCGGCAGAAGAGTATCTTCAAACCACTCATACTTCACATTTCCCGTCACTTTCAGGCGATTTTTCGCCTTATTCATGATTGCCACAAGAGGATAAGAATCGGGTTCAAGCTGATTTATCTCCTCTTTGACATCACGCACAGCACGGGTTTCCGTGGTCTGGTGCGTGGTAAACCTCTGTCCCTGTATTACAGCCATAGTTTACTCTCCTATTCTAAATTACTGAGCCATTGCGGTCTTTCCAAGCCTGTGCTATGGAACTCCCGCCAGACGCAGTGGCATTCACTGGTTTGCCATTCCCACCTTTACCTATTTGAGTCTGAGCTGATGCGACCTTAACTTTATTGGCGTCAACAGTCTGGGCAGCAACGGTCTTAGTGGCATTCTCTTTATTGAAAGCATTAAGGCCATAAGCTATCCAGAAACTCAAGTAAGGCGTTTCAGGTCTATTAGCAAGTAGCGGAGTTAGTTCTACTATTTTATCCATAGTAGGTTTTAAGTCCTTATAACCGGGAAACTCAGCAGGTTTCCCCGCCATGTCCTGGTCATTCCTTGCAATTAGTTCCTTAACATGTTTACTTGACTCTTTTATCTGTTTACGTGACTGTGCATTAGCTTCTTTAAGCCCTGTCTGTTTCTGTTCCCATTCACGCTTACTAAGTATGTACTCAGTCTGCTTATGCTGAGGGAGCATCTCCAACTGGGCTTCCTCCTGAGCTTTATCAGTCGACAACAGTCCTGGGAACGGTGCCGAAGTCTGTGCCTCTTCCATTTCTAGAAGCCGTGCACGCATTTCATTCATCTTATGCTGGAACTCTTCATTTGCTTTCGCAAGACGAATCCCTTCACTAGACGAGTTTTTATAGGCCGTTACCAGCTCATCCTTTGAGGTAAAGGTGCGTCCGTTAATCTCAAAGGTTTCTTTTACAGGCTCTTTAGCAGTTTCAGTTACAGGGTTTCCCTGTTCATCCACTACCTGTTCCTGTGTTTCGTTACCAGTAGTTTCAGGTTGAGTTTCTGTCTGTGCTTGGGAGGTTTCTTCAGCATTAGGTGTGTTAGTATCAGGGGTTTCCTGAGTACTCGCATCCTTTTCTGCTTCCGGCGCCGAACCAAACTCAAACACTCCACCAGTCTTCTGGGTACTTCCAGGCGTTGTCGTTGCATTCACTTCAGGGGGCATTTTACTACTCCTTCTGACGGGTTGGCCGTCGTTTTATTTTTAGGGTTTACCTAAATTTGTAGTGCATTCTAATATTGTTATATTATAGCGCCTTTTTCTTCTCGCGTAAACCCATCTCTTTCTCAGCTTCCAAACCTTCATTCTTAATACGGTTAATAACTTCCCATATTTTTCCTATACCAATAGACACACCTGATTTCCAAACCCTATCAAGGGCTATCTTCTCTACTGTACTCTCAGTAGTTCCAGGTGCCCAATGTAAGGCACCTTCAACTCTGTTAATTTCTTCTTCAAGTTCAGGTACCACACAATCCTTGAAAAAACCCTCAAGCATAAGATGTTTAGCAGCATGACCTTTTTCAACCATAAGAATAAGGTCGTTATGTGTCAATTTAGAGAACGTTATAGTCTTCATTCTTCTATAGCTCCTTGGCCACTGCCGTTATTCCCACCTGTAGGCACGTTAGCATTAGCGTCCATAGCAGGCGGTGCCGGTTGATTATTAATATTCACGCCACCACCCCCAGTACTATCATACTCGGGGTTCTTCATATTCTCTTCAGTTTTCTTCGCTAATGCTATCTCATCAATGTTCTCCATGAAGAGGGAAACCATCTTCATTGTGTCATTAATGTGCTGGTCAAGCATTGCCATAATTTCAGGAGGTAACTTACCCGAAGTTATCGCCGCAAGCATTTCAGGCGTATTCCTTCTAGACACATGGTCCATCAGGTGTTCAACGAAATTTTCTCTAGGATTAACCTGAGGAGGCATACCTTGAAGTATCATATCATACTCTTGTGCCGGCGATAAAATACCATTAGGTAAAGCCAATATTTGATTTGCGTCTTGAATACCAAATGCTTCAATATTCATTTTGAAAATCATATCAACTGCAACTCTCTTTAGTTCAGGGTCTTTAGAGACCATTCTGAAGTTCTCATACTTCAGTGCTTGGTCAAATAACACCATTAACTGGTTCCTCTGTACAGCAGAGTCCCCAAAGCTGGGGTCATTAGATTGTATATAAATAAAACCTTGACCACCGGAGTCAAAGTCTTCCCGTCTATACGTCTCAGCCCTAAACACACCATCTTCCATAACACCAACAGGCATGTCATTAAACATAAACTGTTGGAACATCCAATACATAATCTCCATCTGCCTAGTAAGGTAGGCCAAGTCCGTCATAGCCATAATACTAAACCTTCTGGCAAATGAAGACTGAATCTCCATAAGGCCCCCGTAGGTCTTATGATAAGCCTTGGTACCCATGGCACCAGGTGTCAAGTCACTTATGGAGATAGTCTTTTCAATCTTTCCCATTACCTGACTTTCCATATTAATCATGGATGCTGAAACGTCCGGCTGGTCAACCACACCAAAGGCATGGTTTACGTTTCCACCTGCAAGTAGGTTTGCGCGTATTTTACCACCGGCACGAGGAGTAAAATCATCAGGGTACTTTATTACACTCTCATCATATACAACCATCTTGTTAATAGAACGAATCCAGTTCTGAAAGGACATATTATGAATGTCATTAACTTCCCAAAGAAGTTCAAGAATAGGTTCAATTATACCAGAGCCAAACAAGTTCTCTTTGTCCTGTGTGTACACACGTAGTTGCACGGGCATGACAGGGTAGTGGTAAACCTCAGCAATAGCATGAATAAGGAATTTACCATTAGCTATAGTTATAATAGTATTATCTTTTTGGTAAGTCCTAGTTATAAATACAGCAGGTTCATCGCTATCAGCTTCTACCTTAGAGTCTCTGCCAGAAATCAAAGTAGAAATATCTTCACCATCAACCACACCATTAGGAACTTCAGGACGTATTGCCTCACTTTTCCCATCCACTGACTTAAGCAATTCAGTTAAATCATATAAGGGCTTCTTTTCCCTAGTATCAGGGTCTATATACGTAGCAGCTTTAAGTTCGGCAATAGACACAGTACCTTCTGCCTCTATAACCCATGACATTCTTCTAAACAATTTAATGCCAGGCTCTGGGAACATCGCAAATATAGAAGGGAACCTAGTTTCAAACCCAATGCACTCAGGGAACTCTTTAGGTTTTTCATTAGTCTCTTGTACCCCAATCATTGCCTTTCCCATTTGCATTACTTTACCCATCATAGAAATAGGATACTCTATAGCCTTCTGCACGTTCTCTTCTTTCCACTCCTGACCTTTAAGCCAGTCATTGCGCCATCCGTATACTTCCCAAGCATTGCCAGTTATACAGTACTCCCGTTCTGAGGAGATACGGTCCAGTCTATACATGTACTGGCCAAAGTATTCCTTACAAGCATTGTAAAATTTATCAGCATTAGCAATAAACTTAGAAGCTTTTGCTTTTACACTAATGGGCAACTTCTGTAGGAAAGGAATAACAAGTCTTGCCACGGCGTCTTCCACAATGCTATAGGCAAGAGGGATAAGGATATTAGGTTCTTCCGTGTTAACCGCGTCATCTTTAAGGGAATGATATAACTTATAAAAGACTTTCCATTTATCAAAGTAAGGCTGATAATACTTAGAAGAAGAAACCAATCGTTTCTGTTGTTTCGCAACTAGCTTCTTTTTTTCTTCATCACTAAGGGTTAATAGTAAGTTTTTCATGCTTTAGCATCTCCAAACTGCTTTTTAAATTTTAACTTAAATTCATGATACTTATTTACAATCCTATTTGTTTCAGACTTGTTCTGTTTTAAAGAATTAGGGTCACAATCATGTTTGGCATAAGCGATTTGAAACACACGATTTCTAACCTCATCTTCTGACATAGTTTCAATATCATGTCTTGTGCCTCTCAACACAATTGAAAACCCTGCACCACAATGTCCACACTGGCACTTAGCTAGCATCACGTCCTTAAAAGGTTGCAAAATGCATGTGAAACTAGGTCTTGGTGTCCATATTCCCATATTAACTCCTTCCTGGATAACTTGCCTTCTTATAGAAATCCGGTCGTTCCTTACTCGGTTCTATATACCGCGGATTCATTACGCATAAATATCTTACTAAATCCATAAAGTCTTTGTAAACCAATTGCGGAGTCTCAGAGAAGCCCTTTAGTTCATTATTCTTTTCTTCCTTCCAAGCATAATGAGTAAATCCATAAATATGATTAGTACAACTCTTCATTACATAGAGTTTTGGCCGTACCATCTTTTCAGGGTCTCCCAAGTACCCCTTCACTGCCAAGTGCCCATCCCCTATCTTATCCACAGGAAGCCCATAGTTGAGAGCATGAGAGTTAAGAACATTCTGACCCCAGTCATAGAAGGTCTGCCGAATAGTCTTCTTAGTTGCAAATTGTGTAGTCTGTCCAAAGTTCGGGTCAATCCAACGCACTTCTGCAGGTTTCCCAAAGCCCTGTAACTCCGTGGCCTTCATCATTTTGGCATAGTCTTCGGGCATCCACGAGAAGGACGAAATCTTGTGGAAGGGTTGGAAGGACTCATCCGGGAACTCACCCATAACAATTACATCTTCATTAGGGAAGGCACAGTACCACCCAATTGCGAAGGGTTTACGGTCATGGGGGTCCACTACATTATATAGGGTATACTTTCCCTGTTTAAAGCATTCTTTGTGATACTCAGGTAACTCCTCAATAACGTGCACTGCCTGGTCAAACGTCTTATAGATTCTACCCTGCAACCTTCCAAACACACCCTTCTCGCGCATCTCCCGTTCTTCATCCGAGTATTGAGACAACACAATTTCAATCGCCTCTCTGCTAAGCTGTCCGCCAGGTCTTTCATTGCAGTTGTCCCATATATCACCAGTGATATGATTAATCTTACCCACCACTTTTCCTTCTTTCGTAGTCAGTACCTTCATGTCTATGTACTCATCCAGTATCCACGGCGCAAAATTTAAGGGGGTCATTTCCATTATTGTGATACCCCCCGCCCGTAAACGGGCTAAATTCTCATTGAACAAGGCACGGGGAGGGGGTTCCGAATACAAAAGCAATCCCTTCGTCTCTCCAGCCGCTTGCTGCGCATCCTGGTCATAAGTCATGACATCCCACGACCATCCCGTGTTGGTCTGGCCACTCCCATAGAATGTCTTATGATTCTTCTGCTGGTGGTAAGCATTAGAGGGAAAAAGCTTGCGCATAAGAATTTGTATGACATCTGTGTCTCCAAGTAGAGACTCTGGTGCACACAATCTGGCAGTTTTCGGCCAGCCTTTCGGCCACTGTTTGAATATTCCGTCTTGAAATAGTCTATTCTTTGTGCCAAACATAATCGCACTCCATAACGACATCAGCAAATGAGTCTTGCCCGTGCCATTGCCAAAAGTGAATATGTTTATGGGGTCTCCCGCACTTACTGCCTTTATACCTCTAACCTGCGCAATATTATGACTAGGAGAGGTTTTAGCATACGCCAAGGGGTCCAAAAGCATCCTCTGCTTCAGTTCCTCCAGTGCCTTCTCCTTCGTCACATTCTTTAGCATAAGAGGAATTACTTTATGTTCTTAGTACTTGCCTTAATGACCTGAAGCAGGTCCTCATCAGTCAAGTCAGCCAATTCCGTACGCTTAGTTATATCCAGTGTGTCCACGAAAAGGCGCATGTTCTTACCTAACAACTCTAATGCTCTGTTTGCTCCCGCCGAATCCACCACGCCTTTCTCCACATCATTGCCCTCGGCATTCTTCTCTACCTTCCTAACCTTGCACGCATCCGCCACATCCTTAAGACTCCTCAAGATGTACTCCGCCGTAATTTCGCTCTTTTTAATCGCTAACACCTTCATCCTATCAATCTCTTCCTTAACATTCGCCGTCTTATGCACCAATATCCACCCTGCCACGTCCGCTCCATTCGGCGAGTACCCCGCCGCAATCGCGGCCCTCGTCGCATTGTGTCCATTTGCCATGTAGTTCAGTATAAAATTCCTCTGCATCGGCGTCAGCCCATGATTCTTATTCGGACCCCTCTTCCTTCTCTTTCCTAAAGGAGCTTTCTTAGCATGCTTAGGATTTACTTTTTTCCCCGTATAGTCTTTTGGCACTTTCATATATTATTCCTCAAGTTTTACTTGCTCAATTCTAAGGGATACGCCCTTCTCATCTATTTTAGTAATGCTCCCCTTACCCACAATAGTAACAGTATCACTTACCTTTATATTTTCAAGACCTTTAAAGTCCTTAAAGAATAGCTCAATGCTCTGTCCCCAAGGGGAACATTCTGGCATGTTCTTCTTTTCTTTTTCTGGATGATAAATTTGTACAAACCCACCCTTCCCCTGTACCACATCCACCATATCTGCCTTATTCATATTATTCTCCTTTATCTCCATCCCACGCATTTAATTTATAAAATTGTGCCGACCCAACAATTGAACTTAAACCTAGGTACCCCAATGCAATTGGAGGGTTGAGTATCAATAATGGGATTGCCGTGCCTAGATGTAATATACTACCAATTACATAGGTCGGGATAAACTCGTCTGAGTACGCACGTTCATTCTTTTTTATAGCTCTTCTTTCCGCCTCACGAATGGCTACATTTTCTGGACCCACTATCACACCATATCCTACACCTCCGAGAACTATTCCAGGATGCTCATACCAATAATGTTTTGAAGAAGCACAACTACTTAGCATAAATCCGAGCATAAGAAGCAATACTATTCTCATCACATCCTCCTTATAACTGCGCTCTCGCATCTTCCCACTACCATCCTAAAATCCGCCGCGCCCTTTTAAAAGAGTCGGGCATTAGAGAATGAAGAACCTGGCCACTTGCACCCACGAAGTTTTAGCCTCAAGTTCCTGCACGCCTCGGATACATTAGGTTGGTCCATATCAATGAGTTCATCAGCCACCAACCTCCCGCAGAGTTCTAATTTTTCCGCGGGCAGATTGAAACTTATTAACCATTTCTTAAACGTACAAGTCTCCATAGCCTACCCCTTAGTCCTATATCCAGCTAGGACCTAAGTCCTATAGTAATCCAGTCCTTAGTCCTATTGACCAATGTCAAGTACTTAAAACTTCTCAATACATTATACATTCTCACAATTCATTTGTAAACCCTAAAAGTATCAAATATATCAAAAGCCTTGAAAGTATTGAAAACCTTAAAAACACTGAGAGTTGTAAATATATTAAAAGTCGTAAAAGCCTTAATAGTAGCAAATACACCAAAAGTCTTTAATATGACAAAAGCCTCAAAGATTAGAAAAGTACACATAATCGTATAAATACCAATAATTGTAAAAATAATATTGATATTTGTCATAGGTCTTTTGGCCTATATGATATAGGACTAAAGACTAAAAAATAAAAGGACCTTTGGCCCTGTACGAATGAGATTAAAAGTTATATAATATTATTGAAGGTTAATCTTAATTATTATTAAATATCTTATAATAATTAATTAATTCTTTAGATTATAATCGTGAGATTAAATCTTGTTCTCTAAAAAGTGAGGATATTCAAATGAAAACTAAAAAAATAGTTGCAGCTAAATCTAATTCAAACAAAGTCACTGAAAAAAAATCAGTGAAAAAGATTGAATTAAAAAAAGTTGTTGTTCAAGCTCAAAAGTCTATCTCTAGACTTGTTTTCAAGTTCTTAAATGAAGAGAAGATTCTAGAATGTGACAATAGAAAAGAGAAGTTTGAAAAGCTATTGAAGATGGTTCAAAAAGAGTTTCCGTCTTCAAAGTTTCAAAAGACTCATTTTTATTGGTACATCACTAGACTTAAAAAGCAGCTTGAGCATAATCTTGAAGTTGACCATCTTGTATCAATTCCCAAGATTGAAACGAAATAATCAGAGAAGTTAAAAAAATAGACTAGAATTAAAAACTCTAGTCTATTTTTTTTTATTTCTAAAAATGTCTTTATACTTCATACTGAAAATAAAAACTATTTTATTGGAACTACTTTGAACAGAGTATGTTGAGGTGACATGGGAAGGGAAATCATAAAAATTAAGATTAGTTTGATATATAATTGGATATAGTTTTTATACTATAATAAATGTATAAGAATAAATTATATTATTTCTAATATAGTTACATCTTATATGCTCTTTAAATAAACTACTGGAGGCATTATGAATGTAAAACTTAATGTTAAAGAAGTATTGAAACTCAAAAAGTATCTTCAAGAAAAATTGAAAGATGAAGTATTTAAAAATACTGAAAAGTTTCATGAAGACTGTTTACTTGCATTAGTTAAAGCAATGCCAAGTAACCTCTCAAATAAAAAAAAGAATGAAGTTCTTGAACGTATTTATGCAACAAATGGAACTTTCTCATATATTGGATTCTCAATAAACGTATACATAAATAAAAAAGCATTTTTAAAACCAATTAAAATCTAAATAATTGGATAGAACAGAATATGTAAAACTTTGTATAATAGTAGTATAGCAAAAATCAATGGAGGTATTATGGAAAAAATAATTAACTTAAGTAATGTGAAACCCAGTGTCTCAGTTGTGAAGTATTTGAGATTGAGTAAACGTGAGAATAAAAGGATATTCAATTCAAAAACTATGTGTTTTGAATATAAAAAGAAATGAAAAAGAAAATGAAAAGGAATACGAGTGTTTTCTTTGACAAGTGTCCAGTTCTTCCAAAGCAATTACATGTTGGAAGAAAAAAGACAAAGCATTACATTCTCAATAATTCATGTCCAAAGTGTGGTGAGAATAAGAATATCAATATCATCAAGCTTAGACATGACCATTGGGAGTGTAGAACATGTGAACAGGACTTCACAAGAGAGGCGCGTTTGGAAAGGAGGTTTAGAAATGCCCAAGATTGGTAAGCATAAGAAGTTATGTTATATTGAATGTGCGTATTGGAGTTGTTCTTATCAACACATAGAATTATTGCTTGAGAAGGACCCTAGAGTTAAGGTGTGTATTGAACATGGAGTGCATAAGAACTTGATAGGACATAGGCGTAGTAATGCTCCTAAGTGGTGCCAAAGAAGACGAGAGAATGGAGGAAATAATGTTTAATCTACAAACACAAAAGAAGTTTCGCAATTGGTATTGGACATATGGAATATTCATTGATGGCATGATATTCATAGCAATGGTGTACTTTGGTATAGCCATATTCTTGGATAAGTAAGGAGTTACAATAATGCAACCCCCAGATGGTTATGAGTTCATGGAGAATGCAACGGATGGTGACATGGAAGTGTTCGTACATGAGCACAACTTGGCATTAGGCATAAGAAGTAGAAAGAACAGACAGATAGTCTTGGCACATCTTTATGCTCAAATGCTTAAGAAGTATTGTCCTAAGACATGTAAGCTCTTAGTAAAGGCACAAGAGCATTATGAAATGATACAAGAGTTAAAGGAGAAATCAAATGAAGACGACAAGTGAAGAAGTTAAAGGGGTATTTCAATACTTGGATGCCCTTAGAAATTCGGGAGGTTGCAACATGTTTGGTGCTGCTCCCTATGTTGCAAGGAACTGTGGTATGGACAAAAAAAAGGCCAGACACTTCCTTACAACTTGGATGAAGACCTTCTCATTAGACCTCATGTCTGAAAGAGTTAAGCAAGGTATGGAAACACTTAAGGAAGTCAAGTAAGTTCCCGCTGTATCAAGAGCATAAGAAGATAAACTTAATGGAGGCTTTATGACTTTTGAACAAAAGCAAGAACTTTGGGAGCTCTATGTACACTCTGAAGGCCCAGACTTGCCTTTACCTATTAAAGTCTTTGAAGACTTAGATGAGGCAGTTTGTATTCTTGAGGCTTGGTTAATGGAGGAGGCATAATGAACTCTTGGAAAAAGATAAGCATTGAAGAAAATCAATTACAACAAGAATTAGCATTAACAAAACGAATATACATAAAAAGCCAAAAGCTTTTGAAGGCTTTACAAGCTTGTCGTAAACGTATAAAGATATTAAAAAAGATACTGGAGGCTTTATGAAAACAGCGAAGATATTAGGGTTTGTAAAGGGCGATTGCGTTAGGGTTGTAATGGGCACGGGTTACATAGGTATTGTAATTTCAAAGCCTACTAAGGACCTTCTTTATTGTGAAGTATGGGGTTATGAACATAACTTGGCCTTAATACATGCCTCTGAATGCACTAAAATACGCCCCAATACTTTAAAACGGGAGTACTTCTATAAGGTAGATAAAAAACCACAAACGTTAGTGGCCAAAAGAGTATTGGCATAAGGAGAACTATGACCTATAAACGTATGATGGAACTACATAAAAGTACTGCTTGTGTATCAAGTCCTAGCCAGCATATAGCTTGCACAAGCACTGAGCAACTTCAAATAGGCTTTCTAGGCATGCTACTAGGGGCTTTTATAGTTCTTATTTGGTATTGGTATAAGGAGGACTAATGCCTAGTTCAAAAAAGAATGGATACTTTTATGGGTTTAAACGTGAAGACCTTGTAAAGTTTAAAGATGGCACAGTAGGTGTTATTACGGGCAGGTTATGCCATGCAGTATCCCATGTAGAGTGTTGGACACTTATTGGAGAGCACTCTCAAGTACGAAGGTCATTAAGAAAAGCTGAAAAGCTAAGCATTGAAGACTTCATTAGCAATATGCACTATACGGGAGGCCCCTTTATAACAGATACTGCTCAGTTTGTACTAGGACCTTATGAGGAAGATTAAGTGTAGGTGGTGGTGAGTAAAAAAAATGAATATACTTATATACGAAAGTAAGGCTAGCCTAGGCTCTATATGTATATATATATTATTTACTAACCACCACCACCACCTTATAGAGTAATAATAAAAGGATTAAAAGTATGTTCTATTATAGAAACAAGCCCTTACCATTCAATTTAAAGCTTGCATGATAGACATAAACGAAGTAGTATCGACCGGCTCTTTACGATGTTCTAGAAGGAAGCATCTAGGCGACCGGTTCGGCGTTATAGACAACATAAGGTATATAATATTGTATATAATAACTTATGCTTCTCTATGACGGGAAGTTTGAGGATGTTAGAAGAGCGCAGTTATATCCAATGGAGGTTGTATAAAAAATGGTTGCCCGTTCTGTGAAAACTGTTATAAATGTGCCCTTAACTGGGATTGTCAACAAACTTTGGAAGACCAATCAGACTATGAAGAGTTAAAGGATGAATACAAAGAACTCCCTTGTTGGGATAATGGTGTCTTCTATAAGGACTAAGGATTTCCAAAAAATAGGATATGTACAAGCCGCAACGAGTTTCGTATAATATGTGTATAGAACGAAATGGCTACAAGACAACTTGATTGGAGGTATTAAATGTTCACATTTACTTCTTATGCTGAGTTCAGTGCGGTGACGTTGCGGGAGATACCAAGGCACTTGTTAGGCATGAAGATAAAAATAGAAAAGTGCTTGTTTATAGTTAGAATGCAAAATGGTATAATCTATCTTAAACCGGAGAGGTGCTAATATGGATAAGAGACCGTTAATGAAGAAGGTTAAGACTCCAGAAGAAGCTTGTGTGTTCCTTAGAATGTGTGTTCGGGAAATAGGTGAAGGTTTTCACCCTGACATCCTTGGAGCAGATTATGAAAACAGGAAAAGTAAACGGACCTTTACAAGTGCACAAGCTTGGAAGTTTGACACAAATATGCGCAAGGTTTTTGACTTTATTAAAGACCCTTGTAAAGTAGCATTAGATTTGTATAATGTCCAGTACGGGAGGAAAGACTAATGAAGAAACTTATGATAAAAGGTAGGAAGGGCATAATTGAGTGTACGGAGAGCACAATAAGTATGATGGAAATCCATCAGGCATCAGGTCAACATAAAGTTAATCCAGTAATCAAAGACATCTTTGACCGCCTTGCTAAGAAGGGCATTGAAGAACCCATGAAGTTTGAGTTTACAGACATTAATGCCTCGGCAAGGTTTAAGTGGATGTGTACCACGTACAGAATTAAGAATAAGTTAAATATCCATGTGGGCAGCACAGGAGACCACTTGACAGTGTTCATTTATAATAAGGAGAAGGAATAATGCTTACTGAAGTCCAATTGTGTAACAAGCGCAGTGCCAAGAGTCTTCACAGGAAACGTCTACTTATGGGAAGGCAAGCCCAAATAGCAAGACTTAGCCGGCACAACTATGGCATAAGGAATATTGTACGGTTGATTGAAGAACAGCAGGGCATGTTGGCAACCATAAAGAAATTCGCTGCTAATGTTATGCTCGTGCTTAAGCAGTTTGCTTGGAAAAGGAGGAGCAAATGAAGAAGATAAGTAAACGTGCCAATTATCAATTACGTCAAGATGCCTATGGGGAAATAAAACTTATACTCTATGAAGTTCTATTGTTTCCTGAAAACAAGGGGTTTACAAAAGATGTTAGAGAGTACTGGGCAATGGTAGAAGCATTAGTTGCTAAAGTATAGAGGCTTTCATGAAAAAAATAATAGTAAAGAAGAAGATAGTTCCTATTGTAGTTCCCGAAGTGCATGCCCATCATATCTCCACCATGAATATGGAAGATGGTGAAGAATACGTGGGCATAGGTTGTAATACAGTCTTAAAACTTAAACAAATAATACCTTATGAAGGTATGGATACTGGACTACGTGCCTTGAGGTCCACAATAGTGGAGTGCATAATTGTAGCGTCTAATATGGGTGGGGAACAGATAGTGGCTACATTGTGGGGGACGTCTTCTGTACTTACAGACTGCCCAGACCTTGTGGAACGTATTAAGAAAGAGCATGCTAGTATAAATAGTAAAATTGCTTCTTATACCCGTATTAAGAAAACCACGAAGAAGGGCCTTGATGGAAATGTAATAGTAGCCAAACCGCGGGGAGATATAAGTCCTGTGACAGGTTATGGTGTGGGAACGCAGGGGCATGCAATTGGGCTAATTATGATTGAAGGCAAATGCAGTCCTTCAAGAAGAGGTCTTATCATGCCTAAGATAGTGAACTATCTTATGAAAGAGCATGAATTCGAAGAGAAGAAGGCAAAAGGTCTCGCGGCTTCCTGGTACAGTACGTTGTGGATAAGGAAACCGACGTTCTACCAAAAGGAATGGAAATAAAAATGAAAAAGCTTTATCAACTAGTATGTGTAACGTGGTATGACGCCTTTACAGAAGACACATGGGTTGAAGGTGATAATGCTATAGACCTTAAAGACGCGACATGTGTTACAGTTGGGTTTATAGTACGTGAAAGCAAAGAGTTCATTTCTATTGCCAGTACCTTGGCGGAGTCTGGTGAAAAGACATGTATCTTTAATATACCTAGAGGCATGATACAGGAACTTAATAAGCTTAAGCTTCCAAAACAAATAGGTTTACAAACAAGCACGAGTAATGTAAAATATTAAACCTAAGATTAGTAACCAGTTTGGACACAAAGAGGGCATAATGCCGAAAGGGCGTCCTAGCAAGGTTGAGTTCTATAGACACGTACCTTTTAACCTCTTATGCCCTCTGCGTGTCCAAGATTCAAGCGTGGCCCGAGTGAACACGGGAAGTAAGAGCAATAAGTCTCTGAAAGATGGATAACGGAAGGAATACTACCTTGTAAGTAATCGCGGAGAAATCCCCGAACAAGCATAGCTTCTCAAGTGCACCATCCCACGCAAATACTTGGCGTAGGCAAAGGCAAAGGGTCTAATAACTCTTATGCTATAGCCCTTCCTGAGTGCCGGCGGGAGAGAAGTGGTGAAAGTCCACTACTGGCGCAGCTTTGAAGTGCACTTAAAATACAGTAAGGAGAAAACACATGAAGAAGGTAATAAAGAAGGTTACTAAGAAGGCGAAGGTAGTGAAAGAGAAGGTTATCACGGCTGCTTCCATAATCCTTGGTCTGCTTGTGATGAAGAATGTCCCCTGCGACGTTGACCTCATTGCCGCGGTTCATGATGGCGTGAAAGAGACGAAGTTTGACAAAACCCAGCTGGCTTGGTACAAATACCAGTACAGGCAAGGTCGCTGGAACGCTGGTGAGGCCCAGGTCATTCACCAGGCCGCGCCCGTAAAGGCTGCGAAAGCCCCCAAGGCCAAAGCAACTAAGAAAGTGGCGAAGAAAGCTAAACCCGTGGAAGCTGAAGAGGAAGAGACCGTCAAAGACTAAGCATAAGAAATAATAGTACTACCCAGTGCATTCCATCCTCCAAATGCACTGGGTATTTTAATCTCTAATGCTAAAAGGATTTCCAAATGCTTGAACTTAAAGTGTGGCATATAGTAGTATTTACAGTGTGCACGATTAATATTGGTTTTTGGATAGGTATCTTGTTTTCAAGGGCAGAACAAAAGGCAAAGGTTCAATCTTCTTATGCCATACAACAAAAAGGGATTTCAGCGGATGCAACACAATTCATAATGGAGGGTAAATTATGAAAACTGATAAGACGGGACTGGAGCAGTTACTTATAGAAATAGAGGCATGGTGGAAGCGCACACAGCATATTGAGTATTTGGAATTAAG
>ERZ1292629.1443-Hain-H43-01um-R1-1443-length-22991-cov-8_pt1 | contig 18601 bp, 29 predicted proteins | sample MGYA00564399_ERZ1292629 | MGnify/ENA primary metagenome ERZ1292629 (study PRJEB36523, sample SAMEA6512636) | groundwater metagenome | collected 2019-01-08 | study: AquaDiva: Metagenomics assemblies of 32 groundwater samples | reverse complement strand
TTGCCCTGCCCGGCGGGCACGCGCGCCTTCCACTCGGCGATGGCGCGGTCAAGCTCCTCGTCGGTCGGCAGGCGGAGGCGGTCGGTCGCGCTCCTTGACATGGCCCGTATTGTACGGTACGAGCACCCGTAGGAGGAGACGCCCATGAAGAGCCTCAGTGCGGTGGTCGTCGTGCTCGCGGTGCTCGTCGCCCTCGCCACGCCGAGCGGCGCCGAGCACGCGGTCTGGCACCAGCCGAACGCGATCAGCAACAACCCCTACCATCCGGACTCGATCAACAACCCGTATGGCAAGTTCGGGAGTCCCTTCAGCCCCGACAGTCCGAACAACCCCTACGGCAAGTTCGGGAGCCCGTACAGTCCTGAGAGCGTGACGAACCCCTACGGCCCGTCCGGCAGCCGCTACAGCCCGAGCAGTCCGAACAATCCCTACGGAGAGTACGGGAGCCCCTTCAGTCCCAACAGCGTGCGGAACCCCTACGGGCCGTTCTACAACCCGAAGCGGTAGGGACCCATGGGGCGGCAGCGGGCCAGCCGGATCCCGCCGCCGCTGATCGGCTGCACGACCTCGCACCGGACGAGGTGGCCGTCCACGATCACGCCCGCCTCCTCGTAGCGCAGCATGTCCACGAGGCGGTCCACCTCCTGGCCCAGGGTGAGCAGGCCGACGAGGAGCGCCGCCAGCCTCACGGCGTGCCTTCCTCCCCCTCCCACACCTGCCCCACGCTCGGCAGGGGCCGACGCGGTGGGCCGTTCCTCGGCACGGGCGCGGGCGGGGCTGGCGCGAGGGCGCGTGGAGTGTCAGCCGGCGGCGGGACGAGCTCGGCCTCCTCGGCCTCGACCGGCTCGGCCAGCGGGTCCACCGAGCCAGGGCGCTCCCGCATGAGGATCAGGAAGGGGCGCTGCTCGCCCGTCAGCTCGACCTCTTGCCGTGGCTTGCCGGCCAGGCGCTCGAGGAGCCAGATCAACGCTTCCCGCTGATCCCGGGGCGGGGGCAGAATCGGGGTCCTGATGATGTGCGTGGACCCGTCGGGCTTCGTCACTTCGCTCTCACGCATCCCCAGCGAGTCGCCCCGGGCGAAGGCGAGCAGACGATCCACCAATTCCTTGCCGCCCTTGGTCTGGCGCTTGATCCGCTTGACGACACCCAACTCACGCCCGGTGGGGTTGCCGGACTGGCCCGGCTGAAAGGGTTTGCCCCACGGCGCGCGAGTCGCTGCAGGGGGGCTGCTAGCAGGTTGAACGGCCACGGCGTTTACTCTACCACGCCGCCACCCGACCGACGCGAGCGCACGGCTTCACCTTGGGCGCGCAGCCGCTTGGCGAGGAGCAGGCAGGTGGAGTAGCCGAGGTTGAACCGGCTCGACAGGGCCCTGACTTCGACCCCATCGTTCCAGGCCTGGATGAACCGGGCCAAGGCACTTGGGTCGCGCAAGAACGTGCGACTCCCGATCAGGCGAGCGCTCATGGCACGCGCGAGAGCATCTGGCGGAGGCGTTCCTGCGACAGGTGCGGGGCGCGGTCGCTCTCCCAGCTCTCGGGGGCCGGGGGGCCGGCCCAGGCCGGGCGCCCGGTGGTCCACGTGCGGAAGTCGGGCTCGACGGCCCACAGGGGCCAGGGCATGACCTCTTTGATCTCGACCGTGCGGGCGCTCTCGTGGCGGGAGAGCAGGCACTCGTGGCGCTTCTCGCCGCCGGGGCGGAAGCCCACGGACTCCACAGGCCAGGCGAACTTGCCTGAGGCGGCGATGACGGCGGCGGCGAAGTCGCCCATGGTGGCCGAGGACAAGCCGGGGACGAACACCTCGCCGCCACGCATCGCGTCAAGTGCCCACCGGGCAAGGGCGACCGCCTCCCCCATCTCCAGCCAGAACCGGGTGGCGCCGGAGTCGGTCACCTGGAGCGGGCGGCCGGCGGCGATCGCTTGACGGAAGGTGTGGACCACCGATCCGCGACTGCCCAGGACGTTGCCGTACCTGAGGCAGGCCACCCGGAGCCCCCGGGGGTAGCTCACGGCGTTCCACGCCACGCTGAGGGCCTCAGCCATGGCCTTGGTGGCGCCGTAGAGGTTGCCCGCGACTTCGACCGATTTGTCACTGCTGAGCACCAGCACGCGCCCCACGCCGGCGCTGAGGGCCGCCTCGAGGACGTGGCGCGTGCCTCCGACGTTCGTGTCCAGGGCCTCGGTCGGGCTGTAGGCGCAGGAGTCCACCCGCTTGAGGGCTGCGGCGTTCACCACCACGTCGCACCCGTGCATGGCCAGGGCCAGGCGCTCCCGGTCGCGGACGTCGCCCAAGAGGAAGCGCAGGCGGGGGTCGGGGCCGAGGGCCTCGCGCATCTCGGCCTGCTTGACCTCATCGCGACTGACCACGATCAGCCGCTCGAGGCGGGGCTCGTCGGTCAGGATGGCCTCGGCGAAGGCCCGTCCGAAACTCCCCGTGCCGCCAGCCAGCAAGACCCGCATTAAACCGCCAGGATCTGGCGCAGAAAGCGGGCATCAAGCGGGTGGTAGACGCCCTGCTCGTCCCGGGTCCAGCGCCGGCCCACGGTCGGATGCTCGAGGCGCGGGCGGATGTCCAGATGCAGGCCGGGGATGCGCTCGTAGACGCCGGGCTGGATCTCGCGCCGCCACCATGGGTAGAGCCCGATGCCGCGGAAGTCGAAGCGCTCGGCGGTGAGCCACTGGTCCACGAGCGGCACCTTCGGGGCGTAGCAGTCCACGGCCATCGACCAGGGCTCGCCGGGCCGCGCGTAGTGGGCGGAGTCTGGCTCGTGCCCGCCCTCGTCGTAGGCGACGAGGATCACCACGGGCGAGCCCAAGGAGCCCCGGTAGTCGTCCACGAGGAAGACGAGGTCGGGGTGAACCTTGTCGGGGTCCTTGCGCCACTCGGCACGCTGGAAGTTGCGGACCTTATCCCACTGAACGCTCAGCGCGTTTCCTCCTCATGTAAGCACGACCGTGACGTCGATTGCAGGTCTTACAGTAGCGGCGTCGGTGTCCGTTGGGAAGAATGAGCGTGTAGTCGTAAGCATGGCCCAGCGGACATGCTGTTTTCGATGCGTGGTCACGGCGCCGTCGAACCCGCCAAACGGACAAGGCGCTCTGGATCGCAGCCCGGCGGCGGATCCCCAGCAACGGGTAGAGGGTCATCATCCACCCAGCCGCTTGGTTGCCGCTCAAACGTACTCGCCACAACGGCTTCTTGCCGAGCCCGCTCGGTGCATGTACATAAAGACGTGCATTGAGAAACGACTGTGCTCGCTGCGCGACATCGTGGTCGGTCGTTGTCCCCTCAATGGTCGGCAGGTCGTTCGGAGCACGAAAGCACCCTTCGCCTTCGAGGAAGCCAGCGAGCCACACGATTTGGCGCAGGCGCCCCCACTCGACCATCAGTCCACCCGCTGGGCGAAGATCGCCTTGGCCCCGCCTGGCCGCGTCTCGATGCGCGCGACCTTCGCCACACGATCCATGAGTGTCACGGTGTCACCGGGGCGCAGGACCTCGCGGCTCAGCAGGTCGCGGATCTCGCCGAGGAGCGCCAGGCTCTCGACCTTATACGGATCCAAGTCGCGCGCGGCTCGATAGAGCCCCTGCACGATGCCCCAGCGGGCCATGAGGACGCCGATCAGGATGGTCGCGCCCTCGCCGACCACCGGGATCAGGAGCAGGAGGGCGACCGACCACTCGCGCCCGAGGTCGAAGACGAACCGGCCCGTGGCCGAGGCCCCCATGGCGATGAGGAGCCAGCGCCGGGCCATCTCCACGATGGGATCCCCGCGGCTCCGGAGAAACTCCAGCCGACCGAGCCGCTCACCCCAGGCCATGGCGCACTCCGCGCAGCTCCGAGAGCGCGTCGTCGAGCGGCTTCACGGCGCGCTCGTGGATCGACTTGATGTCCTCCAGGGCCAGTTGGGTCTGCACCCGCATGATCTGGCCTAGGGGCAGGAAGAAGTCGCGCTCCACCGTGAGATGGTCGCCGTCGAGGCTCACCACGCGGCAGTTGATGTAGTCGGTCCCGATGAGCACCACGTCGAAGGGGCCCTCGGGGAAGCGCCAGGCCATCTACCGGGTCACTGGGGAAGCCAGAGGCGCCCGCTCGGCAGGTGCTCGACGTCGATCTCAGCCCGCCCCGGTCCGACCGGCACCGCCTCGAGCCAGACCTTGGCCCCGCCAGCGAACTCGAACATCATCCGCTCTCCGCCGGCGGGCGTGGGGGTCTTCTTGCGGAACACGCCGTGGATCACTTCACCGTCCAGGGCGCGCTGCATCTCGGCGATCCGCGCCACCTTGGAGTATTCGCCGGGGGAGCGCGAGCCCGAGAAGTGCTGCGCCCAGGCCTTGGTCCAGATCCACTGCTCGTCCTGGAGGAGGCGCAGCACGATCCGGGCCCGGAAGCGCTCATCTGTCAGCGGTGCCGCGGCGACGATCCAGCGCTGCGGGGGGTCGGCCACCACGTCGAAGGCGAAGCCCGCCCAGCCGTCCGGCAGGCCGATGTCCAGCATCCAGCGGGCGACCTGCGCCCCCTCGTAGCGCTCCTGGAGCTCGGGCACGGGCACCGGGCGCTCCGGGGTCGGCCCCACGGGGAGCATCGTGCCGTCCACCCGGCGGGAGCGGCGGCCGGGCAGGAGGATCACCGCTTGCCCTTGAGCCCCCGTGCCCGGCGGGCACGGTCGCGGGCGAATTCACTCGGGGTGTGCGTGGCGGAGGTCCGAAGGTTTTTGGCTTCCACGACCTCGTTGGAACTCTTCCGAAACGCCAGCCGCACCGGCCCCTTCGGGGTCTGCTTGACGCGGTACCGGACGCTCTTGAGGGGCATCGCTTCACTCCTCCCCGCTGGCCATCCTAGCGCGCCGGCCGGGCCACCCGCGAAGGATTTTCAGTGCGGACTCTTCACCGCCCCACCCGGGGCCGCCACTCCGTCAGGCACTCCGCCACGGCCGCCGCGAGCACCGCCCAGGTGTTACGCGACTCGCAGAGCTGGAAGCCCACGTCGAAGAACTCGGCGAGCTCGTCGGCCAGCTCGGGCGGCGCCTGGGCCATGAGGAATTTATACACGCGGGCACCGGGTTCATCCAGCGAGGGGCGGCGGGCCAGCCCCAACTTGTCGCTCACCCGTTCTTGCAGGGCTTCCTCAGGAACGGTGTCGGCCTGCGCGAGCCACTCCCGCCAGTCCTCTCCGTCCCGTCCAATCGCGGGCGCGATGACCCCGGCCTTGTGCCCGCCGATCCGCGCCAGCCCTTCGCGCGCCTCTGCCCGGTCCGCTTGCGGGAGCCGGTGCAGGGCCTCCACCACGGCGAGCCAACGCTTGACGGTCCGCGGCCGGAGCTTGAGCCGGTCGCTCAGGTACTCCAGCGCGGTGGCAAAGCCATAAACCTGGTGGTCGCGGGCCTCGAGGGAGGCCCAGGCCAGTTCCGCGATCTCGATGAAGGCCCGTTCCATGCGGACGCCGGCTTGGCGGAGCGCGAGGTCGCGCGCCTCGTGGGCCTCGAGGGCGGGGACTTGCCCGGCGGGCACGGCGGCGAGGGCGGCCGATTTCCGGCGCCGCGCTTCACCCATCGAGCACCTCTTTGACGAAGGCGATCTCTCGGCGCAGGAGCACGGCGAGGTCGAACTGCGACTCGACCAGCGCCCGGCCCACGGCAGAGGCGAGAGGCCAAGGCCCGGCATCGGCAAGGGCCTCGTCGAGGGCCGCCGCGATGCCGTCCACATCCCCAGGGGTGAAGGCTGGCCCCAGGCGGCCGTGGCCGAGCGCCGCCCACGCCGGCCGGGAGGCGGCGCAGGGCAGCCCGAGGGCGAGGGCCTCGATGAGGCTCTTCGGCGAGCCTTCCGTCTCGCTCGGCAGGCAGAAGGCGCTCATCTCCCTGACGAGGGCCGGGATCGCCTCGTGGGGGCTGGGGCCGTAGCAGGTCGCGCCAGCGGCGATCAAGGCGTCGTGCAGCGGCCCCTCGCCGATCATGTGGAGGGTGGCCCCGACCTTCTGGCAGGCCACCGCTAGGGGCAGGAGCCCCTTCTCGCGCGACAGGCGCCCCCAGTAGACCACCCGCCGCTGCCCCGAGGGGCCCGCCCAGGTCGGTCGCCAGATGGAGAGGTCCACCCCGTTCGGGATCACGACGGAGCGCGCCGCCCGCCCACCAGAGGCCCGGTGAAGCGCCTGGGAGGCAAAGACGACCCCTTCCGCCTCACGGATGGCCAACGACCCTAACCAAGTCAAACACCGGGCGCGGAGGGGCTTGCCGTGGCTTCTGGCGACCGCCGGGGCATCGTAGCCGACCTGGAGGATGTAGGGCAGACCCCACAGGCGGCGGGCGATGATGGCCGGGAGCGCCCCGGTCAGCCCGAGCACGCGCACGCCCGCGCACGTGCGCAGCACTCGACCTCGCGCCAAGGGCAGGAGCACTCCCCAGGCACGCGGCGGGATGCGGGCGGGCCGGAAGACCGAGCGGAAGTCCGGGGGCAGATACCAGGCGGCGTTGCCGTCCTCGGCCTCAGAGCCGTAGCCGCACCACACCGCCCCGGCGAAGGCGTGGCCGTAGGCCGTGAACTCGCGCCGGATGAGCCGGCCGAGCTGGCCGGAGGCCTCCAGCCCGCGCAGGGTCAGGCCGTGGGAGGGCAGGAGGGCGATCATGTGAGCGGGAGAACTTCTTGCCGCAGCCGCTTCACGGCAATCTCGCAATACTTCGGCTCGATCTCGATGCCGATCGCGGGGATGTTCAGCAGCTTCGCGGCTTCAAGTGTTGTCGCCGTCCCGCAGAACGGGTCAATGACTCCAGTATCCACGAACTTCGTGACCAGCCACGTCAGATGCTCTAGACGCCGAGGTGCCGGATGCGGGAGTGTCTCATAGGCGATCTCATCGGACGAGCCCTCGCCTCTGCCCGTGTTCTGGAGCTTAGTATTGTTGCTGCGAGCGACGATCTCTCCGGACAAAAGGTGGCGCCCTGGCCGGACGGCAGGAGCTGCGCCGAATGCGTAGGCGACGTCGGAGCCGATCAGCACCCGCCCCCGGTACGATGGCCTCGCATAGCGCAGCCAGCACGTTCGGAGGTAAGGATATCGTTCGGGCACACCGACAAGAAAACGCACGTCACTAGTACAACCGAGATGCACTATCAGACGATCACTTTGGAGCTTGATGCACATCTCAGCGAAGAGCTTGGCCGGGTCAATGTTAGGGAATATGCTGTTCGGCCAGACAGGATCAGTAATGCAGGTGTCGGGCTGTTGTTCCAGCAACGGCAGCACCTCGCGGCAATCCCCGCAGTAGAGCGTGATGCCGGGCTCCTCATAGAAGAGGTAGTCGCGGAGGCTCATCGCATGACCTCTCCGTACAGCCGCTCGTGCGCCTCCGCGACCCCCGCTGGCGAGAAGCGCGTTTCCATGCGCGCCCGCCCGGCCTGGCCGAGCACCCGGCGGGCGTCGGGGCCAGCGTCGAGCAGGGAGGCGATCGCCTTCGTCAAATGCTCGTGCCGGGCCGGCGGCACCACGAGACCGGTCGCCCCGTCTTCCACGATGTCGGGGATCCCCCCCATGGTCGTGCCGACGACGGGGCGCCCGTGGGCCTGGGCTTCCAGGGCTACCCGCGGGAGGGCATCCGCGCACCGGCTCGGGACGACCACGACCGCCGCGGCACAGTAGGCCACCTCCAACTCTTCGCGTGTGAGCGGGCCGACGCTGAGCACCGTGGGACATGGCAGCCGAGGCTGCTGGCCAGCATGGACGAACTTCGCACGGCCCGCCAAGTCCGCCGCAGCCAAGGCGAAGTCAAGGAACCCCTTGCCTAACGAGGGCTTGCCGACGAAGAGCACGGAGGGATCGAGGTCGAGCCAGTCCCGGTCGCAGTCGTCGTGTCCGAACGGGACGACGACGGGCGAGGGCAGAACATCGGGCCTCCGGCCAAGGTGGGGGGCCAGGAAGTCCGCAAGCCCGTGGCTCGGCACCGCCAGCCGTGCCCGGCGGGCAAGGGCGCGCTCGACCCCGAGCGCCCACCAGCGGACCATGATCCGCCCGCGCCCGCGCTGCCGGTAGGTCGTGAGGTACCAGGGGGCACAGTGGTCCCAGAGCCTCAGCGCCCCGCAGTTGGCCGGGATCAGCGGCCCCTCCCAGACGAGGCACGTCACGAGGGGACAGAGGAGCCCCGTGTCCCTCACCGTGACCACGACGGGGCGGCCCGTCAACCGGCCCGCGAGCCAGGCCCCAGCGATCCACCGTCTGTCTTGAGCGTGGATCACCTGAGCCCGTCGCGCCGCCGGAAGGAGGTGCCGCGCCGAGCGGAGCCACCAGCGGGGGCCGACGAAGCCCCGCTCGCTGCCGTGCCAGGGGCGAGGACAGGGCACCTCCGCGACCTCGTGGCCCCGCGCCCGGAGGGCCTCGACGGTCAGGCGCACGGACTCCGGCGAGCCGCCGGCGGCGGGGCCGAGGGCGAAGGCGAGATTCATCGGAGCCTCACGCTGGCCGCCCGATCCTCGGCACGCGCCGCCAGTCGTGGACCCGGCCATGCTCGCAGAGGCACATCTTCGGGTGCCCGGCATCGCGCACGCACGGGCAGCGCCGGACGCCGCCGTGGGGGACCAAGCGCGGGCAGCCGCGGCGGGGGGTCATCGGCTCGTGTCCACCCACAGGGCCGCCGTCGCGCCGGGGCTCCGCAAGTCCTCGGGCAAGATCGCCACGTCGAAGCTCCCGAGCCCGCCACCCGCCGTCAGTTGACCAACCGAGACCGTCCACAGCAGGTAGTCTCCCGTCGCCTTGAGGGTCGGCCCCCAGGCGGCCGGTCCCTTGAGCAGCCGCCCGCCCGGAGGGCTGACGTGCTCGACAAAGAGTAATCCCTTCCGTGCCCGCCGGGCAAGGGCCTGGACGACGCCGGGGACGACCGAGGGTTCGAGGTGGCTGAGCACGCCCAAGGTCAGCACGAGGTCCGCCCGCCAGCTCTCATGCCAGTCCTCGACCTCGTAGAGGTTCAGGCACGCGATCGTCGCCTCCGGCAGAGCGTGCCGGGCCGTCTCTACGGCCTCGGGGCAGATGTCGGCGCCGAGGAGGCTCAGCGCCGGATGGTGCCGCCGGAGCACGGCCAAGTTGCGCCCGGCCCCGCAGCCGACCTCCATGACGCTCGCTGCCTCCGGCCAGTGAGCCAAGCCCGCGATCCACTCGGCCCGCCGCTGGGCGCGGTCGTTTGATTCCGGGCGATCAGAATAACCATCGAGGTAGGTGTCCGTCCGCGTGGCGATCCCGGCCCACTGGCGTGCGCTCATCCGCCGGACGGCCCGGATGTCGTCCGGGCGGGGCCAGCGGAAGCGGTCAAGGGCGCGGAGGAGGAGGTTCATCGCGCCGCCCGATGGTACGCCACGACGGCCTCTTCGTACACCGCCCGCACTCCATCCACGGTGCGCTGCCAGCCGAAGTGCCGCTCGGCGTGGGCCTGGGCGGCGGCCCCCATTCGCTGGCGGAGCTCGTGATCCTCCGTGAGCCGCATGAGCGCCTGCGCCATTCCGGCCGAGCCCCATTCGAGAAAGCCCGCCCCGTCCGGTACCATCTCGGCGGCGGAGGCCGCGCGCCGCATGACCACAGGCGTGCCGCAGGCCATCGCCTCCTGGGGGGCCAAGGCGAAGCCCTCGAGGGAGGAGGTGTGCAAGAAGACGTCCGCCCGGTTCAGGACGGCCAACTTCATCGGTTCGTCCACCCGTCCGAGCAGGCGCAGCATCCCGCCGACCCCGCACCGCTCGGCCTCCGCGACAACGGAGGCGCGGAGCGGCCCCTCGCCGATCCAGACCAAGCCCACGCGGTCCCCGTAGCCGGCCCGGCGCAGGAGATCGAGGACGCGCACGGCGAGCAGGGGGTCCTTCCGCTCGATCAAGTGGCCGACGCTGGCCACCACGAAGCGCCCGTCTCCGGGCCAGGCCCAGCGCCGGGCGGCCTCGGGATCGGGGTGATAGCGGTCGGCCACCCCCGGCTTCACGACGCGGAGGCGGGCGCCGGGGGCCAGGGCCAGGGCTTGATCGCGGGCGAAGTCGCTGTCCACGATGACGAGGTCGGCCCCCAGGAGCACGCGGCGCTCGAGGTGCTGGTTCAGGGGCGAGGGGTCGAGGTGGTGCAGATGGGCGACCACGGGCACCGGCAACCGCCAGCGGCGGCGGGCCAGCAGACACGACGGCCCCGTGAAGCGGACGGAGTGGGCGCGCAGGAGGTCGAAGCCGCAGTCCTGCCAGCACCGCCGGATGGCGCGCGGCCAGAGGAACGGGCCGACCCACCATCGGAGCCCGCGCCAGATCGGCAGGCGGTGGAGATCCACCTCTTCAGGGGCCTCCTTGCCCCGGGCCATGAGGCAATGCACCCGGTCACCGGCGCGGCCCAGGGCGGCGAGGAGGTTGTGCTCATAGGCTTCGCCTCCCGACGCTGACCCCGCCGCCGCCCCCGCGTGAGGCGAGCAGATTCTCACCGCCCGTACCCCCGCGCCCGGCGCTCCATGAGCTGATCCAGCACCTCTTCCATGCGCGGGGTGAGGTCCTGGCCAGCGTCCAGCCGCTGTTCGGCGCTCGCGAGGAACTCTTCCTCCCATTCCGTGAGACGGTCGGCAAAATGCCGGCGAAGCGTGCCGATGAACTCACGGGCGTCGGCGGGGGTCACAGCGGCCATTCCCGCACGCGGAGGTCCTCAAACCCCCACTCGTTCCAGTCGGCCCCCTTGCGGTCCTTGAGCTTCAGCCGGTGATACATCCTGCCGCCCGGCAGTACCGTGATCGGCTCGTCCGCGTCGATCCCTGGACCGAAGGGCTCGCCTAGACCGTCCTCGCTGTAGACCGGAAACGCGCCGAGCTGCTTGCAGAACACCGGCACCCCGGCCGCCCGGCACTGCGTGATCGCGCTTCGCGCCCAGGCGAGGTCGAAGGGCCTAGCACCGGAGCCGGACTCACCGCCGCATACAAGCCAGTCAACCGCTGGAAGGCGCTCGAACTCGTCTGGCTTGACGCCGAGGAGTGTGCCTCCAGTTGATCGAACAGATAACGCGCCGTTCTTGTTACTCTCGGCCCGGTAAACCCCGGACGTCGCCCAGAGGTTCGTACCGGGAATGTCACTTCGAACAGTTCGTAGCAGTCGCAGCCAGCGACCGAAGGCAAAATCTATATCTGCCAAGGCGGGTTCATAGCTCACCCACCGCAGCGCCGCCGGCGTCTGAAGCAGCAGCGGGATGCGTTCGTCGGCCGTCGCCTGGTCTTCAACCGACACGCCGAGCCAGACGTTCGAGTACGGTGCCAAGGCCCACGCAATCCGCCCCGTGTCGGCGCAGTACGGGCAGCCGTCGCCGCCGCATACGTGGTGCCGCACGGCCGCCTTCGACAAGTACGCCAGCATTCTCTCCGGCCTCTTCGTGAGCACCTGAAACGTGTGCTGCGCCGCGAGCGCCATCACCGAGAAGATGCGGTCGATCCACTCGTCCGGCACCTTCTCGTGGAAGAGATCACTCATACTGTTGACAAAGATGCGGCGCGGACGCTTCCAGAGAAGCGGGAGATCGAGAACCGACTCCACAAGGTGGACTTCGCCAGTCCAGCGGATGTCGTCGCCGACTTTCTTCGTCAGGCCAGCGTAACCCCTGACGCCCATCGCCGCGAGCCGCCACGCCATCTTCTCGGCGTAGCATCCGCCCTGGCCCTGCGGGCCACCGCAGCCGAGCGAGACGCGCGAGCAGCCGAGGAGCGGGTTCCATACGTCATTCGTCCATTGAATGGTTGTTTGCCCCATTAGACGAGCTCCCAATCTCCGCGCCCGACGGGCCTAAATAGTCCGCGCGCCCGTCCCTTTGACAATGCGACAGCGACGGCGTGGAGTCCAACACCGATGCGTGCGGCGAGCACGCTTCGATGTAAACGGCGATCGAGTCGCAAGGCGTCGAGAATGGAGACGATGCGCTCGGAGACGTGAGGATTGTGGCCGCTGATATAGCGGCGCGGACGACCGAGCGAGTCGTACCGTGAGAACAACCCGCCGCAGTCACACGCACACGCTACGATAGGTTTCGGCTCATCTGGAAGCCGCAGAGCGCAATCGCGCGCCAGCCGATGATGAACTTGATGGTGCGCGATTGATGGCATAACCTCTATATTCTCTGGTCGGTTGTCCGTCTTTCTACCGTTCTTGTGATGCGGAATCTCGCCTAGTTGGAGCCTCCGACCGAGAATCTGTTCTCCAACCAGGCGGTGCTCGTATACGTAACCACGCACGTCAGCGAGGTGATGCCCCGGCATCCGAAGCAGTACATAACCATTAGAGGCGATGACGCGCCCGCCTTTCCAGTTCGGATTGCCTCCGCGCCGCTGGTCAGCCACGGGCGACCTTCCGCGCCCTCATCTGCGCCGTGATGAACTCCGCGATGTCGCGCAGGCAGGTCGGCTCGTAGATCGTCCCGTCATGAGGGAAGAAGGCGTAGGTGCGCCAGCGCCCGAACCACGCTACGCGACCGAGCAGCGCGTCACCCTCCTTGGCTGAGACGGCCCAGGTCCGAGTCTTGCCGGTCTTGCTGAGGCCGAGGTCCTCGAATCTGATCCACTTGCTCTCGGCTTGGTCAGCCACGACGCCTCCGGCCGCATCCGTCCGCGCACAGGATCCTCGGGTCGTACCACGCCTGGGCGATGATCATGAGGTTCCGCGCGTAGCGCCGGCGCCGGCACTTATGACAGCGCACCTGGCGGCGCGGGTTGGTGCGGTGGTGGAACGTCTTGCGCGGGGATCTGGCGTGCGGTCCGAGATAGACCGTCTCGCTCCACCGCGTGAGCGGCTGCGCGTCCGGCGGGCGGCAGAGCGTCACGCCGTTCCCGACCAGACAGGGGCTCATCGGTTGCCCTTCCGGCGCGCCGCTCGCCGGATCGCCGCCTCCGCCCGCGCCCGGCTCACCCGAAACCGCCGCGCCAACTCGCCCATGCTCATACCGCAGGCGAAGGCTTCCACGAGTCGGCCGGCGCGGAAGGCCGAGAGACAGCTGCGGGGCGTCACGCGACCCTCACGGGTTGAGGGAACTTGAGGACGACCACGCCGGAGGCGGTCTCGGCGGCGGCCAGACAGAGGCATGTCCACCAGCCCTTACCCCGATACAGAAAGTGGAGGCCCGCCCGTGTCCCGCACTGCGCGCACTCGTAGTAAGAGCGGCTCAACAGCGGCAACGGGTAACGCGGGGGGATATCGGGGACCTCCGTCCATGGCTCGGGTGGACGCGAGAGGCGTGGCACGAATACCGCCTGCGGCTCCGGCGTGTGGTCATCGTCGTTGCACTCGGCGCAGACGATCAGCCCGTAGCCGCCACCGAAGATCCAGCCGGGCCCGCCGCAGAGGTCGCAGGGGAGCCCGTCGCGCGCCGCCGCGAGGTGGTCCTGGGCTGTCGCCGCAGGATTCCAGGGAACCATCACTCCCTGCCGATCAGCCGGAACAGTTCCTGCGTTGACCCCGCCTTTTTCCGGATCTCTGAGCGTTTCCAATCTGGCAATTGGGAATGTTGTGAGCAAAATCTTTTGTTGAGTTTCGTGCCGTCTACGGTCGGTTCTTGGCATCCGGGAATCAAACAATATCGCTCGTTACAGACGGCATCGCTGGGCACTGGATTGAGGCGCGCGAAGTCACCGAAAGCCTTGACTGCCATTGTGTTGTAGGCGACAGCCGCTTCCAGTTCCGTTCGCCAGTACGTGGCCCGCTCAACGCCACCCGTCTTCACCCTGGCTGACCAGTAACCATAGCGATGCCGCATCACGCCCTTAAATTCACTACGGAGATGACCTCTAACACTGCGGTTCCACTGATTTTGCGCCTTCGTCGCAAGCCGAAGATTGGCGCGGCGACAATCAAGGCCATCGCCGTTGACATGATCAACCTCAAGATCAGGCGGAGCATTCAGGATGAAGCGATGGAGGAAACGGTACGAGTTGGTTCTGGTCGGCGTGCGGCGGGCATACCATGTTCTGTTCCCAGAACTAGCGTGCCATTTGTACGCCCGAGCCCGCTCCCAGTCCTGATCATCCACCAAAGCAACGTGCCATTGGGTCAGCATAATCGCCCGCACGATATTCATGATCGCTGACCGATGATGTCCAGTAGTTGGGCGAAGACGTATTGTTGATCCTCCTCCGTGATCCTAGGGCCGCTCGGCAAGATCAGGGCTTGCTTGTAGAGCAGCTCAGAGACGCTGCACGGGCCGGGGTTGGCTCCCAGGAAGGCCGGCATCCGGTGCAGCGGGACGAACCCTGGGCGAGTCTCGACGCCGCGCTCCCTGAGGGCGAGCCCGAGGTCCTGCGGCACGAGGTAGCAGAACTCGGGGTACAGAATCAGGCCCGTCAACCAGGCCACGCTGTCGCCCCGGAGGGCCTGGAACTCGACGCCCTCGACGTGGGCAAACAAGGCCCGCCAGCGCCGCTGGACTTCGCGACGGGCGGCGATCAACTCATGAACCCGGTGCAGTTGGGCCAAGCCGAGGGCGGCGAGGAGGTTGCTCGTCATGAGGTTCAGGCCGGGCTCGACCGACCAGTAGCGCAACACATGCGTCGGCAGGCCGTTGTTGGCCAAGCGCCGGACGCGAGCGGCAAGACTCGGATCGTCCGTGACGACGACGCCCATCTGTCCCGCCCCGACCAGTTTTTCGCCACGACAGGAGAATACGGCCATATCGCCGAAGGCACCCACCGGGCGATTCGCGAGCGTAGCCCCGTGGGCTTCGGAGGCGTCCTCGATCAACCGCACGCCATGCTCCCGACAGAGCGCCTCGATGCGGTCGATCTCGGCCGGCACCCCGTAGGTATGAGGGCAGATGACCGCGGCAACCTCCCGGCGCGAGCGCAGCATCTCCTCCAGCTCAGTCGCCCGCATCGTCCACGTGCCGAATTCGCAGTCGATGAGCAGCGGCGGTTGCCTCGTCGCCAACAGGACGGCATTGCCCACGGAGTCGCAGGTGTAGGAGCACGTGACGACGCGCTGGCTCTGCGGCACATCCAGCGCCATGACGGCCAGCCAGAGGGCGGCCGTGCCCGAGCAACACGTCACGGCGTAGCGCCGCCCCGCGAACGCCGCGAACTCCTCTTCGAATCGCTCGACGAATTTCCCGCTGGTGATCCACCCACTGTCAAGGGCCTGCAATAAATACTGGCGTTCCAATCCGCCGAGATCGGGCGCGTTCAAGGGCACGCGGAGGTCGCTCATGCGGCGCCGATCCGGATAAAGCGGTCGCCCCCGCAGCAGAGGCAGTAGAAGCGCCGGAGCGGCGGCCCCAGGTGGAGCCCCTTGGCGTTCGACTCCTCGACCATCGGCCCGCCACAGCGCAGGCAGCGCGGCTCAAGCATGGCTCGCCTCTAGCATGTCCTCGGTGAGCAGCACGTCGGGGGGGATCGCCCGGCGCGCCCGCCGGCCGAGGAGGTCGCCGATGCGGTAAGGGGCCAGCCCCGTGCCCGGCCCCTTCGCGCAGAGGGCGGAGCGCTCCAGGACCTCGCCCACCCCGATCGCCCGCGTCGTGACGAGGCTCTTGGCCAGGCGGTCGCGCACGGCGCGCTCGGAGGGCAGGACGGTCTTGGGGTGGACCACGAGCGCCGCTTCCACGTTGCGGATGTCGCGGACCAAGCGGCGCAGCCCCTCGGGCTCGAGCGAGGCGCTATGGTCGGGGCCTTTCATCGCGCGATCAAGTGAGAAATGCCGCTCGATCACCGAGGCCCCCAAGACGACCGCCGCCACGCTCGTGGCGATGCCACGCTCGTGACCGCTGTGGCCATGGAGCACGCTGTAGCGCTTGCCGAGCTTCGGCCCGTAGCGCAGGTTCAACTCGCCGTTGGCCGCCGGGTAGACCGAGCAGCAATTCAAGAGCACAAGGTCCTGCGTGGACCGCCAGATCAACCGGACGGCCCGGTCGATTTCCTCCTCCGTGCTCATGCCCGTGGAGAGCACGACGGGCACGCCCATCCGCGCGACGGCCTCGAGGAGCGGCGGGTTCGTGAGATCGCACGAGGCGACCTTCACGCAGGGCACGCCGAGGTCGGCGAGGAAGGCGGCCGAGAGCAGGTCGTAGGGGGTGGCGAAGAAGAGCAGACCGAGACTCTCGGCCCGCGCCTTGAGCCGGGGCCAGGCCTCGTCGGGGAGTTCAAGCGCGCGGCGGTGGGCACCGTAATTTGCCCCGAACGACCGCTCGTTGACGTAGGGGACCGCCTGGGCGTGCTGCGTCAGGATGCTGTCGATATGGCGGCGTTGGAGCTTGACGGCGTCCACTTGGCAGATCGCGGCGACCTCGATCATCTTGGCGGCCAGCGCCGGGTCGCCGTTGTGCGATACACCGATCTCGGCCACGATGAAACAGGGCCGCCCCTCGCCGATCTCGCGGTCGCCGATCCGGAGGCGCTTCATTTACGAAGTTCGCCTCCGAGGAAAATGCGCTGCCGCGCCTCTTGAATAGTCATCCGACACCAATCACACTCCACCTTGCCGGTCAGTTCGTTCAGGCGCACCGCCGTATGGCGGCACTGAAGACATGAAGCGATATACAGCGCGTGGAGTGCTTCAACGACGGTTTTTTGGTCGCCGATCCGGCGACGTTTCATGCCAGGATCGCCATACGTTGCTCCACCGCCCACCGGATCAGGTTGCGCACGATCTCCCGCACGGCCCCCTCCGTGTCCACGAGGGCCTGGATCGGCTTCTTGCGGAGGGTGATCTGCCGTTGCCATACGGACGCCAGCGGCCACGGCTCGGGGCTCTCGTCGATGACGATGGAGACCGCCAGCAGGGCCGCCCGGGCAGCGAGTTCTTCCTCGGCGATCTGAGCGAAGCGGGCGGTGTCGAGGCGGAGGCTCAGCGACGGACCCTCCACGCCCAGAAAATGACCGCGCCGACAACAGCCACGCAGAAAATGAAGACTCTCATCCCTGCGGTGTCTCCACGGGAGCGACACGATGCCATCGGACACGACCGCCACCGCCCTCGCGGTGCTCGGTCGCTTGCCACACCGACGGCACGACATCCGCCTCTCCATCGGCGATGATGCTCCCGCCGGACCACCAGGAGGCGTCGTGGCAGGGGAAGCCCCACCGAGAGCGCGCCTCATGCACGACCCCGAGATGATACTTCCATTTCGGGTCGTGCTGATGCTCGATGAGATAGGCGCAGCCAAAGCCGCTTGGGACCCACGCCCGTTCGCCGATCAGAAGATTTCGCACCTGCTCCAGCGCGCGCACGGAACTGAACGGCGACGTTGCCGGTACGTAGTGCCGGTAATAGAACGAGTCGTACCCGGCTTGACCGCGGTGAATATCGGCGCCGATCGTTCCGACAACGACCAGCGCGATCCCAGACACGATGGTAATGGCGACGATGATGGTCAGCGTGTTCATCCCTCAACCTCTCCCGGCGTCCATTGATTCTCGTGGGCGATCGTCTCGGCCAAGAAGAAGTCCTCTTCCTTGTCCATTTCAATGCTAGCGCGTCCGATCGGCGCGGGCCAGCCGAGGATGCGATCGCCTTCCAGCGAATTCCAGCCAATGAGGATGTCGGCCCGCACGGCGTCGATGAAGCCGCACGCCGCGTAGGTGTCGAGCAGCGCTTGGCGCGGGTGGTTTGCCCGGTGGTGCTCCGTGGCAGGCTCGAGCCAGACCGGCTCGTAGCGCGCCCGCACACACTCAGTCCCGAGGGCGCGGTACATCTTCTGCGCCGACACTTGGCTTGGCAGCACCGAGCGCACGGAGTGTGCCTCGGGCACCGCGCGAAAGAGCGAGGCGCAGTCGGTGATCTCCCGCTCCCGCCGGAACGGGGCCGTGGGGCGCAGCAGCACGATCACGTCGTCGGGCTCCTGGTCGATCTGCTGGTAGGCATCCAGCACGACGGGGAGGTCGGGCGTCCGGTCCGTGGCGAGCATCGGCGAGCGCCGATGGACGACGAGGCGCTCCGCCACCCAGCCCAGGGCCAAGACCTCGGGGTCGTTCGAGGTCAGGATCACCACGTCGCAGGCCGCCAGCGCCGGGATGATGGACCAGGAGACCAGAGGGTAGCCAGCCAGAACACGCGCGTTCTTCCCCGGAATCCCTTGGCTACCAGAGCGGGCGGGAACCACTCCGATGATTCTCATGCCGGAGGCGCGCCCACGCGGTAGCGGAGATACGGCTCCTCCGATGGCATCACCCGCCGGTCCCCAGAACCAAGGACTTGTTCCGCAAATCTTATGTTCCTCACGTAGTCTAGTGACTCCTCCGGCGTCCGCGCCACCGCGTAGTCGGCGTTCGCCGAGTCCGTATCGTCCAAGCGAACATGAAATTCGATCACGTCCACGTCGCCAACCGCGACGGCGAGGGCGCCGGTCCACGGATGGCGAGAGTGGTCGGACAGGCCGATTCGGTAGCCGCGATAGTCCCGCAGATTACGGAGTCGTCGAAGGTTCATCTCTTCCGCCGGCGCGGGGTACGCGCTCAGGCAGTGGAGCAAAGTGACGTTCGCTTGCTTGCCGCCTGCCCGTGCCCAAGCATTCAGAATGGCACCGGGGTCAGCCGCCATGCCGAGGCTCACGATCAGCGACTTGCCGAACTCCGCGTGGAGCGCGATGAAGTGGGCGTCCGTCGCCTCAAAACTGGCGATTTTGAAGCGCTTGACGTAGGGCGCGACGAC
>ERZ1292629.1963-Hain-H43-01um-R1-1963-length-18607-cov-5_pt1 | contig 18607 bp, 15 predicted proteins | sample MGYA00564399_ERZ1292629 | MGnify/ENA primary metagenome ERZ1292629 (study PRJEB36523, sample SAMEA6512636) | groundwater metagenome | collected 2019-01-08 | study: AquaDiva: Metagenomics assemblies of 32 groundwater samples | reverse complement strand
AGCTAAAATAAGAGAGCATGCACAGGTACCTCTTATAATAGCTATGATGCCTAAAACAGAATATACTAAGTATAAAGCATATGCAGGAACAGTTGATTTTCCTTTAGAAAAACAAAAAGATTTGTTATATTTTAAAGCAGTGTATGTTTCATCAGGTACTAATAAGAATTCTATTACTTTTTTACCCTCAGAGTTGGTAAAAGCAAGAAAGACTGTGCCCCATAAGGCAGTAGATTTGGAACATGAGGAAGATGTTATTGTTGGACATATTTATAGTCACTCCTTTGTGTTTACAGATGGTAAAGAGTTTGAACCCGAACAACTTATTGCGGAATTGGGGAATGACTCTACTAAATTAGACTCTTTAGATTTTGATATTGTTGTTGCAGGTGTGTTATACAAGCAACGTTTTCCTGAGTTAGCTCAGGAGTTGGAAGATAAAAAATGGTTTATTAGTATGGAAGCTTTTTATGAGGATTTTGACGTAAAAGTTGGTGGAGTTATTCTTCCTAAAATAGAAGCGTATTCCTTAGGATTAACGGAAGCTTCTTTTGGTAAACAAGTTAAAGCTAAGCTTTCTAAGGGCGCGCGAGAATATAATAAAAGTTTAGTTAGTAGAGTTATTCGTAATATTATTTTTAGCGGCGCGGGAGTAGTAAAACACCCAGCCAATCCAAATTCTATATTCTTAGAAACAGCATCTATGGACCCAGAAGTTCCTGTTGTTGAAGGCACTGAGCAGGTTATAGACCTAACTTCCTATATTGAAAAAGTAGTATCTACTAATGAGGACCAGAGTATGAATAATGATAATAAAGTTAAAGCAAATACCTTAGTTGTTCAGAAATGGCCATTAAATCCAAGCAACACCTCTACAGAACAAGATGTTTTTCGTATTGCTGTAGTTGCTGTTGAGGGTGAAGGTTCAAAATCTAAATTTAAGTTTGTTGGTGCTTATCCTTCTACCTCTACCGCGCGCGCGGAAGTGTTTAAACTAATAGGTAAAGGAAATTCTACAGCTAAGTACTATATTACCGACTTTTTTACTTACCTAGAAGCTGCGGATTCAAAGCTTACTATGGAAGAGATTATAAAGAATGGCAATGTCGGGCAAATTTATGAAACAGACGAAGATGGTGCAGTCTTGGCTACGTATAGGGTAGAGACTACATACGCCACAACATTAGAAGAATCTCCTACTGTTCCTTTTGACTATACAGTTCCAAATCCAGTAACTGAAGATGGTCCTATAGGTAATCGTCGTGGTGTAAGTGAAGGAATATGTGTTAGTTTTAAAAAGTATAATTATGAATATAACGGTTCTACTAATCCAGGAAAACTTTTAAATGAGCACTGGTGCACTCTATTTGGGGAAACATGCCCAGTTAAAGGTGCTTCCGCTAAAGATCCTGTTTGTCTTAGAAATACAAAGAATAGAACTACTAAAGAGGAAGATGATAATTCGTTAGCAGGAGAGAATCCTCCATTAGCTTTAAATGAGTTTGCTAGCACAATAGATATTGCTGATATTAAGAATAGGCTAAAGAGTCTTTCCGCTTCAATTGATGTTGCCAGAGGATTAGTAAGTGTTTCTGCTGGAAAAGTTGAAGCAGCTAAATGGACTACAAAATACATAAATGATCTACCTTCTTCTAGTTTTGCTATAGTGGAGAGCGGTGTGAAAAGTAAGGGAGCTCGTCACTTACCCCACCATAATGAAAAAGGTGGTGGAACTGCCAATATTAACTTAGACCTAGCTCACTTGCGTAACGCGCTCGCGCGCGTGAATCAATTAAAACCTTTAGGTAAGATGTCTAAAGATGCTTTAGTAAAACGAGCAATGTCTCATTTAAATAAACACCGTGCGGCATTAAAGACTACTAGAGCAGGTGAAAAGGTCGATACAGCGCTTATTGCTGATATTGAGGCGCTTTATGAGAAAAGAAATAAAGAAATTTTTGGCGACAAAGAGTAAATAGGAGGATATGTAGATGGCAAAACCAGATAATTTAAGAGTGCTTGTAGATCTTACTAATAACGTTGCTTACCAAGATACAGGTAAAGCAAGTGAGTATCCGAAAATACTTAAGAAAGGCTCTAGTACTTTAATTGGTGGGTCTAGAACAGTAGTAGATACTAGCGCACGTACAACAAGTAAGATCTTTGTTACAAATACAAAGACTATAACGGCGCCGCTTCAAGTTACAACAAAAAGTAATGGTACTTTTGGGGTTAACGGCACAGATACAGATACGTTTGATTACTTGATTGTTAATCTATAAATATAGGAGGAAATGAGAAATGGCGAAACCAGATATTCAGAAAGTAAATGCAGATGTCACTAAAGATACTGTGTATGTTCAAGCGGGTAAAGAAAGTCTTAATGTAAAAGCGTTAAAAGCAGGTTCTGGTACTTTAGATACTGGAACGGTGACTATCAGTGATGCTGATGCGCTTAGTACCAGTAAAATTCTCGTTACTAATACCAACAGTGAAAACGAGTTGGCGGTAACTACGAAATCGAATGGCAGTTTTGTTGTTGACGGCACTGGTGCTGATACGTTTGATTATTTAATTATCAATCTGTAAATTTTTTGTGTTCTAACATGCATTTTATGCATGTATAATTGTTTAGTTCTTTTCGATAGAAAGGGTCCGTAAACATAATTTGGCTAGTTATGTGGACAATGGTTTTTGAGTGGAAGTATATCCTACCAGTAATGGTGTGGTGAGTGTTGAGACAAACAATTAGGGTTGACTTGTTTTATGTACTCTCCTTTAGGATGTTTTTGATTTAAATTTATAGGAGGTTTGCTTCATGACAGATGTAAATGTTGATATTAAGAAAGCTGTTGAAGAAGTGCTTTCGAGCAAGGAAAAAGCAGCTTTTGAAGAGCAAATTAAGGCTTCGCTTGAAGAGGCTGAAGCTACAATTAAGTCTCTTACAGCGTCTCTGTCGGAAAAATCGGAAGAGCTTGCTAAAGCAATTGCTGCTCAATCCGATGATGTTTCTACCAAAGAGAAGGCTGTTTCGCTTTATCAGCTTAGGATAGGGCAATTAGAGAAAGAACTTACGGATATGTCATCCTCTAATGCAAGTATGCAAAAGTCTTTAGATTATCTAAAGTCTATTGCAGATATGAATAGAAGGGTAAAAGTTCTTGAGGACAAGGGTATTATGCTTAAAGCGGAGGCATTCGAGAATCAGAAGATTAAAGTTGCCTCGCTTTCTGATACTGACTTTGAGTCATACGTGACTGAGTTAGTTACACTTAAAACAGAATTCGCAGCTGTTGTACCGACTGCGACTGCTAGCGCTGAGATTACTACTATAGAGCTTACTGATGAGGAAATTGATCAGTTTGCAAAGATCGTTGGATGTGATAAGACTGACAGTAAATGTGTGGAGACCGTTAAAGAAGTTGCTGCTAGGGTAAAAGCCTACAATGACTCCAAGGCTCCGGCTGCGGATACCGCGGCTTCTGTGGCTGTTCAGACTCCGCCTCCTGCGAAACTAGATCCGAAAGCTCAGGTAATGGCTAGTTTAAATTTGGAAGTACGTCCGGATAGTGACATGATTTCCAAATATGCAAAACTTGGAGAAGCTCTAGCTAAAAGAAATGCTAGAACTGACAATAATTAAGGAGGTAATTTAGATGGTATTCATTCCAAGAGATCCAGTTTCTCAAAATCAATTTCTGAAGCACGATTCTACTTCAGGTACGGCTGTGGCCGGTGAAATAATTTATCTTAGTGGTGATCAGACTGTAGCTCCCGTGAGTGGTACAGGTAATGAGCCGTTTGGTTTCTTACTTCAGGCTGTAAAGACTGAAATTTCTGGCCTACCGACAGGGTATCGCACACCTGCTGATCTTGGTAGTTCAGATGCATTTGTTGGTGATCCAGTTGGTGTTGCTCACCTTGGTATTTATGATACTACAGCGTATGTGTTAGATGCAAATAAGACTACATTTACTGCAGGTGAGAAGCTTTATGCTGATATTACTACAGCTAAATTAGTTAATGGTACTACTGGAAGTGTTGCTGGTGCGGGTAGCCCTGCTGTGGCTATTGCACAAAACTCCCTATCAGCCGCGGCTGTTACAGCTGGCGCACTGCTTAGGGTTAAATTGTTGATATAATCTAGGAGGTTTAAATAGTATGAGTGACCGCGAGATAACGAGACAGGAGATGAAGGACCTTTTTAAGGCAACTGCTGCTGTAGAGTCCCCAGAGGGACTTGCGGCTTTCAAAGCTTTTGCTGCTGCTTTAACAACCCCGATTCTTCAAGACATAAGACTGGCTTCGATGGTTCGTCAGCTTTTTGCTGTTGAGCCTTTGTCTCCCGGCGCGCAGGCTTCCTATCCTATCGCTGATGATATCAGCGCACCTGTTTGGACCCTTCCAGGTCTTGGCATGATTGCGCAGAACTTTGTTGAGGGCGTGGGCGAAGAGATTTTCGTACCTACTTTTAACATTGATACCGCGATGGATTGGAAAGTTTCGTACGCTAGGGATTCGAGAATTGATATTCCTGAGAGAGCAGCAAAGGCCGCCGCCCGCGCTATTCTTGAGAAGGAAGAGGAGTGTGGTTGGAGAGTTATTGTTCCTTCCGCAACGACAAACTTTACTGGTAAGGGATTGCTAACTGCCCGTAATGCTCCGATTTATGAGATTACCTCAGGTACTGGTTCTAAGTTCCTTTCTAAGGAATTGATTAATACTATGATTGTTGGCTTTGTTCGCAATAACAGGAACCTTACTGATCTTTATGTTTCTCCTGAGGATGCGGCTGATATTCGTGAGTGGACCGATACTGAGATTGATCCTGTGACTAGACGTGAGATTTTTGTGGCGGCTGGCATGGGTCGTATTTGGAACGTAAACCTACATACCGTTCGTCAGCTTGGAGCTGTTGGAAAGTACAACATTAACTCCACTACTGACTGGGGTATTTTTGGTCTTACTGGAGGTTCGTACAATAACTACACACCGACAACTGCTAACGTGGTTACGAGTGCTGGCGTTGTTACTACTCCTGGCGAAACCCAGATTTATGGTTTTGATCTTAGCACCAACGATTCGTTGGTCATGCCTATACGTAAGGAGTTTTCGGCGATTGATGACCCGACGCTTCTTCGCTATCAGAAACAAGGTTTCTATGGTTGGGAAGAGGTTGGTTTTGCTTGCCTCGACTCCCGTATGCTTGGCATGGGCGTAATTGATAGAAGCGCTTAAGTTTAGGCTTAGGTGTTTGTGAACCGTAGGGCCGTATGGCCCTACGGTATAAGTTAACAAACTAAACACGCTTTCGCGTATAAATGGTGATATATGTATTTATATAAGCTTCTTTTTCTTAGTATATTATGTGAGCTTATAGTAGAACTAGTTGTGAAATCTGAATTGTTTGAACCTATTACCTCTTATTTTGTAAACAGAAGAGGAAAGAACACTTTATTTTGGTATATAGGTGGATTTCTTTCTTGTGGATATTGTTTTTCTGTTTATATTGGTATTATTTTAGCTTTAATTTTCAGGTTGGGCTTGCCCGAAGTTTTATGGCAAGCAGATACCTCTTGCTTATATTGGGTTGGTGTTTTTATTTCAGGGTTAGTGGTCCATAGAGGTTCTACTGTATGGCATAATATAATAGATAAGTATACTAATAAATACTATGATCTCCGTTTTAGAAAGAAAGATGATGTGATAATTACAGGAGACATGGACAATGAGTAAAGAATTTGATAGTGGGTATATTCAAAATATTTCTAATTTAGCGTATTACGCTTTGAAACGAAGTATACACCCTGGGGATACTGTTTCTTTTAGTCAGGTATATGATATTTTAAAAGGAAAGACCTTAGGGTATGAAAAGGATGAGTCTTTTATAGAGGTTATTAGGTCTAAATTTAATGATAACAGAATTTGGAAAGTTGTAACTAACGGTTTACCTAAACAAAACAAATTAAGGGCAACTGGTGGTATTATTGAGACATCTAAGGATGTAGCCGAGGTTCCTACGCAATCAGCTATGTCACGCGTAACAGGAGTACAGCCTATGCAGGGTACGCCTGAAATTACTATAGAGATGCTTCTTGATGCAACTACACCAGATAAAATAGAAGAACTAGTGCAGTATGTAAAAAGCCCTACAATTAAGAAAAGACTTCTAAATAGGGCGTCTGAGGTAGCTCGAACCCGTGGTGGAAAAGAGGGACACTTTAGGGCAATTGAAAAGCTTAGAGAGAAATTGATGATTAAATAATAATAGTTGTTATAGGCGCGCGCTAAATAGCCAGCCCATACCTATAAATATTGGAGGAGTACGTAGTGGCGATAAACATAGAGATAGAAGTTATTGATGTAAATACCATAATTGCTACCTATGATCTTATTAATATATACCGTGCTTCTTCGTATAGTGGAACTTATTCTTTAATAGGTTCTACTAGTTTAGTATACAATAAAACTTTATATGTTTATACAGATCTTAATGGACTAGAGACAGGTTTTTATAAAGTTTCTTACTATAATAGCAGCACCTTAGTAGAGAGTACTCAATCTGCTGCTATACAAGGTTTTTATGTTGATTACGGGTATAACCCTGTAACGTATCCCCCTGAGTTGTCTTTAACACATGATGAGCTTGATATAGTGAATCGTGTTAGGGATGAACTTGGGGATACACGAATGGTTAAACGTGATTACTATGATGGCACCTCTTATAATGCTTCTTTAGGAACTACTCTTGGTGATAATGATTCTTGGGCCAAAGTATCTTCAGATAAGAAGACATATGAGATGGAAGATAGGGGATGGCCCTTATCTATTTTAGTAAATGGCACGACATACAGCGGTAGTACCCAACCCAGAGTTCAGGGTTATAGTTACCTTATGTTTGATAGCCCTTCTGCTATCTTTACTGTAACTGGGACTTTTAGTATATACTACAATACGTTTAGATTTTCTGATAAAGAGATTTTAAATGCGTATGATCGTATAGACTATATTCCAGGTACTGCAGGTATTACTACCATTCCTATAAGCTGGTTTTATTTATTTGCTAGTATAAAGTTACTAGAAGGGGAGTTTCAGGCGGACGCCAATGAAGCGGCATCTATTGCAGATGGGGATACTCGTTACAGTAATGAGGCAGCCATTGCCGCGCGCCAAAAAGAATTAGCAGATTTAAGAAAACGATTATTAAAAGAAATAGAAGATTACAAGTTTGATTTATCGTATAACATAGATGGCGTAAGAGTAGACTAATTATGGCTTTAGTTAATAAATCTTTAAAGCAAAAATATACTCGTGCAATAAGGCAGCTCACAAAAGATGCATCCAGAGGAACTAAACAGGTAGTTTTATTATTACCAGACTTAGAAGAATCTTGTCCTAATTGTAGATACAATAGGCTAGATAAGAGTTCAGCTAATATTTACAATCCAAACTTTGTAGCTCCTGTTACAGTGTTTCCAGGAACTCTTTCTGAACAGACTATTTCTCCTATATTATTTAATCATGGGAGATGCCCTGTGTGTTATGGTAAAGGAAAGTTGCTTGCTCCTATTACTAAAACTATAGAAGCTTTAGTGACATTAAATCCTAATTCCCCTGCGGATGACGCAGATTTTATGGATTTGCCTGCAGGTAAAGCTCCTAATAATTTTGTTCTTATAAAAACAACAACTGATAACTACAGGTTAGTTTATAAAGCTAGGGCAGCTTATATTGAGGGCATCTATATGGAACAATTTAGGCCACCTATTATTCGCGGTGTTTATGGAGCGAGATCCCTTTGCTTAGGTTGGTTTCAGGCTGTAGAAAATAAGGACATAACTACGAAGTATTAGAGTTTATTATGGTTAATGAGTTTAAAGATGCTTTAACTAAGAAGATGCATGGGCTTACAGATAAGTTGTGGAAAAAATTTCTTATTGAAGTAGAGCAAGTACTAAAAGAAGATTTTTATCCTATTTTAGTTGATGCTATTTTAGAAAACTATAAGAGACTCCCACAAGGACCCGTAGATGACCCAACAGCTTTAGAGTTATGGGAAGATGTTTTTAGAAACCATTTACTCTCTACTGATGTCATAAATAATAGTATTTCTGTTTCTAGTGATGGTATAAATATAGGGATTGGAAATAGAGACCTTCTTGGCTATGGTAAAGAGGGTAAGGATGAAGCCCCTGAGCCTATAATATGGATGGTATACTTTATTTCTGATACAGCGGCTGCAGGAATTGCAGGAAGATTTGCGTTTATTTCTAAAAAAGACTATGAGACTAGAAGTGGTTCAGGATCTTATTTAGATAAGTGGGGAAGATTTGGAGAAGGGTTTATGGTTTCCCAAGAAGAATATGAATCTGAGGGTTGGGAAAAAGTATTAGGTCCTTTTAGTAATAAAGAACACCCACTTTCTAAAATGCTTGATGAGACTGGACCTATAAATATATTCGAAGATGCGTTTAAGCAGGTGCAAGAGTCTGAAAATAATATTTCGACTTTTTTGCAAAAAGCGCTTAATAATGCGCTTGGAAGCATAAAAAAAATATAAGGAAGTAACTGATGGCCATAACTAGGGCAAGACTTGAAGATCTTACTTTGTATCACTACATAAAGGATTATGTATTACCTTTAGATTGGGTAGAGAGCATTGTTAATGAGCCCCTTACTTATGACCCTACTTCTGGATCCTATATAACCAATTCACAGATGTCTCCTAGTCCTGTTTCAGATGGGAGAGGTTGGGTTTATTTTGATGAGGATACTGATTTTTTAAGTACATGCGCGCAGGTTCCACATGTGGAACAATCTGCTAGAATTGTGGTCAAAAGCGCAATAGGTGACATACTCCCAACTAATGCCTATACCGTAAATTACGTTGATGGTTCTCTTTACAATGTAAATACAACAATTTCTGGGACGCCAGCCACAGTCGATTATTACTGGCATTATGTTTCAGTTGTGGACGGATGGCCAGGAGCTGAACCCCCACCCTTACCAATTATTGCCATTGATACTGTAAGTTCTTCTAAAGCAGGATTTCAGCTTGGCGGCGGCTATAAAACAACACGAGAGTGTAAAATACATATATTTGCTACAAATAATGCCGAAAGATCAGACCTATCTGAATTGCTATATAATGCTTTATATGAAAGGCATGTAGTAGTTCCTGATTACGGCGTTCAAGGGGAGCCACTCAGTTTTGATGGCACCTTTAATCCTTCTTATACCGGAGAAACAGTAGAATACGGTTTAGGAGGGCTATTATACTTTGATAAAGTAAAGTATAGCAAGATTACGTCTAGACCCGACTGGAGCCTTCTTAACAGGTTTCGCGGGACTATAACGTTTAACTTGGTTTCTTACAAGGAGAGGTTTGTTTCGTTAATTTGAGTTTCTGATAATTACACTAAGTATTAGGATAAGGAAAGGAAAAAATAGTCAACCCTAAGCTATTAAGTAATCCGATGAGTGTGTAATTAGTAAGAAAGAAATAAAACATGAGAACTATATTTTTTAGGAGGTATTTTAGATGGCTGATAAAAGGAGTAGAATAATTTATCCTTCACAGTCAGTGTGGGCCAATGGTAATATTCTTTACAGAGTAACTTCTTTTGGTTCAACTACCACATTTACGACTGAAGACCTTTATGAATTAGGTCAACTTAACACCATCGACGTTGTCGATGATGTGCCATCCGTCGCGGTTACAATTGAAACTAACTGCTTCGGTGATATTTATACACTAGCCACTATGGCTAATGTAGATTCAACTAATTTTGGAATTACTACTACTGCTGGTAATGCACATATGGTAGTTAAGAGTGGTACTACCCCTGTGGCGTATTATCATGGCGTTACGCTTTCTGATTTTGCTGCGTCATGCGGTGGTGGAAACTCTGTTGACGTTTGGGCACCTGTTCAGGATGAGTGCTCTCTTGGTACTGATACTAACAATATCCAAATGACAATGTTCCTTGGTAATGTGTTCGTTAACAGACTTGAGTGGTCATTTAGTTCTGGCGCCAATGCTACAGAAAACTATACTGGTGAAACGGACAATAAGACTTGGTTGCTAAATGATGGTCGTTTCGTAAGCCAGGAAGTTTGGGTATTTAATGCTATCGCGGGATCTGGGGATGTAGGTGTTTCTGGTGGTACAGGTCTTGCTGTTCCTTTAGCGTCTACAAGTTTTGGTCTAAGTTTAGTTTCTGGAACAAGTCAAGTAGCTGTTCTTTCAGATGGTTCTTATGGGTTCTTAAGGAAAGACGACTATGGTCGTAGTTCTGTTAGATTCCATGATTCTAGTGCTGGATCCTTTGCGGATTATCCTGTGATTTCAGGAACATCTGCTGGAACTGATAATTGGGCGTATGACCCAGCCACTAACTTTCTTTATATGCCTACTAACTTTGAGATAGGAACTGATCCTCAATACAGTTTAGGTTCAGCTATTGCTGATGGAGATAAGTTAGATATCGTATACGCAGCGGACGCATATGCAGATACCCTGCTTTCACCTGCTGGCGCAGAGTCTACAAGAATTAATGCGGAATACTTTGCTCCTATTAGTGTTGATTCTACGGGTATTTCTTCTTCTACAGTTCGCGTAGAGGACGTTGGAGCTCTTCGTCAGGGTCAAATTGAGGCGTATCTTGTTGACCCAGACGTTTCAAGTTCTTATACTCGCGCTTTGAGATTAACAGGTGTGACTATTTCAGCGGACTTAACTCGTACGCCGCTGAATGAGCTTGGTTCGTTGCGTCCGTATGATCGCCCTGTTACACTGCCTATTCCGTTCACAGTTACGATTGATACAACTGCTGCTGATTTAGAGCACTATGCTGTTTTAGCTGGTAAGAAAGCAGCCTATGATGCAAATACTTTGACTGACGTTGATATTTACGATCTATTATCAAAGGATAACATGAAATTGGTTATTAAGTTGTACCATCAGACAGATCAGGAAGCTGGTGGAACAGGTTCAGGTCGTAAAGTTCTTACGACTGAAATGGTAGGTGATGAGTATTTCTTAACTGATGGTGGCAGTCCTGCACAATCAACTAAGAGTACTTATGTGTTGAACGGTGTTGAGTATCCTTTAGAGACAATCGTTGTTGAGAATTTAAGAATTACCGACGAAGGTTATACCCTAAGGGTTGGTGACAACGCTACGCAAACGTTTGGATACAGAGGAAATAACTCTATCCACGTGATTCGTGGCGAAGTTACGTTTAGTGATCTGTTACAATCTCCCGGCTTTGCGCGTAATGCCTAAGTTAGGGTAAGATAATCACAGTAAGGGGCCACTTTGGTGGCCCCGAACTGTAAACGAAGGAAAGGAGAGATATATGGGTACTAATGAAGGAAGTAAATTGGTTAAGGATAAAGTAGCTATTAAGTCAAAAGAAAAATTAAAGGGCTTCGTAAGAGATGCTGTTAATGAGTTTTTTACTGAAGTTCTTCATTTAGCCGAAGTATCGGTGGATGGTAGGGATCGTTATAATGCATTACGGTCAAAGATTCTTACCAAAGGTAATGGGGCTATTAGGACTATTCAGACAGAACTAGATTTGTTTTATAATATAGAGTATATTCCAAATAAGGAAACTATTATTATTCCAGCAACGTCTGAAGATAAAAAATAAGGAAAGGGGTAAAGGAAATGGATAAAAGTATTGTTACATCAATTAAGCCAGCTCCGGCGGGGCTAGATGATCGAAGAAAGATTGAATTAGAAAATGGGGATGTTTTATTTATAAGACGTCCATCAGCTGAGTCTATTAGACAAAGTGATTGGATGTATTCTAAGATTTATAATGATGCCTTTTTGAGTGGGGTCATGACCGCATCTCAAATGATGGAGCAGATGAAGAAGAGAGAAATTATTTCAGATGCTTACGAAAAGGAGATGGCATCTTCTAGAGAAAAACTGGCAACATCCTTGTTTGCGTTAGCAAATGTTAAAACTTTAGAAGAAAAAGAACAAAAAGCAATAGATGTTGCTGTCGCTAGAGAAGAAATTCTTATTTTAAACCACAGGATTAATGGTCCTCTTTCTAATACATGTGAGCAGTTAGCGGAAGATGCTAAGTTAGATTACCTTACTTCGTGTATGATTGAGACACCTGAAGGTAAACGTGTGTGGGCTAATTATGATGCTTATTGTGCTGAGCCTAATATGGAAAAAGCATTTAAATCACGTCTTGAGGTAATGTTATTCCTTAGAAACGTAGAAAGCGATTATCTTGAAACAACTCCGGAACAATTAGCACTTAAAGAGGTCAGAGAGGAAAGAACTAAACAGCTTACTGACTTAGTAGAAAAGAAAGCAGCCGAATTTGAGCAGAAGAGGCAAGAAGCAATAAATGATGGAAAAGTTGCCGAACAACTAGAAGAAGAGCTTAAAGCGGAAGAGGCAGCTTCTGAAAATACCGAAGCAGCAGAAGAAGTTAAACCTAAGAAAAAATCTACTGTTAAGAAAAAGTAGGATAGTATAAGTAGGGCAAATAAGTGACTGCTTTATTGTCACTAGAAGAGCTTGATACAACTATTACACAGGTGCTGTCCGGCAGTAAAATTTCACAGGTTACTGCTGAGGATGGCACCGTTGTACCTATATTGTTTAAAAATCCAGCGTCAAAGGATCTTTTATTAGCTAACCATGTTTATAATGTTTATTTAAAAAAATCTAAAGAAGCAGGACTTCTTTCTTCTGAGGAAATGAAACAAGATCTAATTAAACGTGGTCTATATTCTAATGAAGATGATACTCAGTTAGAAGAAATAAAAAAACAAATAGAGTTAGCTCGTAAAAAGAAAATAAAATTTAGTGGGCAAAAGAAGTTTATTGAGCAATTAGATAAAACTGTAAGTGATTTGGCTACTAAGTATAATACTATTGCCTATAAGTTAGCTATTCATGATGATCGTACTTGTGAAAATAGGGCAGCCGAAGAAAAATTAGTTTATTTAACTTTTGTTTGTTCTTTTGACCCTTATACTGATGCTCCTATATGGCCTACCTGGGAAGTTTTTAATGAAGAGGCAGATGTTTCATTTAGGAATGGAACTATAAGGGAGTTTAGTCGCTTCTATAGCGGGTTGCCCACAAAAATAGTTCGTTATATCGCTAGGAATCCTTTATGGAGATTAAGATATATTGCTTCTACCAAAACTGGAGGCAACCTCTATAGTGTTCCTATTGCGGATTATAGTTTAGACCAATTAAACCTTATATACTGGAGTAATTATTATCTTTCATTATATGAAATGATGCCAGATGATATTCCTCCGGATGACATTGTTGATGATGATGATGCTTTAGACGCATACATGTCATTAATTAGAGAAGAACGAGAAAAAGAACTTGCTGAGCGGCGCCAGGAAAAGTTAGGAAGATTTTCAAAAAGTGGTGCATTTGCTCACGAGGAAGTTATTGTTACTGCTCATGATCCTAATTTCCAAGCGTATACTTATACGAAGATTAAGAAACCCGTTGGAGACCAAAGTAGCATGACGGAAAAATCTTTAAGAGAGAAAACCAGGCAAACAATTAAGGACAAGTTAAGGCAAGGATAGGAAGCTTGGTAAGGAAACGTTTTAAGTTCTGATATAAATATCTTTTTATTTCAGAGGTAACCAGGATTGGCCGACAACATTTTTTCAGCTAAAATTCTTTTAGAGCTCGCGGCTCCAAAAATAGCCGAAGTAGCTAGAAATAACCCCGAAGCGTCTACTGCTGTACTTCAAAAAGCAATAACATCTGCTACGGGTGTAAAGCTTAGCAGGGACGAACTAAAAATTATTGCTGACCTGCTAAGAGAACTCATTGCAGAGAATAAAACATCTTCCAAAGCTAACATCCCCGAGTTAGTAGGTTCTATTGCTAAAGCTGTTGAAAAACTAAATAAAGTACCAACATCTACTGGAGGTTCTTCCGGTGGGCTAGATCTTTCTAAGATAGAGTTTAAAGGTATTGATTTAGCTAAGGTTAATGCTGCCGGTAAGAAAGTAGCTGATGGCGTAAAAAATGTTCAGTCTATTTTTAATGGGCTATCTGATGGCCTAAAAGAGTTAGTTTCTGGAATAGATTCTGTTGTTAGTGGTGTTAAGAAAGCTAAAGAGGGCATAGATAAGTTAGCTGAAGGGGATCTTGCCGGCGCTGCTTCTAATTTTAAAGAGGTTACTAAGGATGCTAAACAGACAGTTGAGTCCGTTAAAGCATTAAATGCTATAAGTAAGGATTTAAAAGAAGAGTATGTAGATCTTAGAAACAATACAGAAGATCTAAAAAATATGGCGGCCGCCGGCCGGGCTAAAAAAGTTTCTAAACCCGCTATAGGAAAAGCACAGCAAGCTTACTTTGATGAAAATACACGCCGACTTGACGAGATGGAGGCTTCGTTTAAAGCAGTACAACCAAAACGTTCTGGTTCTGCAGCTAAAGCATTGGCAGCTAAGTCTGTTACTCCTCCTGTAAGCCCAGTAGAAAGTAAACAAGCATCTTCTTTAAATTTAAAAAATATACGTGGATCTATTGCTCAAGCTATAAAAGAAAATGATAGTATACTAGAAGAGCAAAAGAAACAGTTACTTGCAATAGCTGATAGTTTTGATGATTTAGATTTTTCTGATGCGGAAGCACAGATAACTAAAAATATTAAAAAAACAAATGAACTAATAACCACTTATGCTAAAGATGCGTCAGACGAGTTTCTTGAAGCTATAGAAGAAGTTATTGCTGTACAAAGGGAAACTTTAAAAACGCGCATTAATGACCCTAGGACTGTAAGATCCCAGGGCACTAAAGCTGCGCAGTCTGAAATAATAGTTAATGTTGCTCCACCTCCTGCACCAAAAGCGCCAAGTGTGTCTGTTACTGTGCCACAATCAGCGCCACCAGCACGTCCGTATATTACACCACAAACTATACAGAATTATACACCTTCGGCTAGTGCTGTAGAAATGGAACAACGCAGAGCAGATATGGCTGCTGTATCAGAAAAGTATGGGTCCTATATCCGTAAGTTTAGTGCGGAGCAGGCTGGGACTAGTGGGGAGAGTAATCCTGCTGCAGATAGAATAGTTGCTGCTTTAGAAAAAGGTAAGCAGCGCGACATTACTAATCTATCGCGTAAAGTTCCGGAAATGGATACTTATGCTAAGGCTCACTTTGAGAGTCTTACTAACTATTTACATGAGAGTTTAACTACCCTATCTACTTCTAGAGATATTGATTTTGAATCTGGGTATAATGAAAATAATAAATTTTATCGTTATGCTATAACTAACTTACATCAATTAAATAAAGAACTAGATCAGTTAAGTAAACAAGCAGGCGTTTCTTTTAATATGGAAGCTGTTCGTGAATCTTATGCTACTAATAGAAACGTTACACCCACGGGTCAGTTTGAGAGTTTTACTACCTATTTAGAGCGTGCAGTTTTACCACAATTACTTAGTGCGTCTATTAAGTCTAGAGCTGCAGGGGAAGGAAAGTCTTTAAGTACTGTAGATTTAACTAAGGAGATGAAAGACCAACGTGCCATACTTGCAAGTAAGTATAGACATCTTCTGGATATCCCTTTATTAGAGGGAACAGAGCGAGGGCTACCTGGAACTTTTGAAACTGCTACAGGCGTAAATAGAAAATTAGCCCCAAAGTATACCATTGAGTATGATAAGTCTGGAGCAGTTCGTGAAGCTATAGAAACACAGTTTTATGAAGAAATGCAGCAAGTTATAGACGCACAGATGGAGGGGCTAAAGAAAAGTGTGCGTAGTCCTGAATCTGGCTATAACTTAGGAACACCTATGGCGAGCATTAATAGAGAACTTAATGCTTTATATGGGCAAATGCCTGTAACCAAAACATTCGTTGATGCAGAAGGAAATAAAACAAGTGGTAGGGCGGGATTAAATGCTCCAGTTCGTATTATGTTTGATACTTCTGCTCAAGCAAAGAGAGACACAGAAGTTACGGAGAAGTTTGTTCCTACTCGTTTTAAATTAGAGCGTATGGCAGAAATAGAAGCTGCAGGTAAATCTGGTATCAGGCTAAGACGTACTGATCCTTTTTCCGGTGAGCATTTCTACAGTAACGTTAATCCAACCATTAAGGGTATTTCAGAAGGTCAAGCTGCTAAAATAGACAGCGAAGACCGTGATGAGGAAATACTAAAGCAAATAGGCCAAAATAATAAAATTTTTATGGCCACTATGAATTTAGTAAACCCAGAGCAACGCTTAATTTCGTCTGCGCAACTAGGGCGTCCAATGGCGTATGCCCATGCTGAAGGTTTAGGTAAAGAGTTACCTTATGTTAGATCTTTAGCCTTACAAGAAGATATTAATACTAAAGGTTTAGGGGGTTTTGGTACTAATTTAGTTACCGAGCTTCGTTCTACTGTTGCTAACTTTGAAGATGCTATTGAAGTTTCATCTAATTCGTCGTTGGCTACAGAGACGGTTAGAGTTTTAAAGAAAATAAAAGTAGCACAAGATACGATGTCCCCTGGTGGCGGAACTACCTTTGGTTCTAAAGAGGAACTTGGGGAGTTTACTGCTAAAGAATTACAAAAGCTTTCAGGTAAGACTGTAAAAGGTTTATTTGGGGAAGTGGCTCCAGGTATGGGACCAGGAGTAAATTATTATTCTCGTGCCGATAAAGTAGCTATAGATGAGATGTTACTATCTTTAAAAACTATCGGTAATATTGAAATTCCTGCTAATGAGATTAGGATTATAGAAGAGTATCTGGGCAGGTTTGGTAGAAAGATTACTGCTCAAGCCGGACAAAAAGGAACTATAGCTATAAAGTCTCAGGAAGAAATGGGCTATGCAAAGATGCCTTTGACTCCAGGAGAGATTATTGTAGAGTCATTAAAGAAAGTTAATACAGGGTGGGAAACAGGGGTAGGGTCTGAGGCTGATACTTTGCGCGCCGAAATAAAAACCCTTACTGATAAATTTACAAAGTTTGGTAATACTCTTATAATGACCGAGGATGATCTTAAAAAACTTAAGGTTGATTCCAATTTCTTAGCGGAGTTAGCAGACGCAAGTAAGAGTGTTCAAGAAATTATAGATAATAACGTAAAACCTGGAACAATAGAGCTTGGAAAAGGTATTGAAAGCATTAATCAGATAAAGACTCTTGCTTCAGACGCAGGTCTTGATTTATATAAAAAAGTTGAAATCCATGCTCGCACAGATCCACGTACTATTATTAAACGTGGTTTAGCTAGCGATGCCTTAGAGGCTCCAACTAACCTTTTACTCGGACAAGGACAAGTTCCTATTGGGTCTGTAAAGAACTTTAGGGATTTAGCAGAGACATACTCTGGAGCTTTAGGGTATAAAGGTTCCGGCTTAGGTCTTACATCTGATGTTGAGGTAGGAAAAGATAAGTTTACTTCTGTAGTTGGTCCGATGCACTGGCAAACTATTCCTTCTAAAGAGTCTGCAACTTATGCTACTAAACCAGAGTATATGGCAGGACTTCGTGAAGGAAAAGGTGGGTACAGGGTTAAACCTGTATACATGGAATCTCTTATTTCTGCATTTGGTAAAGATTCTCAGCTTATAGAAGAGTTTTCTACAATAGGTAAGCAGGACGCTACAAAAGCAACCCAATTGGTAGGTGCTTTTGCTATGCTAGACCCTGCAATGTCTACCTTAGTTTCTAGAATGGAAGAATTTAATGTTAGTATAGATGAATTTAAGGCTGTTGCTGAGTTGCCTAAAGGGGTGGCTTCTCCTTCTGAGGCGTTTAAGGGAACTTTACTTGATCCGAATATTAAAATAGGTCCAGGTATGGGAACCCAGCCTTATATGCTTAATATTCCAAACTATGTAGATCCATCAAAGTCTGGATTTAGAGTTCCAGTTGCAGGTTCAGCAGCAAAAGAAAGTTATCAAGTAGAGGGTACAGGGTATGTAGGTCCTACGGCTTTAACTAGGTCTTTGGCAAACGTTATAGAGAATGCACAAAGAACGTTTAAATCCTCTGATGTATTACGCCAGGGAGATATTGGTGGGTTACCTGTAGAGAGTTTACCTGAAAACTTACTTACTGATTTGATAAAAAAAGAAACAGTTTCCAAAGTTGGAATGGTAGATCAATTATTTGCTCAAGTAAACGCTAATAAATTATTGCCACAAGGACAGTATGACCCTGAGTTAGAAGAAGGCGCCCGCGCTCAGGTGTCAAAACTTTTTAATGTTTTACGTGATGAGTTTTCCAATGCAGGGTTTGGTAAGGAATTTAATGCTATAGTAGATAAAGCTTTAGAGTCTAAAAATGTTACCTCAGATAAACAGAAAGACAAAATAAAAACTGGACTTACAGAAGATAAAGGTACGTTTGCTCAAAATGCGACTATGATGCGTGCCATTATACATAAATTATTTGATCCAACTGTTATTGAAGGCAAAGAGGCTGTTCCTGGTGTTGATAGACAGCACATAGCACGTCAAGTTTTAAGATCTGGTGTTTTAGGTAAAGGTACAGGTGAAGATGCTATAATTACTGCTTTGACAGAGTCTACGGTTAGGCAGCAAGACAGTTTAGTTCGCGCCATTGAAGAGTATAAAG
>ERZ1292629.1287-Hain-H43-01um-R1-1287-length-24971-cov-4_pt1 | contig 18614 bp, 39 predicted proteins | sample MGYA00564399_ERZ1292629 | MGnify/ENA primary metagenome ERZ1292629 (study PRJEB36523, sample SAMEA6512636) | groundwater metagenome | collected 2019-01-08 | study: AquaDiva: Metagenomics assemblies of 32 groundwater samples | reverse complement strand
TGCGCGAGCTAGCGAGCATTACTGAGGAGTGGCGATCGGTTTACCGTTCGCCAGACTTCACTTGTGGCGTCCGTAAGTTGGAACAGGGGTTTCTCCCCCCACGCTACCGTGACGGAGCGGAGCGGGGATCAGAGACTCTGCGGAGCGCGAGGCGCGTGTTCTTGAGCGTTGCAGCGCACGATAAGCGTGTGCGCGAGGAGCACCTCAGGGATCACCTGGGCCTGCTCACTGGTGCTGAGAGCAAGGAGATCCGGGCGCTCAAGTTGGCGGCTTCCCGGCCGCCGCTCCCGCAGGGCGCAGAGTATACGGCCGTCACGGCTAGCGTGACCACGCTGCCGTGTAAGCCGGTCCTGGGCCGCCCGCAGAGCGGGCCTGCTGCGCTGCGCTCCCGTGGCTCACTCAGCCCTGTCGGGGGTCGTGTAGCACCCACGGTACGCGTGGAAACGCGTACGGTGCGGCACAGCGCACCGATAGAAGCGCTCGAAAAGTACGCGTTCCTGCCAGTACACCCCCGCGTAGCGGGTGCGCCCAAGAACCTCGTGTTCTGCCTCCAGATCGAGGACGAAATGAAGTACGCGTACGCTGTCGATATCGTGTCAGCGCGCACTCGGTGGGGGGCTATCGAGCGTTTTCACGCTCTACATAAGGTGCAGGCGTTCGGTAACGGGTACGTCAACAAGTACCATCTCACTAACGAGTAGGGAGAGCCGTGAAAACGAGACTAATCTTTATTCCTGGTCGGGGCTGGATCTGGCAGGGCATGTATGCCGCCTTTAACACTCCATGGACCGATCTGGAATAGGGTTCTTGTAATCAAACTGAGCGTAGCTGTTCGGATCTTGTAATCTGTCGTCGAGTGGTCACTACAAGGCCCTCCTCCTTGGACTTCTCCTTTGCGGCGCACTACGTTGCGCCCAGGGTTGAGGAACCACTCGACGACGGATTAGAAGGTCCCTTAGCTCAATCGGCAGAGCGGTTGCTCTATAAGCGACGGGTTCTTGGTTCGATCCCAAGAGGGACCACTAACATGATAACTGTTCCCTATCTCTCTGAAGCGCAGCGTCACTACTGGCTGCTGCGCGATCAACTGCCGGTTTGGCCGGCACACCGAAAGGATCTACCATGGAAACCAGCGTCGCCGCCCCCGAAGGGAAGGCTTTCCCGCTCCGCGTCAAGGAGTACTTCGGCCTGAAGGCCGAGCAGACCACGAGGGAGTTCGTGGCCGAGATCCGCGCGCTCTCGCCGCAGGACCGCACGGAGATCGCGCAGATGCTCACCGACATCGGGCTGCCCACGGCCGCCGGCCAGGCCGCGCAGCAGTAGTAACCCTCATCGAGCCCACAACCAAGCCCAACGCGCTAGTGTTACCACACACCGCGCGCTAGGGTCTGGTTGTGGGCTCCCTTGGAGGTTCCTATGAAAACTGCACAGTGGTCCACGCTACGGCTCCAGATGCACGCCCGTCGCCAGCGCATCACGAACACGCTCTCGAAACTCCGAGGGCCCGGCTTCGAGGTCGTTACCCGTGTCGTGCCCCTCACGACCGGGGACGGGCACCCGATCACCCGCGACGGCGAGCCGGTGACCGAGGTCCGCGAGGAGCGCGTGCTGACGGCGCGGGGCGCCGCGTTGGCGGCCCTCAACCTGCTCGATCTGTCGCGGCGCGCGATGGTGCGCGGTAACAGGCAGCGGAGGGCGCGGTAGATGCCGAAATGTGAGTGTCCGCACGAATCGGTTGTCCCACCGGAGAATCTCTTTCTTTACAGGACAGAAGAAATTCCCGGCGCTAACCACGCGCCGGGAGAGTGCCAGGGCACCTACGACATGCAGAGAGTCGTCCGCGACGGGAGTACAAGGGCGTGCGCGGTCGCGCGCCGCACAAGCGCGACTCGTCGGTCCCGCCAAAAAGCAGCGCGCGAAGCTGCTGGAGCAGATCCGGACTCAGTAGGTAACACGCCCTTCGGGGCACACGCGAGAGTGGTGTAAATGGTAGCCACGCGGGTCTTAGAAGCCCGTGCCTAACGGCGTCCGAGTTCAAGTCTCGGCTCTCGCACTAGGAGGAATGAAATGACTGTTTTAACAATACTCGCTGCGTATTTGGCCGGCATGCTACTCACTTGTGGGGTAGCGACCTTCAGAAGGGCTCACATGTCTTTCGGTGACGCTGTGTGGGGACACGACGGGCCGTTCTGTCTTGTTTGGATGTTCTGGCCTCTCGGAGTGCTGAGCTGGCTCATTATGATGGCGCTCAGAGCCGTCTATGAGCGAGCAAACGCGGAGCCGAAACCCAAGAAAGTAAAACCGACTTCCGTCAAGTGCGCGAACTGCCAAGGGCCTGCGCCCAAGGCGGGGGTGTATCGCTAATGGAATTCATCGAGCGAGATTTCAACGTCTCGGAAGAGAAAGACTACGCTTTCAACATCAAGAAGCGTATGCTTTTCTACCAGGCCATCGAAGCAACCCCCGTGCATATCGTGTGTGACGGGGTTTCTATCCTTGCGGGCTGGCTGTTGCGGCACCGCCGAACCTTCAACAGCTAGGAGGATACACCATGGCGGAAAAAGCGGCTCCTGGGGCGCGACGAAGGCCCCCGATCTACATGTGTGGCACGCCCCGAGAGGATTGTATCGGGGCTCTGATGGCGACCAATCATGGCCTGAGCAACGGCAAGGTCATGGCGCACAGTCGCCATGAGCAGTCGTTCGCGTGCGCCAAGCGGCATCTGCTGCGGCTCGGCTACACGCAGATCGATTCGCGCGCCTTCCGCTCACCGAATCCCGACGAGCCGACGCGGGTTCTGACGAAAAAGTCGCGTTTCGGCGCGAAGTTGCGCAACGGCAAAGAAGGAACGCGGAACCAGCCGGGCGGTAAGCGCGGCGGCGTCGTCGTTAGCTGCTAGTGATGAGCGTCCTAAAGGCTTTCGCGCAGCATTTACCGTCGTGCGAGCGCATGAAACCCGGCGCGCAGTTCTTCAACACCTGTACATGTGGCTTTGAACGCGCGTTGCAGCAAGATGCACAAGCGATGAACACCGCCCGAAGGGCGGAAAGAGTCGTGCAAGAAGTAGCTAACTGCCCGCGTTGCGCGTCTTGCGCGACTATGGCGGGCTGTAAAGGGTAACTGGGAACGGCACCAAGGCACTGTCAAACGACTATTCAGCCGGGGAGACTGTCTAGTCACCTTATAAAACATTGTGTATAAAGTACGGGGTGCCCCGGATTACACCGGGGCGCGGACACTTATACAGGGATGATTGTCGTGGGCGGTAGCCGATGCCACCGGGGATCGGTGAGGGACGGGCGTCTTGCCCGCCGTGTGCGCTTGTGGGGCATCTCTAAATAAGAGTTCCAGTGTTCTCCCCAATGCTCGGGTGGCGAAATAGGTAGACGCGCGGGACTTAAAATCCTGTGGGGTAACCCGTTGTCGGTTCGATGCCGACCCTGAGCACCGTAGGGTCAATAGCTCAGCGGTAGAGCAGCCGGCTTTTAACCGGCTGGCCGCAGGTTCAAATCCTGCTTGACCCACTTTTCTTTAGGAGGAAAATTATGAAGATGCATGAACTGCGCGGGGGCAGTTGTGTTCGTCTGGTCGAGGGGCCCGCCGAGGGCCCTATAAGGCACTATTACAAAGAACTGTACGTTAAGCCTGGGCAGATCGCCATCGTTGGCGCGCTCACCGCTGACACAGTCACTTTGGACGCGCTATCCACGCGGGGCGGCGAGATCGCCAGACTCTACGCGGATAACAAAAACGCGATCTTCGAGGTTCTTCAAGATCCCCCGAATGATTTGATGGAAAAGTGGGTCAAGAGCCTGAAGGGCTCGCTACTAAAGAGCGCTGGGGGCAGCACAGGCTCCGATCCCGAGGTTTTCGCGGTGGATGAAAACGGGGTAGTGATCCCGGCCTGGCGCTATCTAAAGGACGCTCGCCCCTCGGCGACTGCGGTGCCCTTCTGGGACGGATTTCAGGCCGAGTTTACCGTCTCGGCCGGACCCTGTCACGCCTATGTGGTGGACAGTTTTTTCGTCGGGCTGGATAACACGCTCGCGGCTGCTCGGGCTTTCAACCCAAAGGCCCGGCTAACGTCGGCCTCGGTGTTGGATGTCCCCGAGGACATGATGCGCGAAGCCGACGACAAGCACGCTGCTCTGGGGTGCGCTCCGAGCGTCAACGCCTACCCTGATGCGCAAGCGCTGTCTGTGTCGGACCCGCGCACGTTGCCTTTTCGGTTCGCGGGGGGGCACCTTCACTTCGGCATCGGAGTTAAGGATACCGCAACCATGATCCAGGCCGTGAAAGGCCTAGACGCCATCTTCGGGGTCGCGAGCGTAGCGATGTTCCGAGGGCTGGAGGACCCTCGTAGGCGTAAGTTCTACGGAACGGCCGGGGAGTACCGGACACCGGCCCACGGGCTGGAGTACCGGGTGCCCAGTAGTCTGATCCTGTGTCATCCAGTGGTCACGCATCTGTGCCTGGATCTCTCCCGGGCGGCACTGTCCGCCGCGCTGCGAGGGATCGTGCCGCACATCTGGACCGTGCAGGGCGGGGAGGTCCGCGTCAGAGACATTATCAATAACTACGACGTGGACGGGGCGCTCGCTGTGCTGAAGGACAACAATAAGGCTCTGGATGCCCTGTTGAGTACGGTGTACGTTGGTACTGCCTTCGACTACGCTAAGGACATGATCCTGTCCGGGGTAAAGGAGTCCCTGAACCCCGATGACATGGAGCGGTCCTGGCACCTGGGGGTACCCGAGGTACCGCTGCCGTGGGGGGGCGCGAAGGCCGTACCGCGGGACCAGCGTGGCTGGATCAGGCACGCCGAGTCCCCCAACTGCTCGATGAACAACTTCGTCAAGGGAGAATAATGCGCTCACACGTCAAGAAAAAGGTATACGCCGAGCAGGTAAAGAATCGCGCGGCGGACGGATTCATCAACAACCCCGCTACGGGCGGCTGGGATCTCAATAACAACAGCGTGACCGAGAAGTCCAAGACCTTCTCCCAGGCGGGCGCGATGGGTAAGGCCTGGAGGCGGGGCAAAGCGAAGTAATGACAACGTGGAAAATAACTTTAGTCAGCGACTCCGAACAGCTATTGGGAGCTGTTTGGCAGGCATTGCGGCGGGAATTCGTGACCGAAATGTCGGGCGATCAGCCGTCCGCGTCCGTGGACGTGGGCGCTACCTCGTTCCCCAGCCTCCTCCTGTCCTTCGACAAGGGAATCTTTATGGGCAAGATGTATCGAATGCTGATCGAGCAGGCTCTGAAACACCGAGCTTTAGCCCGAGTCACAATGATAGTGGGCGCGGGGACAGATCGACATCATCTGATCAAGGTGTGGGAATGATCAACGTGGATTTTTGTGTTCCTGGACACCTTACCAGGAAACAGATAGATCTGTCATCGCTAATTCGCCCTTGGGGCCCGAGCTATGGGGGCCCCGGAGCGAACTACATTAGCGTTGTCCTGTCAAATGGACATCTGGAGGATCTCCTAAAGAAACTGGTCGAACACAAGGTCGCAATACGCGTTCTTGTCAGGACGCTATCGGCCGATCAGTCTGACGAGTCGTTGCTGGTTTGGGTAGATCCGCCAGACAGCTGCTCCCCGCTACGCTGTTCGACGTGCCACGCTGTTGGACACATAGCATTAACGTGTGCCCGCAAGGTGGATCCACCAATGTGCTACGCTTGTGGGGACGAGGGGCACACGTCGTCCGACGCCACGTGTGTTATGTGGAGCAGTATGGAAACATGCGTAGCGTGCGGAATGGTGGGGCACGAGTACTACGTTTGTCAGGAGGGAAACGATGCCTCTTGATGATCTCCCCGAAGGTCAAGCGTACCATCTAGGCAACCGTTGGTGGTGCGAGGACTGTGTTCCTGAGACAGAAGGAACAGAGGTTCTGGTCCCTGCCCGGGTGCGGTGCGCAGGCTGTCGTACTCCCCTAGGGCCCTGGCGCACCGAAGAACTCACGATCCCGGAACGGGAGGCCTCGCTAGATCCCACGTACATTACCTGTGGCTTATGTGGAAGTGGTCCCGCTCCGACTAACATTTGTCGGATATGTTCTGGGGGCGCGTGTGCCCAGTGTGTGCGGGCGTGTTGGGACTGCGCGCAAGCTGTGTGTCGTCAGTGCGTCCTGGCATGTGGGTGCGGGCCCACGCGCGTACGTTGTCTTACGTGCGCGGCTATTCATACACAGCGTTGTCGGCGCGCGGCACTCCGCGCGGCCCGGTACCCCGCGTTTACCTTTACGAACGACTCTGCGGACGAAACCTTGATCGCGAGCAAGCATGTTCGTCCAGCGATCACGAAAAAGGTGGGGCGGCGGCCGATTCCGGGGGTGTTCGCGGTACCCCCCGTGCCGCCGCCAGTGCCTAGGGCACGTCCCGTCTTTTGGGCGGCGCTGGGCGACGCAGCGCCCGAGCCGGAGCCCCTGCCAGAGCCCGATGACGATGATTAGGAGGAAGCAATGGAACTAGATCTCAAGGAATCCGCCGATAGTGTCGTATCCTGGAGGATATTCTCGCGGGATGCGATGCTGATCTTGTGGATCCAGTCTGCCAAGTTGGAGTCTCTTTTCCAGAATCTGGCCAACAACAAGACGGTTCACCCGCTGGGGCGGGATGCGGCGGCGATCTGCGCCAGTAATCCGACGTACAACTGGATGCTCAATACCCAGAACTGGGCTGTTAAGCAGTTCGGGCCACCGTCTGATCAATGGGGCTGGGGCGGGCTAACCAAACCCGTGACAACGTGCGGGTTCAACGTGAGTTTCCTGTCGCTCGTTGGACTCTCGGCGGGTATCGAGATCCCCATCGAGTATCCAATGTCCCGAAGCATGCTCCGGGAATTCGGCAGGGCCATAACGGAGTGCTGTCGCGACTACATGCTAGAGTATGGCAAGTTCGCGACAACGTCGGCGCGGGGAGGGGTGCTCGATGCCCGGTAAGATCGTATTGTCGGGGCCGGCGTGGCCGCGTTACCGCTACGTGAATCGTGTGGGCATCGAACTGGAGGGGGGCTGGTTTGATCCGGTTGATTTCCAGCTAGAGCACGACGGATCAGTGCGAGTGGATGCGGATCGCTCTGGCGAGATCCCGTCTCCTCCACTCGCTCCACGAGCCATCCCAGCATGGATGCGGGAACACTACCCCGATGCGGTCAACGCGTCGTGTGGGATGCATGTTCACGTCTCGGTGAAGCACCAGTGGCACTATGCGCGGCTCATGGATCGAGAGTTCCTCGATTTCATGAAAGAGGCCCTGACCGCCTGGGGAACGAGGCTTGCTATTCGGCAAGACCACCCCTTCTGGTCGAGGCTCCGTGGTGAGAACCAGTACTGCACTCCCGAGCATCATCCTGAACTACAGATTCAGCACAAGGACAAGGGTGGCGAGCGCTACACCATGCTCAACTACGTGTGGGGACGCTACCGCACGGTAGAGTGTCGTGTTCTACCCGCCTTTGCTGCGTGTGAGATCGGGATCTCGGCGGTTTACGCCGTGGTTGATGCATTTGAAGCGTTCTTGCGAGCGAACTGCAAGAGCGCGACGCCCACTCTCGAAGGACTCATCTTGGCGGCGGAACTGCCTCTCGAAGAAGATGATTCTCCGATCAACTTAACCCTTCCCCAACGCTAAGGAAGCAAATACATGTGTGTTGCGATTCTGGTACCGATCCCCGACGAAGGCAAGCAGCACGTCCCCCTAACGCTAGAGGAGTTACAGGCGTGTGAGAAGGTTAATCCGGCCGGTGGCGGGATAGCCTTCAGAACCAAAAAGGGCATCTACTTCAAAAAGGGCATCTCTGCCGAGGAGATCTTCGAGCTACAGAAGCAGGCCACGCCTCCGTACCAGATTCACTTTCGTATTCCGACGATCGGGGGTAAGGATAAGCAACTGTGTCATCCGTTCCCCATCAGCAAGAACGCGGACACGCGGCTAGAGGGGTACTGTAAGACATCTCTGATTCATAACGGGCATTGGCGCTCGTGGCGCGATGGGATGCTGTGTCTTCTTCAGGGAGTCATGCCGAGTGGTCCGTGGTCAGACACACGCGCGATGTCGTACCTTGTTGCGCATCATGGCCCAGAGATTCTGATCCTGGTGGACGAGAAGGTGTCTCTCCTCAACGCCAACGGGACCTATAGATTCTTTGGGTCCGGTTGGCATGAGCACAACGGGAACTGGTTCTCGAACCTGCACTGGCAGGGAGCCATGCCTAAGGCTCCGTCGCAATCCCTGATTGTGTCCTCCAAGACGGACGAGTACCAGTGGGCCCGCAGGGTCAATCACTCCTCGGGAGACATAGAGATTGACATCTTTGCGCGGGACACCAAGGATGCCGATACGATCGAAGAGTGGTGTAAGTGGGTCGGCATCAAGAGCGCGGTGGTGGAAACCGCACTGCGTAAGGTGCGGATTGTGACTCTGGCGACAGAAAAGCAGGCAGACATCGAGATAGACCGTGCTGCAAAAACTGTGTCCGCAGAAGAATCTATCGCGGACATCCTCGCCAAGCGCAACGGTGGTACGTTGATGCTCAAGTAAGGGGCAAAGGAAAAACATGTACAAAATAGCAATCTATGCACCTAATCGGTGGTCACGTGTGCGCCCCCTGTTGCTGGCACTTCGGGAACTGGGGCGTGAGGTTTCTCTGGTGCGTTCGATTGATGAGGACAATCCGAACCCCCGAGGAACATACAGAGTCAACTGGGGCGGGCGGCACAGTTGGGGCGCGTCCCTGAACGAGGTGATGCCTCTCAACAAACACGACGAACTCCGCAAGATCCAGGCGGCGGGCGTGAATGTCCCCGTATTCCTGGCCGGGCGGCCACAAGACGGAGCTATCGGGTACGAAATCGGGCAGTGGATGCCCCGCGCGGTTTACCATCGGGCTGCTGCGGATTTACTACCCGGAGTGGGGCAGGTCGGCGCGCAGCTGGCGGCGGCCTTCTATGTTCGCCGTGTCGAGATCCTTCACGAGTTTCGTATGCACATCTTTCGGCCCGATCCGGCCACCGATACGCGTGTCAGCATTCGTGCGGGCATGAAGGTTAAGGCGCGTCCGGACGCGCATCCGTGGATCCGCGCCCTGGGTACTGGATGGAACACGGAATACGGGCAGGCTTGTAGAGAGATGCTACGGGCCAACAAAGAAGTTCGCGAATCCGCCAAGCGAGCCCTCGCGGCTTGCGGCATGGACTTCGGGGCTGTGGACGTAGGCATCACTGCTGACGGGCAGCCAATCGTACTGGAGATTAACTCCGCGCCCGGGCTGGCCAATCGCGCCACCGCAGATGCCTACGCGAGACATATCAATCGAAGGCTGAATGAATAACGCCCGTAGATCGGGATGATGAACGGTGGACTCCTAGTGATGAACCCCCGGATAACGACAATCATCGGGGGCAGCCCCATCGTGACGCCGCGGCAGAAACTTCGTCTGACTCCAAAAAGATAATCGAGGCTCCTATCAAATGGAAAAGTGGACGAAAGACTCGGAAACCCAATGGTCGAATGCCACGCGGCTAATTACAGCGAGCGTGCTCTATAATGAGCGTGCGAGTCGCTGGTTCGCGGTAGTTGTAGGGCGCGATGTTTTCGAGGTCGCCCCTGTGTCCAAAACCTTAGCTAGCGCCAAGGCTACCGCTACGCGGCTGGCCAAGCGCATGCTACTAAATACGGTGAGCTGGCTATGCTAAACCGACTTTACCTTAGAATTGACGGCGTGTTCAATAGCGAGCAGCGTCTCTGTGAGATCGGTGGCGGCGGTATGAACCATTGGTGGAGCGGCTATGGCATCGACGGCGACAAGATCGAAGTCCTGAACAGAGCGCACCGTCTAGTTCCTTTCGAGATCACGCTGCTACCTTCCTGGAGGCTATCCATGTGGTCCGTGAAGCGACACAGGGGCTTGCTGGGCGATATGGGGCTAGCGCCGTTCGTCAACGATATGGCTGCGGGCGGTCCGTCCGATAAGGACGCGGCTGTCAACGGGCATATCCTGAAGATAGCGGCTCTGGGGCTGAAGATAAATGCCGTGATCTTGGACGCCTCGGTCGCTAAGTACGGGCCGGACCTTGCTCCGCGAGTAGTCGAGATTTCGCGGGTCTACGGGCTTCGTACTAGGGACGCCAAAAGAATAATGAAGGCGTTCCAAGACGGGTACCGTGATGAGTAAGCGCAGACGTGGTAATGGTATGGGCTTCCATCCATATGATGTGGACGAGGACGACGATGACTACGTGTATTATAGCGGCTCTGGTGGCGGGTACTCTTGGGAGGCTTTCTCCGAGAAAGAGATCGCCGAGGCGCAGCCCCGCCCAGTAGCCTCAAAGGAGTTGCTGAACCAACTCGTCGGCATGAAGCTGGACGATGTCCGAACGCTGATCTGCCCGACGATCTACGAAATCCGTGTCGCTTGGCGCGATGGGTCCTTCACCCCCATGGGGGGGTTTAGAGAACTGAAGCGCACACGCATAAACGTGTACGTAGAGAATGACCTGGTCTTTACCGCTTTCGTGGGGTAGACAGATGACCGGGACAACTAAAATCGAGATTTCGGACGATCAACTGATCTATCTGATCAAAGTTCTCCGCAGTCCGACGAACCACGACTACGACTACGACCCGAACCCCGCGTATCACCGTTGCGACGGATGGTGCCCCGGCGGCTGCCCCGACTTGGAACCACCGGAGATTGCGCGGCACCGGGCAACGTGCAGAGGCTGTTCGACGATGCAGATACTCATCGATGCGTTCAATGCGCGTATTCCCGAACGCTCTGCTGGTAGTGGAATTTAGCTTTCTTCGTGGGGTGATACATGACCGTTAAAGAGTTAATCGAGGCGCTACAAAAACAGAACCCCGAGGCTCAGGTATTTATGTGGGACGAGCACTCTTGGTACAACCTAACCATAGTGGTAGAACCGAACGACACTCATGGAGGTTTAAACATCTTTGACTTGCCGAAACAATCGGTATTACTGGACCACGACTACGAAGACTAAAGAAAGGTAGATATGAAATCAGAAAAGATTGAGAAGTTCGCGAAGGCTTGTATTTCCACGTTTGCCAAGGTCCGCCCCGACTGGCAGACACCGCACAAGACGATCTACAAGTGTGCGAAGGCGATTGGGGGTGTGGCGACGGTCGATGGCATGACCGAGAAGGAGTACGACAAGAACTGGGATCAGATGTTCGAGGATGGTGAACTAGAGGGTGCTGGCGGAAAGACCCGTGTAGTTTTAGACCTTGGTGGTGCTAAGACTAAACTGGTGTTTGTGTCCGACGACATTCGCCATCTAGCGCGCAGCAAGTAAGGAAAAGGACCGTCTGGTGGCAGCGGAACGCGGCTTTGGGGTTCGACTCCCCTCCCTATGCAAGAAACACGCGGCGTGGGCCGCGTCGGTCTGGTAGGGTTCGATTCCCTAACGGTCCCCCAAAGGAAAGAAGGTCTTATGAGTATCGAAAGGGAACTAGAGGACATTGTTGATTATAAAATTTCAGACCTAAAGGACGAGATTCGGAGGCTGACGTTAGCGATTGACTATCTACTTCTGTCTCCTACCCGGAGTATGTATAACATACCGTGCCCTAATGTTAAGGACCATAGGTGCCGTGGATATTGTGATACGTGCGGACAAATTACCCCGGATACGCATGTCTTTTGGAAGGCCTCTAAGCGCGGGGGCCTATCTTGTAAATACTGCTATCTTAAACAAGAGAAGGAGACAAAATGAAAAAAGTAACGTTCATGTACCCCTACCTCGGTAGGGGGCGGGCCAGTATCGCCATTCGATACATTCCGCGCCTCGACGAGGCGCAAGAGGTCGAGATCGCTATCGCGTACTCGTCCCCGAACGATCAGTTCTGTCGTAAGACGGGACGCAAGATGGTCCTCGGGCGTCTGGAGTCTAAGCAAAAACGCTTACTCCCCGTGCCGCGCGGAGCGTCTATCAAGGACACCGTCGGTAAACTCCTGGCCGCGATGATCAAAAACAAGGAGACACCGTCGTGGTCTAGAAAACTCCACGGAAGTTGTGGAAAGTTTGGCGGCTGCTGTTAACCATGCCCGTACTCTATAATAACAACATAGAACCGGCAGATCGGAAGTTACTGGACGGTCTGGTGAGGCGTGCCGAGCGTACTAAGGAACTTCTAGAAATGGCCGACAACCTGGCCAACGTCGTCGCGCTCTCTGTATTAGAGGGGTGCCCCAAGGGGCTGATGGCCCTTGCGCTAAAGAATTACCGAGACACACGCGCTAGGTACGATAAGTAATGATCCGTCTACATACCTTCCCTCTCGGAGTAATTCTACCCTTAGTCAAAGCTGGCGCGGCCCCCGTGTTACTTAACGGGATCCGTGTATCTGTCGGGGTCAAACGCTTAGTGGTCTTCGCTACTAAAGGTATCGCGTGTAAGAAATGCGGATTGGTCGGCGACCACTTCGCTCTAGAGGCGCACGAGGACCCTGAGACGGGTGCTGCACTAGCGCCCCACCTGAACCTCTACGGTAAGGCGGGCGATAAGGAGATCTTGATGACGATAGACCATATACAGGCACTAGCGGACGGAGGAACGTCAGAAATGACTAACCTACAGCCGATGTGCTCGCCGTGTAATCGTCGTAAGGGTTCGCTCAAAGGACTCGCTAGGCAGCGCGAGTGCGGGAGACACTAAATGCTAGTCCAGGCGTTACTACGTAACGGCGGCCTGGCGGCCGTTGGCCGCTGCGTCAAAACCAAGCGCCACCCTAAGTACCCACATCTAATCCAGTTCAAGTACGACCAGATCGAATCCCCTATGGGCGACCCGGTCGTACAGGAGTGTCGTGGACTAATCCTCGATGAAAACGATAACTGGAACGTCGTCGCTAGACCCTTCGATAAGTTTTTCAATTACGGGGAGGGGCACGCTAAACCGATTGATTGGACGACGGCGCGAGTACAAGAGAAGTTAGACGGCTCACTGATCATTATGTACCATTATGATGAACAGTGGCACGTCGCTACTTCGGGCACACCCGACGCTGGCGGGGAAGTGAACGGTTACGGGTTTACCTTCGCTGAGTTATTCCAGCAAACCTACACAGAGATGTTTGAGACCCTAAGACGCGCGGGTAGGCCTATCTTTTTGGGCGGGCTTGAAAACTTCACGTTTTGCTTCGAGCTAACGAGCAAGTACAATAGGATCGTCGTAGTTCACGGGGAACCTAAACTTACGCTCATCGGGATCCGGCACAAGGATGGTACCGAGTACCCGCTAAATAGCTGGCTTAATGCGGGGTTCCCCACCGCCAACGAGTATCCCATCCAGTCTATGGAGGCTATCCTCGCCACCTTCCAGACCTTCCAGCCCACTACCCAGGAAGGCTACGTGGTAGTGGACGCGAACTTTAACCGCGTGAAGGTCAAGCATCCTGGGTATGTCGCGCTACACCACTTAAAGGACGGCTTCGGCCCGCGTCGCATGGTAGAGATAGTGCGCCAGGGCGAGATTTCTGAAGTAATCACCCACTTCCCGGAGTATGCGGCTGAGTTCCAGGTTATACAGGGTAAGTACAACGCTTTGGTGATGGAAATAGCGGCCGACTACGAGGAGTTAAGGGATATCGAGTCCCAAAAGACCTACGCGCTGGCGGCGGTCGAGCGGCGCTGCCCAGGAGCACTGTTCGCGCTGCGTGCGGGCCAGGCTGTTACGGCGGCAGACTACTTACGAAGTATACCGGAGGTACGTATGCTATACCTGATGGGGTTGAAGGAATGACTACTCGCTGGAAAGCTCTCTCTTACGATAAAGATAGTTTTTCTAGGACACTGAAGGGAAAGCGCCAGTATCGTTTCAAAATTCAGGCCTTTACCATAGAAAAGGCGTTTGCGGCGGCTGAGATGTGGGTAAAAGAGTGCCCATATGGATTACTTATGCTTAAAGGAATAGAAGCCCGTAATCCACTGCATCGGCATATGCACAATGCGCGTCGCGCTTCTGATATAGGGAAGCTAACTTTCCTCTTTGAATATCACGAGGACACACATGTCTAAAAGCGAACGTCTTGCCCGGATCAGGAAGTACGCTGTGAGTACCAAGTATCATCTGCCCTTTCATCAGCACGACTGCCCGTTATTGGGTGATTACAGCGCTCGATGGCTCACCAGCGTGCCTAGCAAGACCTGCTACTGCGGGCTGGACGCGCCCCTGGAGTACGCGCAGGCTCTTTTGGAACCCCTGGAGGACTACCGTGGCTAAATCTAAAAGCCCGACTACTTTATGTGTGTGTGGGGACGCGCGTAGCGCGCACACCTTCTCTACGTCCATGCAGCCCCGTTCGGGGTGTGCTTGCATGCAGTGTCGCTCAGACCTCATCGAGGTATCGGAAAGTAAGTGTATCGATGGGTGTAAGTGTCGGGGCTTTAAGCCCGTCCGCCTCGGTTGGAAGGTCGAGATAACCGAGCACCCTAGAGCCAAGCTGAAATTTTGGGCGCACCTTGTTAGCCGTAGCCGTCGCGAACTGGTCGGTAAGTATTTGGACGAAAGGGCGGCGCGAGCGGCAGCTATAAGGCTAGCTATAAATATGTCCTTACTTAATAGGGTCAACCGGGGGAAGCACGACGACGAAGATGAGGACTACTAATGTGGTATAAGAAAACGCAGCTACCGTTCCTGTCTAATCTCAGCGTGATGGGTTTACTGGGGCCTTTCGCGCAGGCCGCGCTGGCAGACGGCAAAAGCACCGTCACGGACCAAGGAACTCGGAGCACTCCCGAGCCGGTCATGACAGAAGTTCTGGACGCGTTGCACCAGTTACCTGGGGCATGGACAATTAAGCAGGATTTTAAGGATCCCCGCTCCAGTCTAATTGTGGGTAACGCGTTTATAATGGAGATCACAACCCACAACAATAGCCTTAGCTTCAGTTCTTACGCAATGAACGCCGATCTCGCGGCTAAGATCAACGAAATCATGGCCAGGCTGCCTCTGCCTGCGGCGGCACCGAACGTGATCTACGCTATCTCGTCAACGCGGGACGGGCTAAAACTGGCTCGTGTTGGTGAGGTTGGCCTGCCGGTGGTGCCAGAGAACTACTCGGCAGACAACTTTAAACTGTACACTCACGTCGCTAAGGATCTGATCGCCAGCGACCCGTGTGGGCGTCTTACGATCATGAGTGGCTCTCCGGGCACGGGTAAGACGTTCTTGGTTAGGGCGCTAGTCAATGCCGCTAAGGGCGCGACGTTCGTTATGGTTCCGCCCCATATGATCCCGTCCCTAGGGGATCCTGGGCTGATCTCGTTGCTGATTGATCACAAGCAGGACCATCAGAATCAGCCGCTAATCATGGTCTTAGAGGACGCGGACTCGGTGCTGGTGCCGAGGGCGGCGGATAACATGAACTCGATATCTGGCTTGCTTAACCTATCGGACGGTTTGTTAGGTAGAGCTTTAGATATAAGGATCATTGCCACTACCAATGCGCTGATCGAGAACATGGACGAAGCTCTAACGCGTCCCGGCCGGCTATGTCGGCATATCACTACGGGTGCGTTACCTAAGGATCAGGTCAAGAAGTTGTGCGCTAAGCTCGCGCCGGAGTGTGCGCCCCTAGAAGGTGCAGCTACGCTGGCCGAGGTCTATAAGTGGGCTAGGAACGAAGGCCTAGAAACGAAGCGAGCCCCCGAGCCCCGCGGGTTTAACCCGAACAGGAGCTAGTATGCTTAAACGGGCCGAAGCTGTGTGTGCAAGATGCATTAGGATCATCCGCTTGTGCCGATGCCGCCTACACAGAGGACTAGATGCTTGAAGTAATCGCTTGGGTATTCGTACTGATCTGTTTGTACTTCGCGTGTTTCGCGGGCGGTTGGCTGCGTGGGGAGTCTTACGGGCGGCGAGAGGAGCGGGCGCACCAGGAGTACCTAGAAAACACTAAAGGGTACACCATCTACTGTGAACAAACCAAGTGGCGGCTAAAGCTAGCGGACACTATCGAGGTGATTGAAAATGTTTGATGACTTCCGAGAGGACTTTTTCTGGTACGTAATCATAGCGGTTGGGCTGTACATCTCTTTTTGTGGAGCCGGCTCGTGAAGATCCGGGTGTGGTTGTACGGGGGACGGGTCTACAAAACCCAGGATGATGCTGTTACCGACTGGTGGAATGGACAGGATCCGTGTGCTTGTGATGGCTGTGTCGAGGGCATCGGCGTGGACGTTGTGTTCGTCGATCTAGAAACATCCGACTACGAAATCATAGATGGAGGGCTACCGTGCGAAAAATCTTAGCTCTAGCTCTAGTCCTACTGGCCTGCGGTACGTCTGTTAGCGACTCCGAGGATCGGGCCCGAGCCTTCGCCAAGAAAGCTGGCTGGGACTACCTAGCTGTAGAGTGCCAGAAATACGACTCTAACGAGAACGATTACGTTTCCTGCACCTTGTTTATGCCGAAGGGTGTGGTAGAATCCGTGGAATGCCCGACGTGGGGCTCGTGTAATAGCGGGTGCCGTAAGGCTATGATTAAGGAGTAAGTATGCGTTTTTTCATCGACTGTGAGTTTAACGCCGAGATTGGCCCTACCATGGAGCTTATCTCGATAGGTATCGCTGCTGAGGACGGCCGCACCTATTACGCCGTGTCCTCGGAGTTCGATCCCGACAAGTGCAGCGATTGGGTTAAGGAGAATGTTTTCCCTAAGTTGGGCGTGCCAGAGTTTTGTAGCGGGGGACTGATGCCCGACCCCCTTATAGTTCCTAAGACCCTTATCGAGATGCGTAAGGAGATAAACGAATTCGTAACCGGTGCGACGCCAGAGTTCTGGGGATATTTCGCTGCTTGGGACTGGCTCTTGTTAGGACAGCACATCATGGGCGGGATGCTCTCCTTACCGAAGACCTGGCCACACCTATGTATGGACGTGAAGCAGTACCAGCGACACCTAGGAGCCAAGGCGTTTACCCCCCTGGCGCGTGCCTTAGAACATAACGCTCTAAATGACGCTATCTGGACCAAGGAGTACTGGGAGTACCTAAACGCTATCGAGCACGGGTCGCCACGCGACGAGCGGCGACATGGGAGTCACTTTTAATGCCGATCAAGGCTAAGCTATTCTACTTACAACGAGATAAGGACATCTCCGGGGTGTCCGGCGTGGGCAATGTCGCGGACGGTGTGGAGTTCGCTAACGGCATGTGTGCCCTTAGCTTCCATTCGGAGTACCCTCACTGCAACGTATATGCAAACATGCGGGCGCTGTTAGAGGTCCACGGGCACGAGGGGGCTACCAAGATAGTTTTCGTGGCTCTGGATCCGCCGGCCGTTCTAAGGGCGATAGTCTTGAACGAGGAGCCACTAGAAGAAGCTTATACCGATCCATCGCCGGATTGGCGCTAATGCGTAAGCTAGTAACGATACTTAGCGGTATCCCGGGCTCGGGGAAATCGTCGTGGGCGCGGCTGGCGCTAGAGAAAACACACGCAGACCCCGACATGGGGTTTGCGGCCGTGTGCTCGGCGGACGCGTATTTTATGTCCTCGGGGGTGTACAAATTCGATAAGACGAAGCTAGGGGACGCGCACGCGCTGTGTCTCGCTGGGTACACTCGGCGCGTGCTTGATGTCTTGCCGGGTGTGTTTGACAAACATCTAATAGTAGACAACACGAACACCACAGCGTTAGAGATCGCCCCCTACGCGGCACTGGCGTTAGCCTTCGGTTGGGGTCTGGAAATCGTTACGTTCAAGTGCGCACCAGAACTGGGGGCCGCGCGCAATGTCCACGGGGTTTCTCTTAAGACCTGTAAGGATATGTCTGAACGTATTGCGCGGCGGCGGTTGCCCGAGCGGTGGGCGAGGTACGAGCGAGTTATCGAGGTAAGGGAGTAATGGATGCGTAGGGGAAAGGAAAATGTTAAGCGGATAGAAAGGAGTTCCTCCCAAATAATTTGGTTGGCCGGGCTAATAGAAGGCGAAGGGTGTTTTTCCTTGTCGGGAACTAGCCCCGTTATTACTGTAGGAATGACGGATCGCGATATAGTTGCTAGAGTTGCCGGGCTTTTTCATAGAAAGTTGTATGGTCCGTACGGCCCCTATAAAAAAGGAAATAAACCTGTATGGTATGTCCATGTAAACGGCGCGGATGCCGTATCATGGATGTTTATGTTATATAGCTGGTTAGGTGTTAGGAGATGTAAGAGAATAAGAGAGATTGTTAGAGTTTGGCGGCGGGGGCTCGGTAAGTCTTGGAAAAGGGGCTCGCGGCCCATGGCTGTGTGCCATCCCAAAAAGCCTCACTACGCATTGACGCTTTGTTCCGCGTGCTATAAGCGAAAACGCTATCATAGCCTGGCTAAAGGTAGAAAGGTAAAGGATTAGATGGGGTATCTTCATATACCGAATCTGTACCGCGCGCAGGACATATTGCTGTTCAAGCGGTGCTACGCCATGGAGAAGATTCACGGCACGTCGGCGCACGTCCAGTTAAAGGACGGCATGCTCACGTACTTCTCGGGCGGTGGGAAACATGCCATCTTTATGGAACTGTTCGCTCCGCACGATGATTTCAAGGAATGATTTATGGCTGCGTGTCCCGCCCCCGAGGTAACTATCTTCGGGG
>ERZ1292629.1267-Hain-H43-01um-R1-1267-length-25247-cov-16_pt2 | contig 18617 bp, 27 predicted proteins | sample MGYA00564399_ERZ1292629 | MGnify/ENA primary metagenome ERZ1292629 (study PRJEB36523, sample SAMEA6512636) | groundwater metagenome | collected 2019-01-08 | study: AquaDiva: Metagenomics assemblies of 32 groundwater samples | reverse complement strand
AGAAGTCTTTGCACATCTTCTGGCATCAAGTTCATTGGTTTTTCTGACATTTTATTTTCCTCTTGACTGCGTTTCATACATCATTACAGCAAAAGAAGCCAAATCTTTCACTTCATTTGCTAAGTTAAGAAGTGTTAAATGTGAACATTCATGTACTGTTTCACCAGCGTTTGATAATCTTGATTTTAAAGCATCGCTCATAGCAATTGGCATTTCATCATCTATTGCTATTAGAGCTAGACAGTCATATCTAAAATGTTCTTCCAAACATCTTTCTTTGATTATTACATCAACTCTTTTGTCTCTTGTTTCCAATGTTAAATTCTGATAAAAAGGACATGTTGAAGTGTGGGGGCAGTACTGCGACATATCACTGTTTCTTCAATTACATATTTAAAAATTATGGTGATAAGAGGATAAGAGAATATAGCTCGAAATCTTCATAAAACTTATAAGTTAAAAGGATTTAAAATTGTCATGGAAAACATCTTGGTTGCTGATGTTATGACGAGGGACCCTATAACTGTGGGCCCAAATGAGACTCTTTTTGACTGTGCCAAAAAAATGGTGAGAAAAAAAGTTGGGAGCTTGCTCATTGTGGAAGGCAAAAAACTTGTGGGATTTATTAGCCAGAAAGACATTCTTTGGGCTTTGATTAAAAAATCTAGTGCAGACTTATCAAAGATAAAGGTAATAGATATCTCCCCTAAAAAAATTGCAATAATAAAACCTGCTTCAACAATTCGAGAGGCTATAGACAAGATGAAAAAACTTCAGTTCGAAAGACTTCCTGTTGTTGAAAATGGAAACCTTGTAGGGATGGTTACTGTAAAAGACATTCTTGGCTTCCATCCAGATATTTACCCTGAACTTGAAGAGTTTATTCAAATAAGAGAAGAGCAAGAAAAGTTGAGTAGGATAAAAAGGGGAAAGGATTTGGCTGTTACTGAAGACGGTATTTGCGAAGAATGTGGAAAGAGAGATTCACTTTACAGGTCTAATGGAATGCTAATCTGTGACTCTTGTCGGGGTTCGATTTAATCTGTGATTAACCCTTTCTTGCAAGGGAATCCAAGTACTCTGTTAATTCCATCTTTCTAAGAATTTCGAAACTTGCAGTATCGTAATAACCGTTTGTGTTTCTTGAAGGAGTTCCTTTAAACTTTTTAGTCATCTCCCCAACTCTTTTTTCTAAAGAAAGACTATCAAAAAAATTCACTCTATAAAACACGGGTCCTCTTTCTGCGCTTGAATTTGCTTCAGACTTTTGAGTATCCCATATGCTAAGGATTATATTCTGCTTTACTAAAACTCCATCTTCCCTCATCATCCATGTTGATTCGTTTCTTCCAGTCATCCCCTCTGGAACAAAGTAGACTTCAAGTGTTGCTTTTCTGTTTTTCATGGTGTTTGTCATATGATCATCTCAAGATATCAAATCGTTCTAAAGTTTAGGAATTGAGACTTCTTTTTTGTAGGTGTTTTTTTAATCTTTGTTCATAATCTTTTCTTTCTTCCTCCCAAACTTCTCTTGATGAAGTAGGGGCAGAACCCAACCAAACTGTTGCTTCAACTTGCCTTCTATAAACTTTTTTAATCTTAAACTCTTCACAGACCTCGTCAAGTATCTCCTCTTCTCTTTCGGAGGATAATAAATATGCACAGAAGAAGTTTCTCATATTCCCTTCCCCGCTTTTTGCTATTTTTTCAAGATCTGCCGAGGGTTCTGCTTCTCTGTACATTCTTTTAAGAACTTCCCAAATAGCTCTTCCAGCCTTCTCTTTTCCATAAGGTAAATATTCTTTTTTCATTTTGACAAGGGTTTTCCAACGTAGCCTTCATAATTTCTTTCGATTATTCCTAGATTTCCCATTCCAATTTGAACTGCTCTTTGCATGTATCCTTTCATCTACCCCCTAACTCTTTTTAGTTCATGTGTAGGTCCGGCAGAAATAACTCTTGCATCGTCTTCGTCTTCACAAAAACCAACACCTATGCTGCCCGAAGTATGAACCCTAGACTTTAAAGAACCATAAATAGCATTTACTCGATTTGCCAAAATCTGTTCTTGTTCTGCAGTTTCGCTTAAATTGTGCAACAATTCCAGTTGTTCGTCTGTTGCCGTTCTCATGAAGTCTTCAAGCAGTATTGTCATAACTTTCCTGTTTGATAGATATTTTATAAATATTTATATGATTGATTTTCCCGAGCTTTTAGTTAAGTATTTAAATTATATTTGACTGTTCGTTCTATGCCAGAAAAAGAAACAGTATTCTCAAGCAAGATTGCATATGGCGGGGTTTTTTCTTTCAAAGAACTTTACAAATTTTGTTATGAATGGCTGAAAGAGGAAACAGGCTTAGACATCTCAGAGAATAAGTATGAAGAGAAGATAGTTGGAGAGTCTAAGAACATTGTTGTTGAATGGAAAGGGGAAAAAAAAGTTACAGACTACTTTAAGTTTGAAGTTGAAGTAAAGTTTACAATAGATGGACTTACGAATGTTGAAATAAACCAGGGTGGGGCTAAAGTAAATACTAACAAAGGAAAGGCTACTATCACTGTTAAGGGAAACCTAGTTCGTGATTACGACGGAAAATTTGAGGGAACAGCGTTCAAGAAGTATCTTCGTGAAAGTTATGAAAAGTGGGTTATTCCTGCAAGGGTAGAGGAATACAGTGATAAACTTTCTAAGAGTTGTGATGAATTCTTGTCTCAAGCGAAAGCATATTTAGACTTAGAAGGAAAGAAGTAAATATTCCTGCGATAGTTTTCTGGAAGAAAACACTTCTGAAAGGAAAAAATAATTTTTAGTTTTTTTCTACGTCGGAATTTTACTATTAAACGTCGTTAAAATTTAATTTATACTACAAAAATCACAAAAATCACAAACCGAAATCCTTAAATATAAATTCTTTCTGTTCTTTGTATGAAAAAAGGTGTTATTTTGACTCTTCTTGCTTTTGCAGGAATATTTCTTATTGCTTCGTTCGTTCTTGCAATAAATATTGATGTTGAAAAGGTAAGCAGCAATGAAACATGGATTTCAAATCTTGATAAGCCAGTTGTCTTTAACCTTAGGATAACTAATCTCGGGGAAAGCAATGCTTTTAGTTTCTATAATCTTGCAGGTTTTTCAATGACCCCGGATGCAGCTGTTCCAATATCTAGCAGAGAAGTAAAAGTAGTGTCTTTAGAAGCGTTGCCTTTGGCAAAACTTCCAGAAAGTGGATTTTACACAATTCCTTATTATATAAGGGCTAACGACAAATCGGAAATTAGCAAAGAACTTACATTCAAGATAGTTGGCTTGAAAGACGCCTTTGAAGTAGGTTCCGGAGATGTTGATGTTAAAGCTAACTCTATTGAAATATTCATAAGAAACAAAGAGAACTTCAAATTTGAGAAAGTTAACGTGACTTTTTCCTCCCCCTTCTTTAACATGGAAAGAACACTCTCTCTTGCTCCTTACGAAACCAAAACATTTGTGGTTAAACTTAACGGTGAAGATTTCAAAACTTTATTAGCAGGATTTTATACTATGTCTGCAAAGGTTAACGTTGAAGGAAAAACTGCTACTGTTGAGGGTGTAATCAAGTTTATTGAAAAGAATCTTGTTACAACGACTAAAAAAGACTTTGGACTTTTTGTAAACACAAACTTAATTGAAAAGAAAAATGAGGGTAACACTATAGAACATTCTGAAACTGTCATAAAGAAAAACATTATCTCGAGGCTCTTTACTTCTTTCAGTCCGGACCCTGATGTTGTTGAAAGAACTGGCGGGGCCGTATATTACACTTGGACAAGGGATGTGAACCCTGGAGAAACATTTGGTATAACTGTAAAAACTAATTGGCTTTTCCCATTCCTAATAATTTTGTTCTTAGTTGTGGTTGTTGCAGTAGTTAGAAGATATTCAGAAACAAGCCTTACTCTTAACAAAAGAGTTTCATTTGTTAATGCTAAAGGTGGAGAATTTGCTTTAAAGGTTACAATTTTTGTCAAATCTAAGGGTTATATAGAAAGAGTTAACATAGTGGATAGACTTCCTCCTTTGGTAACTCTCTATGACAAGTTCGCTGGAGACAGACCTTCAAAAGTTGATGTTCCAAATAGAAGAATTGAATGGAACTTTGAGAAGCTTGCACCAGGAGAAACAAGAGTTCTTAATTACATAATTTACTCCAAGGTAGGTGTTCTTGGTAAGTTTGCACTTCCAGTCGCTGTAGGCCTTTTCGAGAAGAATGGAGCAATTCATGAATCAGAATCGAACAGAGCTTTTTTCGTTGCTGAGCAGAGAGCGAAATTACAAGGCGAGAGATGAGAACTTTTAAAAGTAAATAATTCTTAATTAAATGATGAAAAAGAGAAAAAAGGTTAATCGTTCTAAGAAAGGTAATCTCAAAGAAAGCAGATTAAAGTATCATCTCAAACACAAATCAAAGCTTACTTCCCTCTTAATTATCAAGGTATTGCTAGTTCTCTTTAGTTTTGGTGCTGGTGTTCTTGTTTATTTGTTCATCAACAATGTTATGATGCCGGTTCTTTCTGCAATTCTAGCCTTTGCAATAGCGTGTGTGTTGTATCTTTCTTTGATAGTAAAGGTTTTGAAGATACTTAAGTTCTGAAATAAATTTTTAAATCTCGCGGAGACAGTGATTAAATCGCGTATGACAAACCTTAAAAATACTTCAAGATTTCTTTAAGTGCGCAAGCAATCCCTTCGTAGCTTAGTGGTTAAAGCGCCTGGCTGTAGATTCGTCTAAGGTGGAGATTCCATTGCTGAAAGGCAAAGTGGACAACGATGAAACCCCAAAAGCCGGTTCTTGGGAAGCAAAACTGGAAACAGAAAAGCAGTTCCCGGGAGATCCCCAGTTCGACTCTGGGCGAAGGGATTTTCTTTTTCTTCCTTTATTCCTTTAGAAAAGTATAAAAAATAGATGATTCTTTGTTAAATTATGGGATTATGGGAATGGCTTGCAGAAGGAGAGAATTCGAAGGCAAAGACGCTAAAATCAACAAAAACGCATAATCAATTGCCTAAGAAGGTAAAAGTAAACGTAAACGTAAAAGTAGGTTTATCTAAAGATGTTAAGAACAAGTGGAGTGAAGCTTATTGTGCACCTGTTGTTGAGAAGCTAAAAGGCGGTGCTCTTTACAAAGTTTATTATGAACAAATTAATTCTGGTGAATACTCCAGAAAAGTAGCGTATCTTAAAATTATTTTTTCTAATAAAAATGAAATAGTAATCTCTCCGTTAAGTGAACTAAAAAAAGAATATGTAAAAAAGATGATAGAAGGCAAAGTTGTTGTGCCTATTGCTAAATATGAATTCCTGGACAAATCACGATTGCCAAAGCATCTTAACCTTTTTAGAATGGAGAACAACTTTTTTGATTTGCCCGAAGAAATGGTTAACAAAATTGCTAAAAGTAGAAAGTTAAAAATAATTAATTCTAGACATTTTGAGAGCGTAAATAAGCAGAAATAAAGAGGAGATATCTTAGAACCCCTTCTTTTTCGAAACATCTCTTGAAAACCAATAATCCTTAAATATAGAGTGTGGTACGATAAGTAATGCTTGACGATAAATATCGCATGGGGCAAACAGTTGCTTATCACGACGATGTTAGCGAGCTACGTGTTGAAGTTTTGCAAAATATGTCTCGTGGTGATAGAACAACTTACAAACTTAAGGTTCTGAAGGTTGTAGAGCTAAGGGACGGAGTTCCTGCGTTGTTTAGGGAAAAAGGAACAGAATTTTATTGTGACAAACCTCGTGAAGGTTCCGGGCGTCGTGGATTGTGGAACTTAGTAGACGACTGAACATTTCTTTTTGAATCATAGAAATATTTAAAACCACCTTGTAGTTAAACACGATACCATGGTGATACGACTTGATAGATATTTTTACAACGCTCTTTTTGGAAGAACAAAATTCAAAGAAGAGAAATTGAACTTTGAGGGAACAAGAATATTACTTAATTATCTTGTAGGCAAGGGAAAAATGTGTAGTGTTGGTGATGTTGCATTCTACCACCCTTCAGGAAAGATTTTTTCAGAAGAATCAAGTCCTCAAAAGGCTTATGATTTTTTTTCCAGAACTTTTAAACCGTCACAGATTCATGCTTTGCAGTTTAAACCTGCGAGGGGAAAATATCAAGTTTACTCTGGAAACAGTAGTGAAAGATACTATATTGAGATTTCGGCCGAAAGAATTTGGATAAATCATCATCAGAGAAAGAAGAACCTTTCAGAAAGACAATCGAAGAGAATGACTCTTGAATTTTTGGTTAAAAATCCTTAATTTATCCTCGTTAAATGCATAGGTTGTCGACTATAGAAATATTTAAAAAGAATATTTATCTAAGAAAATTAACAAAAGGGGTTGATAAAATGGCACAAAGTTTTGGAGATCCTGCAGATGAGGATGATTTTGAAGAAGAAGTGGATGATTTAGAACTTGATGAGTTTTAACCTTTTATTATTTTATCTCGAGGGCAATCAAGTTATTTTCTTTTTTTAGTTCTTCAAAGTTGTAGTTTATGACTAGTCGGAGTTCGCTTATACTTGTTTGAACCACTAAAATATTTGTCAGATATACCAGTCTTCCTGAGCCTACTGGAAGAGATTTAAGTTCCAGCTCTTTTATTGATTTATTGTCCGCGTAAATTGTAATTTTTCCACTTTCTGAACTCTTTAGGCCCTCATTCCTTATTGATATATTAACATCTAGATACCTTCCCTTCATAGATGCGGAAGCATTTTCGAAAGCAATGTCTGGGAGACTTGGGATGGCATAGATTTCATCAATGAAATTGATTGTGTCTTGTCCTATTTCTTGGTTGCATTTGCTGATGTTATACATGATATTGTTTTTGTTTTTAGAATGGTCAAATCCTAAAACGTGAAGAAGTTCGTGAATTGCAACGTTCGGGTTTTCGCACGTAGAATCGCGGAGAAGCGTTACTGCCCCCTTTGTTATAACATTAAAATCTCCTGATTGTGTAATATTTGTCGGTCCACCTTCTCCTGCAATGAAAAGATCCCCTTCAAATTTTGCTTTGCTGTCACATGTTACAAGTATTTCTTCATTATTACTAACGGGGTAAAATCTGAGAATTGTTTTGTTTTCAATTGTAAAGAAGGCGTTCTTCATGTCGTCTGCCTTTTGAAGAGGACAATTTTCAATTCTGTATGAAATACTCGGCTCTGGAAAACGCATATTATTGTAAAACTGCATATTTTCTTCTGATGAAGAACTCATTGTGAAGTTAGTGTCTTTTGGTCCAGAAGTGCGAAGTTGAAGTTCTTGAACGGGGATGAACCAGTAAAATGTAAGCAAACCAATTACAACTAAAAAGAAAACAAGACTAAGAACTTTTTTCCAAGACATACAAGAAGAATGTTTAAGAAATTTATAAAGTTTGTTTAAGCTGATACTTGAAAATCACTACCCTTTTGAACTGACCTTTTGGTATAACCCATTGCAGTAATTCTTTTCGCGCCAGGCGTTTCAGAACGGTGCACGTCAGAGAGATAAACTATTTTTTCCCTTGCTGCATAGCTTATCAAATGATTCTCTGCCACTTCATCTGAAAGTCCAGTGCCTACAATCAACTTTTTCAATTGAATGTAATCTGTAGTGAGGTTTGCAGGAATTTGCCCATTGAGAATCGTGATACCTTTCTCCTTAGCCATTTCTTCTAAAGTTCTTGCTTTTTTACCAAAACCTAAAAAACTCATCAATACCAAACCTTATCCTACTTTTTAAAGATTATTGTTATCTCGTATTATGCTTTAAACAAACCTTATCAAAAGTTTTAAAAACAGTTTTCCTTATCACTAATAGTACACAATGCTCCGATGGTCTAGGCTCAGAACATCTCTACGAGATTCTGGCTAAATCCCACGGCGCATAAGAAATGCTCCGATGGTCTAACGGCTATGACGCTAGCCTGTCGCGCTGGAAACCCGGGTCCGACTCCCGGTCGGGGCGTAGGTAGGGCGTAGAAAGATTTAAAGAAGATTTTTCCCACACTTTTTTATGAATGTAATAATCGTTCACGGTTCAAACTCTACAGAATTGAGTTCCAAGAAGGGATTGCCTGAAAATGAGAGGCATTGGAAACCCTGGTTAAAGGAAGAATTGGAAAAGAGAGGAATAAAGACCTCTAATGAACTTTATCCTGAAGATTGGGCACCTAATTATAAAAAATGGAAAGAAATTTTTGAGAAAAATAAAATAAATGAAAACACTATTCTTATAGGACATTCTGCTGGAGGAGGCTTTTTGGTACGCTGGTTAGATGAAACAAAAAGAAAAATTAAAAAGTTAATTTTGGTCTCACCTGGAAAATCTGGAAAAGCCAGAAATCCGGAAAGGGCAAAACTTTATGGCGAAAAAATAATAAAGAATATCTCTCAATATGTTTCGGAAGGCATTGTGATATTCACTTCTGAGAATGACATTAGTTCGCATATTACTGGAGCCAGAGAATATGGGGGAGAGTTACCGGCAAAAGTTGTTTTTCTTAAGAATCATGGACATTTTACTCTTGGAGATATGGGGACTAGAGAATTTCCAGAACTTTTAATGGAAATTTTATCAATAAAATAATCTACGCCCTGTCGTAGTTCGGTCGGATGCTGAAAAGATTTAAAATTCACCGATTCTTGTAATTATTAATGGGCTATAGACTAACTCCAATAGTAAGCAGTATAATTTCCATACTAAAGAAACACAACTTGGAAATCAAAAGAATAAGAGGAGACCATATAATCATAAATAGAACGGGTGGCTTACCCTCTTTGAAAAGACCAATAGTTTTGGTCAATGTAAAAAGATTAAGTAACGCTGTAAGATTAAATTTGCTGAAAGAATGTGAAGAAACTGGAATAAAAAGAGAAGAATTTGAAGGAATATTTTAAAAAGACTTAAATAGATAAATGTTTAAATTAGGATATGGAAAACAGAATAGAAATTGATATTGTTATAACCCCTGAGGGTAGTGATAAAAATAGAATTTATAGCATAAGCTCCATACAATTTCCTAACATAGTTACTCAGGGAGATACTATAGAACAGGCAAAGGCTAGGTTAAAGGAAGCCCTAGAGTTATATTTTGAAGAAGTACCAAGAGAAAAAGAGATTTTAATAAAGATTAAGAAAGAAGATAGTTCACCCTTAATTTCTAGAATGTTCTTATAATTCTCCTACGCCCTGTCGTAGTTCGGTCGGGGCGTTTGATAAAAGACAAATCGAAAAGTTTTTTAAGCTGATTGTATTTTAAAGTAACATGGTAGAATTTAATGTTATAATAGAAAAAGATGAAGAAGGATGGTTTGTAGCCAGTGTCCCAGAAATACCTGGATGTTATACCCAAGGAAAAACAATACAACAGGTTTTAGAAAGAGTCAAAGAAGCTATGGCTGTTTGCCTTGAAGCAGATGGTAAGAACATTAAACCAATGAAATTTATTGGTATCCAAAGGGTAGAAATGTAAAATGGCTAAACTTTCCAGAATTTCTGGTAAAGAGTTATGTAAAATTCTAGAGAAAATTGGTTTTAAAAAGATTTATGGAAAAGGAAGCCATGTAAGATTTAAACATGTTGATGGAAGAAGAACAGTAGTTCCCATTCATGCAAATGAAGATTTGGGGCCAGGACTTCTAACAGCAATATTAAAACAGACAAAATTGACAAGAGAAGAATTTGAAAAATTAATTTAACTCTAGCTCGTAAAACATTATACTAATTTCGGTCAAGGCGTTTAAAATCAACCTGCATATGTAAGCATTCTTTCTACTTCAGTAGTTCCATACTTTGTCATATAGAAATCAGTTGTTAACTTATCTGTGAATCCCTGAATATCTTGATTAGGAATCCCCGTTCTTGCAGCATGCTCGATTGCTAACTCAAGTCTTTCAATCTCAGGCCAACGAGATTTTGGTAAATTGGCGTAAAAGTTGAATGTTCTTTGAAGCGCAAGCATTTCAGAAGCTTGAAGATAAGGTTGTGGCATTTCAAGAATAGAACCCCCTACGAAAGAGTTTGTTTGTCTTTCTGGATTTAACCATCCTTCTTTTAAAGCCATGTCTCTCAAAGGAGTTCCGTGATAAGGTGTAAATACATTAGGTGCGACTGAATCAAAACCACTAAGCTCTCGAGTAAGATTAATTGTATCAAAAACTAAATCTCTTGTTTCATAAGGAAGACCTATTATAACATTAACAGAGTAAGGAACTCCTACTTTAGCAACAACCTTAGATTTTTCTATCATTGTTTTATTTGAAATATTACGACGCAATCTCTCCTTACGAAACTGTTCATTTCCATGTTCAAGGCCGAAAGAAATTCTATACAAACCAACTTCTTTCAACCTCGTTAAATGTTCTTCATCAATATTTTCAAATCGCGTTTGCATCCAAAATGGAACTTTAATATCTTGGTACATTTCAATAAAAGCATCAATTTCCGACTTTGGACGAGCCAAGAATGCGTCATCATTGATATACAAAAGGCTAGGGTAATCTTCCGAGGAGTTCTCTTCAAGAAGTGTGGTAATTTCTTTTTTCAATGTTGGCATACTCTTACGTCTTCTGTAATCTCCTTGTCCCTTTCCTTCTGCAATTAGGGCTTGTGCTGGAGAGTTACAAAACGTGCAAGTGTAAGGGCAACCTCTAAATGTTTCAATAGGAATTGCATTCCAAATCTGCATTCCTAAAGGACGAGTGAATCTACGTTTGTCAAATAAAGAAAAATCGGGAATAGGTGTTTCATTCACATTCACCAAGTGTCTAGGGGGATTATTGATTATTTTACCACTCTCGTCCTTTGCCCGAGTACCATGCACTCGTGTAGGCCTAATACCTTGTCTAGCAGACTCGCAAAAATCCACCAGAGTATCTTCCCCCTCACCTTCTCCAATGCATTGAATATACTTATCTGAGACTATTTTTTCGGGAGCCATTGTAGTGTAAACGCCTCCAACAATAGAATTAATTTTTGGATAATCTGTTAACACTTTTAAAAGATCTTGAGTTTGAGGCCAAGTATCTTCAGCTACTGCCGAGAAAACAACTGCGTTAGGTTTGAATTCATCAATTTTTCTTCTGAAGTCCCCAAGTAAATCGGTTTTTGGTTCTCCTAAAAGCTTAATTGGATCAAAAGGTAAACCTGCCATCAGTTTCTTAGAAAGAGTTACTGAATTAGGAATTCCAGATTTTTCGTATGAAGCCATGTAAGCTGTACAATCAAAAAGGTCTACGGGATACCCTTGTCCCTTAAGAATAGAAGTAAACAGCCCAACTGCATATGAAGGAGTTAACATCATACTAAAATTTGGATAAGCAATTAAAACTTTGAAATCTTCTTTGTCTACTACTTTATTTTCTAGCGTTTCCATTTTATTTTATATGCGCAAATACAACTGGCACTTCAATAAAAGAAGCTATTTAAATTTTCTGATACAGAAACTTATAAAGGATTTTTGAATATTTTTTCTATAAGAAACACATTTCCATCGTTCAGTAAAAGAATGTAGAAGTCAGTTTTATTCGCCAATATAACCACCTTTCTGAAGATTCCAAAGCTTTTTGTATAAACCGGGTTTGTTTATGAGAGTGTTATGACTTCCCGTCTGAACTATTTTTCCACCCTCAAGAACTATGATTTTGTCTGCTTTCATTATTGTTGACAATCTATGGGCTATTATTATTGAAGTTCTTCCTTCAAGAAGTTTTTCCAAATCTTTTTGAATTTCACTTTCAGTTTGAGAGTCTAACGAAGAAGTTGCTTCATCTAAAACAATTACTTTTTTATTTGCTAACAAGGCTCTTGCAATTGAAACTCTCTGCTTTTCTCCTCCTGAAAGTTTTACTCCCCTCTGCCCAACAATTGTTTCCTCCTTATTAGGGAAGTTTCTAACTGTTTTATCTAATTGAGCAGATTTTATTGCATTAAGAACCTCATATCTGCTTGCTTTAGGGTTTGAGAACAATATGTTATTATAAACAGTATCGTCAAAAAGAACACACTCTTGTGGAACAATGCTTAATTCAGATCTTAGAGATTCTTGTTTAATATTTCTTACATCTTTTCCGTCAACTAAGATTGTTCCCGTATTAACGTCGTAGAAACGATAAAGAAGTTTCACCAAAGTCGTTTTTCCCGAACCAGAGTGCCCCACTAAAGCAACTTTCTCTCCCGGTTTAATCTTTAAATTGAAGTTGTCCAATATTTTCTTATTGTTGTACTTAAATGAAACGTTCTTGAATTCTATTTCACCTTCTTCAATTTTTACTGATTTTGCACCAGGTTTGTCTTCAACTTCTTGTTTTATCTCACCGTATTGGAATAAATCATTGAAATCTACCATAGACCTATAATAACCCCTAATTCCATTCATCAATCCAGAGACAGGTCCCCACATAAACGAGCCATAAATAGAATATGTGAATGCCAACGTTCCAAGAGTAATATTTCCTTTTATGTAATTCTTGATACTAAAAAAGACCAAAAAGAATGTTCCCAACCAGACTATAAGACTCTGTATTGAACTTACCCATCTTGAATAATTCCATAATTTTATCAGTTCGTTATTAGTTTTTTTTGTTAAGTTTGCGTATCTTTGTTTTATCATATCTTCTTTACCAAAATATTTTATGGAATCAATATTGGTCATTATATCCCCTAGATTTGCTTTTTCAATGTCTTCAGCCATGTTTAATATTTGATTTTGTTTTCTCTGCATTTGTTGTACATAGAATGTAAATACTATAAAAACGACCATCGTTACAAAAATAACTAAGGCACTAGTTTTGTCCAAATAAAATAAGGATCCACCTATTAACACCATTTGGAAAGTCACGGGAAAGATACTGTAAATGAAAAAATCTGTCATTCTTTCCATGGCTGCCGAGCCCCTGTTTATTCTGGATATCAAAGAGCCCGTTTTATGGGTAACATGGAAGCTATGTGAAAGAGTAATTATGTGGTTGAAGAATTTCTGTTTTAAGTCTTTCATTAAATAGCCTTCAAGTTTGTTCTGTATATGCGTCGTCCACCATTTTATAATCGTTTTTAGGACAGCGATTGTTAAATAGACTACTGCTATTGAAATTAATAAAGAAATAAAAAGGTCCAAGGTTAAACTTTGGTTCCCATAGGCAGTCCCCTCATCAATTATCTTCTTGAACAATAGATTTTGAACTAAATTAAAAACTTCATTAACTAATAAAAGAGCAGTTATGAATATAAATTGCCACTTATAGTTACGCAAAAAACTCCAATAAACCTTCAAATTGTATTTGAAATCAACATCGTACTTCCCCTTTTTTTTGATTATTGTTTTTTTCATTAATCTGTTTTACGCAATATTTTTATACTTCTTAGAGTCTATTCTCTTATGAAAGAAGGGTCTGAGCGTATGAGTGAAATCTCTTCACTAAAGTTCGAAAAAGAGTATTCTGATCCTGACAAACTTGATGAACTTGATAAGACTGGAGACGACTCAGATTTCTAATTTTCATACTTCTTTTTGCTAGTATTCTCTAAAAATGAACTTTCCTTAAAAATCTTTTTATCAGCCGTTATCCCAGGCAATAAATTTATATATCTATAGTGTTTATTCTTGTTAGAAAGCTTTGTCTTCTTCTTTGTTTCTGCTTTTCGTAAGGTTCCCAGGAACTCGATATTCTTCCCAACGAACTTTCTTATTCTCAATTGCTTCTTTCAAACTTTTTTCTTGAGAAGAAAGTTTTGACTTCCCGCTTTTAGCTTCAACAAAAATAACTTCTGTTATATTCTTTTCATCCATTCCTTTGAATACGAGGAAATCAATTGGTTTTCCTATAAATCTACATTCTGTTGGAAGATAATTGAAGTTTGGAAGATAAGGAGCGAGCTGTTCTGAGAATTGTCCTCCTAAAACAGCACGAGATTTCATAATAGCATCTTTTCTGTGGCTGGGAAGTTCCCCTTCCCAATACTTATCTCTTTTGAAAGTGCCGGATTTGAAACCAAGAACATAAGCTATTGCTAATCCTACGAGGAAAACAAGAGAAAGAATTATTGTAAGGACGTCAACCATACCGAGACAAAACGAAAATTCTATTTAAAACTTATTACTTGCGAGAAATGTTTTTTTCAAACATTTCAATAGTAACTTTCTAGTAACGACGCACGGAAAAGTTTAAATACATTTATTTTGCATAAAAGTACATGACAGACGTAGATGACAAATTAAGAAAGATTGAAGGTACTCGTAAGACTCTTGATGGGGCAACTAGTGAAGTCGGTAAAAGAGATTATCGCCAGAGTTACGTTAACTTTAATAATTTTTTCGAGTGGGCCGAAACGGCTGCGGAAGTTAATGACCCTGATGTTGCTAGAACGGTTTTATATTTTGGTTTTCAACCGCTGTACGACTTATTAATTGATAATGAAGACTTAACACCTTCTAATAGAACAGGGGCTGTGAAAGTTTTGGATGCAATGATGTTGCGTGGAACGGAATATCTTGCAGGATATTATTCTGGAAATCCTCAAACTAAGATTGTTAACGACTTAGGCATCTCCACTCGAGCATCTATGAAAAAAATAGAAAGGTTTGAATTTCGAACCAAGCACAGAAATGTGGACTATAATGGAATTAGTCCAAAAGACATACTACTGTTTTTACAACAATTTTTTGATGCCACTCTAGATGGTAAGGTAACCGTCCCAAACTTTGTTGTTGGTGTGGCTTGTGGTCCAAGTGAAATTGCTATGCCTTTAGCGCACTTCTCCGAAGCTGGTTTAGGATTTATAAGACAATCCAAGAGGAGGGGGGATAGAAGCCCTAGGATAATTAGGGAGCACGGTTCACATTTAGAGAAAGGAATAAAGGATAGTCACGCAATCGTGCTTGAGGATTATGTCTGCACGGGAACGTCGTTAGCGTTGACCATGGAGAGAGTATCAACTTATTCTCCTCGGTCTCTACTTGGTGCCTCAATAAATAGTATGCACCCTTCGTCATTGAGAGAAATAGCTTCCAAACAGAAGTTTCAGCTATACACATTATAATGGAAGATTTAATTAAAGAAATAAGAGAGAAATATCCAAGACCTCTAATTGGAATTGTAGGTGCAACTCATCCTCAGCGAACAGGGTATGACCCTCGAATGGGTCAAATTATTGGATACGAGTTAAGGAAACATGTTGGAGAAAAAGGAGGATTCTTATTCACAGGAGGAGTTGAAGGAGTTGGTATCGATGTGTACAAAGGGGTAGTTGCTGCTTGTCAACCTGCGGCGGAATCTTCTGAAAAAGAACCTGAAGACGACAGATTTTTTGTTCTGACACCTACCCATGTTTTGTCCCATTTAATGAACATTATGGGTGAGTTTGGTGGTGAAGATTTTGGCGAGATTGTTAAAATGCCATATGCATTGCCATCTAGATACAAAACTCTGGCTGAGAGAACTCTGTCTAAAGAGATTAGAATAATTTCTGCTGGAGAAAGCATGGACGAAAGACGACGATATTTATCTCAAATTGCTGATTCTTTGGTGATGGTTAATGGTGGGATGGGTACTCTTGATGAAGTTTTTGGTGCAATTAAATACAAAAAACCAGTAGTTTCTGTTACCCTAACTGGAGGGGCTGCAACTTTCCTTGAAGTTTTTAAAAAGACACCAGACGGATTTAGTGAACTTCTTGAAAAGTTAGGTTATACGTCGGAAGAATTAGATGTTTCTCTTATTCATCCTGTAGAAGACATACCTGAAATGATATCCACTTTGGAGAGATTAGTTTATCAAAGTAACTAAATAGTTTTTATTTCTTCTTTGCTGTTTTCTTTTTTGTTACTTTAGCCTCTTTAGAAGGTACTGACTTTTTTGCCTCAAGAACTTTCTTCCCATTCATGTACTTCCAAAGAACTGCGGGTATTTTTACACTTCCGTCTTTTTGTTGATTGTTCTCTAGAATCGCGATTAAAGGCCTAGGTGTTGCCATAGCTGTATTATTCAATGTGTGTGGAACGATGCGCTCGCCGTTTATCCTTGTTGAAATCCCGAGCTTTCTTGCTTGTGCTGTTGTAAGATTTGAACAACTTCCCGATTCGATGTATGTTTTTCTTCTAGGAGAATACACTTCGAAATCAACTTGTTCATATTTCATGTCACCGAGATCTCCAGAACAAATTTTTATTATTCTAAATGGAATTTTAAGACCTTTAAGGATTTCAATGCTTGCTTTTTTCATCTCTTCAAAATGTTTTTCAGAATCTTTTGGCATGCAAATGATAATCATTTCTATTTTGTTGAATTGGTGAGTTCTGAAAATACCCTTTTCATCAATTCCGCTTCCGCCGATTTCTTTTCTAAAACACATTGAGTAAGAAGTATGTTTTATTGGAAGTTTTTTTACATCTATCTCTTGGTCAATGAATCTTCCTATCAACGAATGTTCCGATGTTCCTATAAGAGACATCTCATCGTTTCCGACCCTGTAAATCATGTTCTTTTGGTCGTTTAAGTCTGTAACTCTATTAACAACTTCATTTTTCAACATTAAAGGAGTTTCAACATACCTAAATCCGCGTTTTATCATAATATCTCTAGCATAGATTAGCAATGCCTGGTTAAGCAAAGCCAAGTCTCCTTCAAGATAATAAAATCCTGTACCTGCAACTCTTCTTGAAGAATCAAAATCAGCTAATCCTAATTCTTCTGCAATTTCACCGTGGCTTTTTATTGGGAAGTTCATCTTCTTTGGTTTTCCATAAACTTTTTCTACGACGTTGTCTTTATCGCTTTTTCCAGGTGGAACGTTTTTAGACATTATGTTTGGAATCTCTTTAAGGAAAAAACTTACTTCGGCAGAAGCTTCTGCTTCCAATTCTTCAAGTTTTTTCAATCTCTCAGGAATTTCTTGTGCGCGAAGAATAAGTTGTTTTGCTTTTTGTTCGTCTTTATGTTTCTTTGCTTGGTTTATCGCCTCAGAGACAGAGTTCCTCTCGGCACGTAAATCATCTGCTTGTTTCTTGAGGTTTCTCCATTTTTCATCAACTGTAAGAAGGCTTTCAACTACACCTAAATTTTTCCCCTTTTTTTCTAAGTTCTTTTTGTAAACGTCTGGCCTCTCTCTCAAATCTTTTATGTCAATCATGATAAATTATTAGGAATAATTCTATTTAAAACTTGCTGAGTAAGTTTTCTTTTCTAATCAAGAAGACTAAGATTAAAGGTGGCTATAGTTGCTTTTCCTGCTTGTTTTTTATTGGTGGTGTTTATAAGATGTTTTGCTGCATTGTAAAATTGAAGTCCGAAATCAGAACCATAAGGAGCTTCTTGACCCATTTTCCACCAGAGCCCCCTTTCTGTTCCTCTAACCAAAAAGTCCTGATGAAAATCTTGATTTTCTATTACTATTATGTTTCCTTTCTTAACAAAATTTTTAAAATCCTTTTCTGATTCAGCAATTTGCATTTCGAGTTCTCCAACATTTGTTTTTGTTGTATTTGATATAACTTTTGCGTATTGATGAGCTTCGATAACTGCTTCTCTGAAGTCATCATAAGGAACTATACCATTCGTTTGAAGGTTTTCAAAGTTGTAAGGAAGTTGTCGACTTACTCTTCTACCAAAAAGCCTATGTTTTCCACTAGAAACCGCAAGAAAAACGTAACCCTTAACTTTTCTCATAAAAGAGTTTCGCAAAGAGAGATTAAAAGTATTGTTGTGCTATTTTGAAACATTTAAAAACAAAAAACCCTTACTAATAAAATGGCTTTGGAAGAGATGACTTTGCAGATAATTGACACTTATCGTTCTGTTGTTTCATCTATGCCTTTAGGGCTCAGGAGTTTTGTATCCCTTTTCTTAGTTGTTTTTTTGATGGTGGTTTATTCTGTTTTTATTTGGAAATTACACAAGTTTATTGGAACAAAAAACACCTTTGAACTTAATTTAAAGAGGTTTAACAAATCTGAACATCCCTTTATTGCGAGCCTTTTGTACTTCCTTGAGTATCTCATAATTTTGCCTATCTTTATTTTCTTCTGGTTTGCTATATTTGGGATATTTCTAATCCTTGTGATGGAGCTCGACCTTAAGACAATACTCTTTATTTCTGCAGCAGTAATCACAACAATTCGTATTATTGCATACATACCTGGGTATGGTGAAGCTCTTTCTAGAGAGGTAGCAAAACTCCTTCCCTTAAACCTTTTGGCGATTGCATTGCTTACACCTGACTTTTTTGACGTAGAAAGGGTTATTGGAAACCTAAGTCACATTGTCGAATTTTTTAGCTTGCTATTAAGCTACTTAGCGTTCATAATAATCATAGAAGTAATTCTAAGATTCTTTGAGTTGTTCCTTGATTTGTTAGGGTTGAAGGACACGGCGGATAAAGAAGAAAAAGAAGAATAAGAAAGAAGAGTGGGGAATAAGTGAAGAAAGAAAGTGGTAGACTAATCTTTTTCAATGAAAGGATGTTCTTGTCCACGTGCTAATCTTTCTGTTAGCATCTTTATGTGCTTTTCACGCTCTTTTTTGTAATCATCCGTGTCTACTTTTGTGTCTTTTATCATTTCAGCCAAATATTCTCCCCCTAAGAAGT
>ERZ1292629.1959-Hain-H43-01um-R1-1959-length-18628-cov-31_pt1 | contig 18628 bp, 25 predicted proteins | sample MGYA00564399_ERZ1292629 | MGnify/ENA primary metagenome ERZ1292629 (study PRJEB36523, sample SAMEA6512636) | groundwater metagenome | collected 2019-01-08 | study: AquaDiva: Metagenomics assemblies of 32 groundwater samples | reverse complement strand
GAAATTGAAACCGTTTCCCCGACATGCTTTCCCAGCTCCCCAATAAGCGTCCGTTTCATATACCCTATAAAATAGCACACCCCGCGATGTTTTGCGGAGTGTTAAGTACTTGCATAACATACGTTACTGCAGGGCTACCAATTTGCGGGCAATTTTGAGATTTCGCTTCGCTTGCCGTTGATTGGCGAAGCGGGTCGCAAGCTCGACGCAACTTGAGCATACCTGGTTTGCTCAAGTTGTTTGGTATCATTGAACCTATGAGAAAAGAACAATTCGGCGTTGGAACGTTTGTTCATATCGTAAACAGAGGCGCGCACCAGGTGCCGATCGTTCGCGATGATAATGATCGTTGGCGCTTTCTAAAACTTCTCCGTTATCTCAATGATGCAAACGTTCCAAAGAATTGGGAGCGTGAGATAAGTCCAGATTGTATTAGAAATAATTTCTTCCGACCTTTGGATTGGGAGCCATCCGAACCGTATGTTTCTCTCATTTCTTACTGTCTCATGGACAACCATTTTCATTTGCTACTTAGAGAACTGGTTGAAGGCGGAATTAGTAAATTTATGCAGAGAGTATCAAAAAGCATGGCTTCGCATTTCAATGCCAAATACGGAGGGTCTGGAGCTTTATTCCAAGGCCCATATCGTGCCCGAATTGTGGAAGATGATGTTTATCTCCAATATGTGGCTACCTATATAAACATTAAAAATCCGTTTGAACGATATCCAGGCGGTTTAAACAAGGCGGTGGAAAAATTTGCTAAAGCTTATACTTGGGCGACGCAATATCCGTTTTCAAGCACTGCTGATTTTGCGGGGATTCGTTCATCATCTCTTATTGACCAAGTACTACGTCTGGAATTGTTCGCGTCTCCAAAGGAATTCTTGAATTCTGCACAAGAGCTCATGGAAGACCGTATTCTTCTTACAGACGAGCATCACTTTCTATCATTAGAATCCTGATCTTAAGTATACAAACGAATCATGAGCAAACCAGGTATGCTCAAATTGAGCATACCTGGTTTGCTCAACATCGATATAACTAGGATACGCCGATGGCGCGGCGGACGACTTCCATCTTAGATTCGCTCACGGCGCGGGCTTCGCGCTTACCTTTTATGAGGACTTCGTCAACAATGTCGAAGTTGTTCGAAAGTTCTTCATACTTGGCTCGCATGGGCGCGAAATACCTGTCTAAATCTTCTATCAGCATTTCTTTCAACGCTTTGTAGTTACCGCGATTTTCTTCATAAACAGTCCCCAACTCATTTTCGCTACGGACTAACTTGTGAATCGCATACACGTTTTCAGGACGTTCGCCCGAAGAGTCAGTAACGATACCCATAACGCATTTCGCGAGCTCGTCACGCGATGAAAAAAGAGGAATTACGTTGCCGTAACTCTTGCTCATCTTTTGGCCATCTGTTCCTGGGACTACTGCTACGTCGGGTAAGATATACGGCTCTGGAAGCTTGAAGACTTCTGTTTTAAAAACTCTGTTAAACTTTTCCGCCGTGTCGCGCGCGTACTCAATATGCTGTTTTTGGTCGGCGCCGACCGGAACGACTGCCGCGTCGTAAAGCAGAATATCTGCCGCCATCAGCATCGGGTAATTAAATGTGCCAACACTTATTTCTTTACTCTTCGCTTCTGCATCCTTAAACGCATGCGCTCGCATGAGATACGGCATCGTGGTGACGGTGTCAAAAATCCATGCGAGCTCTGTATGCGCCGGCACATCTGATTGTTTAAAAAATATAACTTCCTTCGGGTCTAGTCCGACAGCCAGATACGCCATCACGAGCTCGCGGGTGCGGCGCTTCATATCCTTGGCATCCTGCATCGTATTCAGCGCGTGATAGTCTGCGACAAATATAAAACACTTGTATTTATTGGTTGCAGACAATTCAGCAAGTTGGCGCATAGCGCCGAAATAATTGCCGATATGTATATCTCCGGTCGGCTTTATCGCGGAAACGAGAACTGGTTTTTGTTCGCTCATATTCTAATAAGATACCACGTCTTGACACCTCCGAGTAACAGCATACTATATGGGTAGAAGCCGTTGAAGAACTGTCTTCGCCGGCGATAATGCGAGGAGGTGTACGATGAGGAACCAACCGTTTTTGCGCGAAGTGATAATCCTGTTCGTGATAGGTGTGTTCTTTGGCATCTCGCGATATTTCTTTGAGTCGTCAACATTTCAAAGAGAAGTGCTAATGGACTACTTCATCGTCTTTACGACGATGGCGATCTTTCTTGCGATTTTCAGCATCCTTCGCGGCTGGAAGAGACGTTTTTGAACCGCCGCGCCGCACCTAAAAAGGCGGCGCCCTCATTTTAAAATGAAAACGGCGCGAGCTCTGGAGAGCAACGCGCCGCCTTTTGAGAGAATGACTTGGAAGGCTAGACCTTGCGGACTATAAGGAACCGGTTCTCCTTTCCGCCTTCATGATCGTCCCACTCGCGAGCGAGCGGAGCGAAAATGTATGCCATGCCACTGCCCATACCTTGAAACTGAGCGATAAGAACTGATGCTGTGGTTCCAAGTCCGACGATGTATTTGAACTCGCCATGCTGGGTCACGTGCGGATACTTCGTGGCGAACGCGAGCATGTGATCGGTGTCAGCGGGTTCCCACGGATTGGTTTTGTCTCTCGACGCAATTCTCCGTAAGACACTCGCGCGCGAAACGCCAGCTGGAAGTTCAAGCAGACGGGCCTCAAATTGGATGGGGTTGCTGATGTGTCGTGCAAATGAAGGTTCACCTAGGTCGATGTACCAAGGGAAATTCTTCTTGCACATCGCGATGCGCCCCTCGACAGATATGTGATAATCCACCCTGAAGCGGAATATGCCGATTCGTTCGAGATCCAGTTTGAGTGCCTTGCAGACAGCAACACGATCGGTAAGATCGGCCTGCTCATTGAAGAGGTCGGCGAGGATGCCGCTTGCAAGGACTTTCTGAAAGCGAGCCGGTGTCATATTGCGCTCGTACATGAGGTCCGTGAATTTAGTGAGTTGGCCAGAAGTGTAAGCACTTTTGTTCATGTGGAAGTTCTCCAGTATGAACGCTGTCCCTTTCGGGGAGCGAGTGCTGATGGCTCCGAGACAATCTCGGTTTGCCACAGCAGAGAAAGGCTTAAAGAAGCCACTTTCTGCTATGGCAAACTATCAAAGAACAATAGCGATAGTATACATGACTATTTCTATTCGTCAAACTCATGAAAAACAGATTTTGGTGCGCCGGGTTGGATTCGAACCAACGTAGGACTATGTCCGCGAGATTTACAGTCTCGAGCAATTGACCGCTCTGCCACCGACGCAATGCGGTTACTATAGCGGATTTCGTGATTATTTCAAAACGAGGATGAGGACGCCCTGTTTGCCGCGGCGGACGAGAGCATGCCCGTTAGAAAAGTCACCGAGATAAACTTTCTGGTCTGGGTCTGTAATCGCCTGACCGGAGAGCGTAACTCCCTTCCCTTCTATAAGTCTTCGTGCGTCTGACTTTGACGTTGCGAGACCGCCAGCTACAAGAGCTTCCACAAGCGAGTACCCTTCAGCAAGGCCTCGCCTTGCTAGAGGGACGGAGGGGGCTTCGGCGAGAGCGACTGCGAGAGCCTCGCGCGAAAGCTCGTTAAATGAAATGTCGCCGAAAAGAGCGTCGCTCGCGGCAGCGCACTGCGCTGTGGCCGCCGGACCGTGCACAATCTCGGTCACGAGCCGCGCGAGCGTCTCCTGCGCTTGCCGCTCACCCGGTTTGCGCGAGTGAAGCTCCATAAGCGCAGATATCTCTACGAGAGACAAAAATGTGTAGACCTTCAGATACTTTTCAATATTTGCATCAGGAAGATTTATCCAAAATTGATAGAACTGAAACGGCGAAGTCTTCTTCGCGTCTAGCCATATAGAATTGCCCTCGCTCTTGCCGAACTTTTTTCCTGTCGCGTCAGTCACGAGAGGTATCGTGAACGCGTACACGTCTTTGCCGAGCTTTTTATGTATTAAGTCAACACCGGAGAGAATGTTCGTCCATTGGTCGCTGGCGCCCACTTGCAGATTTACTCCGTATTTTTCGTGAAGCGTAAGATAATCCAACCCTTGCAACAGCCCGTAAGAAAATTCCGCATATGAAATACTTTCATCCGGCGTTTCTATGCGCCGCTTGATTAGGTCGCGCTTAATAAGGTCATTTATCGTGAAGTACTTTCCGATATCACGCAGAAACGACAGAAGTTTCACCTTTGTCAGCCAATCTGCATTGTCCACGAGTCTAAACGACGTGCGGCCCAACACTTGTTTGAACTGCGCTTTAATTGAGCGCGTATTTTTCGCAACGGTTTTTTCATCCTGCATCGGTCTCTCTCCAGCCTCTTTGGGGTCGCCGATCATTCCTGTACCGCCGCCTGCGAGAAAAATTATTTTGTGGCCCGCATCAGCGAGGCGTTTCATCGTGAGAATGGCGGCCAAATTGCCTATTTGCATCGAGTCAGCGCTCGGGTCGAAGCCGCTATAAGTCACTCGCGGCTCGCCCAAAATCTTTTCCAGCGCAGTTGACGACTGCTCTATAAGCCCCCGCGCCTTAAGCTCTTCAGCGAGTGTCATATGTAAACTATACCACGCAAAAACAAGGTTCAACCTTAAATCCCGAATTTCAAGGTTGAACCTTGTTTTTAGCGCGCGAGGAAGAAGAGGCCGATGGCGGGGGCGATAAACCACCAGAAGAAGTATTCAGCTGGGGCGAAGAGCGCCGAGACTGCCGGAGTGAACGTATAAATGGCGGCTACCGGGAATATGTGGAATGCGAGCGCTATAAGAAACGCCGCCCCGAGAAATGAAAGAATGATTGTCCCGAATATTCCCACATATAAGAAATCAGAAACAACAACGCGGCGTAAAATTATGTAGAACACGAGCGTAAGTCCGGCGTATAGAGCGACCTGCGCGAGGAGCGCCGTCATCGCTGGTGCAGTCGGAAAATATGACATAAATGGAAAGAGCTTAAATATCGCAAAACCTGCATAGAACGCGATTAAGATAGAAACGAGCGTGGCGCGGCCGATATACCATGCGAAGAGAAAGAAGAGTGAAAACAGTATAATAATTATTAGAAAGTCGCTCGCAGCGTTCCACGCCGTAAAGGCGTATGTCGTAGCGAGCTCATTCACCTTCGCTATTCCGTCAGTTGCGGTCATATTATTAGTATACTGCTTTCTGCTTACAGTTTACTGTTTACTTGTTCACAGACCTTCTGATTTTAGGTCTTCAAGAGACTTGCGGGCCTTAGAGGAGAGCTTGTGCGGGAGGGCGACTTCTAGGCGGATAATTAAATCGCCTCTGCTGTCATCAACTGGAATGCCTTTCCCGCGCACGCGCAGAAGCTCCTCGGCGCGCTTCATCGGCGAGATCTTCACTTCAAGCGTCTTTCCTTCCAGTGTCTCTATTGAAACAGTCGTGCCGAGCAGAGAGTCGGTGAGCTTCACCGGCAGATTCATAATCAGGTTCGCGCCGTCTCTGCGGAATGTCGCGTGGGGCTTAACATGCACTTTTACATACAAATCCCCGGCTACTCCAGTCTTGACCGCCTCACCCTGCCCCGTCAGTCGTATCATTTCACCGTGGTCTATGCCTGCGGGAATGTTTATTTTTATTTCCTCCTGTCTTCGTAGAGTGCCGCGCCCCTTGCATTCGTGGCATTTCTCTTTCGGTATCTTACCGCTCCCATCGCAGACGGCGCATGCGCGCACAGAAGTGAACTGCCCGAGAATGGAATTGCGCGTCTCGTGGACTCTGCCGCTCCCGTTGCATATCGCGCATTTCTCTAATTCCGTGCCGTGTTTCGCACCGTTTCCTCTGCAGAGCGCGCATGTAGAAACTTTTGCAATTAGAACGTTGCGACTCGTGCCGAAGACCGCGTCTTTAAAAGAAATTTCCAAGTCAATAGAAATGTCGCGTCCTCTTGGCATCTGCTGTCGAGCACCGCGGCCCGAGAATATATCGCCAAAAATATCGCCGAAGTCGAACTCTGCACCTTGTCCACCGAACCCTTGTTGGAAGCCGCTAAAGTCAAATCCGCCAAATGGATTACCATGACCGCCGGCTTGCCGTGAGCTCGTAGAACCGGCGAACGCCTGACCGTATGTATCATATTCGCGCCGTTTTTTATCATCACTTAAAACCGAATACGCCTCGGTAATCTCCTTAAACTTCGCCTCGTCAGTACCGCCCTTGTCTGGGTGGTACTTATGCGCGAGCTTACGGAACGCTTTTTTAATGTCGTCCTGCGTCGCTCTCTTATCAACTCCCAGCACATTGTAATAATCCTTAGTTGTAGCCATTTGCGGACATTATACTCTTCTTGTATTTTCTATGCAAAAACAAAACGGCGCGAGGCGAATGCGCCGATAAGAGAGTTGAGAGACGTTTGGAAAGACGCTAGAGACTCTGGTGTTATACGAGCGAGAGCGAGACCGCGGAGCATTAGGAGACCTTCTTCATAGGCCTCCGGCCGTTTGGTGGTATGCAACGCCTCGAGAGTACGGTATGCGCGCGACAGAGAATCTTCGTAGCGGGCTTCGTCTCCCTGCCCTGCTGCCGTTATACAACGAGAAACATCGGCGCCGAGATTTGCGAAATAAAATGCAGCATCGCGTGTCATAAACCTAAAAACGGTACGGCGAGCGCCGCGACCTTACGCACTGCTTTACGGATTTCTTCGTCCATTATTTCCATACTCCGATTCCCCTGCAGAGGACGGATGTTGATAAGCGAATTATATTCAATCGCTTTATCTCCATGCTCCTTTTGATATATGTTGAATCCCCAAAGATTTTTCTGCTCTGAGCCATCTTCAATAAGGCGATTATTCGCGTCAATGTGCCACTCCCCTCCGAGCGCGACCACAGCGCGCGAGATATCCGCTACTCCTTTCACGAGCGAGATATGCCACTCTTTCGCGAGCGCATCAAGCGTCTCTCTGTCTATAGGTTCGCGCGCAACGAGGATTTCCATTCGCCTATTATAACGTATTAAAAATATCCCCGCACTTTTAAGCGTAAGGCACTATTCCAAATAGTAGACGGTCGTCTACTATTTGGGATACTAACTGATTTTGCTTTTTATATGCAAAGCAAGGGAATTATCTTGTTCGTTATTGTCCACGACCGTTGGACATAACGAACATTAGGTTTTGCGAAACAAAACAAAACGGCGCGAGTGTTCCGCGCCGTATCGCCCCACGCAATCCGTTGACTTATTCAGCCAACACTTCTCCTCTGGGTGCGCCCATCCAATTCCTAAAACTAACGTGGCGTGTTGATTTCAACAAGGAACGGCAACGGACGCATTCCGGCCCCCTATGCCTATCCAAGATACGGAAATCGCGTTTCCCAGGGATTCTGGGCCACCACCACAGAATATCGCAGTTCGAACAGTAACCGTGATTGTGGGTCTTGGAGTCAATAGTTGCTGTCGCCAGTGTTATTTTGATGAACTGATCTATGCGACGTCCTGTATCGATATGCAATACAACATCGATACCGGTAAAGTGCCCACCACCATCTGTTCTGGTTTTGATATAAGCGATTCGCGACGGGTCAAGTCCGAAGTGGTACGCACATGCAAGCCGTTCTCGCTGTTCGTTGGTCGTGGCTGTACGGATTTGTTCAATCAAACTCGGTGGAGATTTTGTATACATGAACACCCCTTAAGGTTGGTTTCCGGAAAGTGCAACTTAAACCCGCACGAACTATACAAACAATATGGTCATAAATCAAGCCCGGCAATACCGAGGGCGGCCCTCGGCAAAATGCTAATGTTACGGCTTCTCTTTGAATTCGGCGTCCTTCGGCCCTGCGGCAGGGCCGTCAGGACCTTCGCTGCCTCCGGTCGGAGGATTCTGCCCGCCGCCGTCTGACGGCGGCGGTGTTGTTTGTTGGTTGTTGTTTGTTGGTTGTGCTTTAGCCGCCATTGCTTCGCCAATCTTAGAGAGCGCGGACGAGAGCGCATCGGTCGCGGTCTTGATGGTCGCGGGGTCTTCGCTACTGCGTGCGGTCTTCAGCGCGTCGATCTTGTCCTGTACTTCCTTCACCACTTCTGCTCCAGCTTTTTCTCCATGTTCTTTAATCGCCTTCTCTCCAGCGTAGACCGCTTGGTCTGCGATGTTGCGCGCCTCTACGAGCTCTTTACGCTTGGCATCATCAGCAGCATGCGCTTCGGCGTCTGCCGCCATCTTCTCAATGTCAGCCTTGGAGAGACCTGTGGATCCTTCAATGCGAATACTCTGTTCTTTACCGGTTGTCTTCTCTTTTGCTTTTACTGTCAAGATTCCAGACGCGTCAATGTCAAACGTTACTTCCACCTGCGGCATACCGCGCGGAGCCGGCGGGATACCGTCCAGCATAAACTTACCGAGCGATTTATTGTCTGCGCTCATCGCGCGTTCGCCCTGCGTGATATGTATCTCTACTGACGCTTGGTTATCTGCTGCAGTGGAGAACGTCTGCGAGCGTGACGTTGGTATAGCAGTGTTTCTTTCCACAAGTTTTGTCGCTACTCCACCCATAGTTTCAATAGAGAGCGAAAGCGGTATGACATCTACAAGAAGAATATCTTTCACATCGCCCTGAAGAATGCCCGCTTGAATGGCGGCGCCGATGGCGACGACTTCGTCCGGATTAACAGTCATGTTCGGCTTTTTGCCAAAGAATTTCTCAACCTCTGCCTGCATCTTCGGCATGCGGGTCTGACCGCCCACCAAAATAACTTCGTGAATATCGCCAATCTTAAATGGCGATGCCTCCATCGCGCGCTTGGTTATATCCATCGCTCTCTGGATAAATTCTCCGGCGATATCCTCCAGCTTCGCGCGCGTCATCTTAATCAGCATGTGGCGCGGACCTGATGCATCAGAGGTAAGGAACGGGATGTTAATCTCCGTTTCCATCGCGCTAGAGAGTTCTATCTTCGCTTTTTCTGCGGCTTCATCCAGCCGTTGTCGAGCCAATGCGTCAGTGCGCACATCTATCCCGCTTTCTTTCTTAAATTCGTCAGCGAGCCAATTAATAATCTTCTGGTCTATATCCTTACCTCCCAAATGCGAGTCCCCGTCTGTGCTCTTCACTTCTATGACATCCCCGCCAACTTCTAGAATAGAGATGTCAAAAGTCCCTCCGCCGAAGTCAAATACCGCGATTTTCTCGTCCTTCTTCTTGTTAAATCCATATGCGAGCGCTGCGGCAGTCGGCTCGTTGATGATGCGCAATACTTCAAGACCAGCGATCTGTCCGGCGGCCTTCGTCGCGCTTCTCTGGTCGTCGTTGAAATAGGCGGGCACAGTGATAACCGCCTGTGTAATCTTCTCGCCCAGCTTCGTCTCAGCGTCTGCCTTTAATTTACCGAGTATCATCGCTGAAATCTCTTCAGAGCGATACCACGCTTCTTTATCTCCCTGCGCCATCTTCACTTCCACCCCGCCGGTCTCGCCCTTGCGCATTTCAAATGGCACGACAGCCTTGTCTTTCTGCACCTCCGGCTCGTCAAATGTGTGGCCGATAAAACGCTTAATCTGAAAAATAGTATTGAGCGGGTTCGTGATGGACTGACGCTTAGCTAATGTGCCGACGATTCTCTCACCAGTCTTCCCTATCGCTACTATAGAAGGCGTAGTGCGTGCGCCCTCGGCGTTCTCTAAGACGCGCGGCTCGCCACCCTCCACGATCGCCATCGCCGAGTTAGTAGTACCCAAATCTATACCTAGAATTTTCGCCATAAATTAAAAAATTAATCGCTATTAAAGTGACCTACTCTAACCTTCGCCGGACGAATTATGTCATCTCCTATTCTCCAACCTTTTTCTAATACTACAGTAACAGTGTCGTCATTTTCAAGTGTGTCAGTCGTGTCCTGCCCGAGCGCTTCGTGAATCGCTGGGTCAAACTTCTCGCCAACTTTCCCGACTTCTTCTAACCCAAGCGAGGCGAACGCTCCCTCCAACTGTTTGGCAATACCCATAAACCCTTCGGGTACATCCCCATGCTCTTTCGCACGTTCTAGTGCATCAAATGCAGGTAGTAAAGTCTCCACCGCCCTTACCTTACCTCTTAACTCTGAAGTTTTGGAGTCGGTTTCAAAACGTTTTAGAGCGTTCACATAATCGGCCTTCGCCCTTTGCCAGCCGTCCATGTATTCCTGCTTTTCTTTTCTGCATGCAGAAAGCTCCTCGCGCATCTTGGCGATTTTGTCCTCTGGCCTCGCATCAACTGCTTCGCTGTTATCTTCCGGTTCTATCTTTATATCATCTTCCTCTTGCATTTCCCCATTATGCCTGAAAATCATTTCACAGTCAAAAAAATGGGGTCACCAATGGTGACCCCTACTCCGCATCATTGCCGTACATTGCGCGTACCAATTTTATGAAATCCTCCTTCTCGGCGCCGTCTTCTAGTAGCCGGTCCATGCCAATCTGCAAAGGGTCGCTCAATAGAGCAAATATCTTGTTCTTGTGTTGCACCCGCTCTTCCTTCTTGTTCTTGTCGTCATTAGGAATGCTTTGGAGGAGAGTCCAATGAAACAACATCTCATTGGCCTTCTCGCAACGGATTTCAAACTCTGTTTTCATTGGCATGGTTACCTCCTGTCGTTGGCTGAATGAATGTGTTTGATGACTTGAGTCCAGAGTGACTCTACGCTCCCTAACATATAAATCAAGGTATCCACGATATGTGCCGACCGGTACATAGTTTGGATACCTCAAAAAAATCGCCACGAAGCGGTTTTTATAAAATATTTAGCGTTTGCTCCACTGTTTGGCCTTGCGGGCCTTAACCAAGCCAGGCTTCTTGCGCTCCTTGGCGCGCGGGTCGCGCTTGAGGAATGAGGCGGCCTTTAATACTTTGCGCGTTGTCGGCTCGGTCTTCACGATGGCGCGCGAGATGGCGTGGCGCACAGCGTCTGCCTGCGCTGCGATGCCACCGCCTTCAACGTGTGCGGTAACGCGATAGTTGTTTGTGCTCTCTGCCTTCGCAAGCGCCTCTATTGCCACTAGCGCGCGCAAGTCTGTCTTAAAATAATCCTTCGGCGTCTTACCATTGACCATGAGGCTTGAAGTCGGAGCGACCGACATTCGCACACTTGCGATTGCTGTCTTTCTGCGCCCGACTGCTGTGATAAATTGAGTTGCCATAATTATTATTCGTTGACTATCAAATTCTTCATCCGTGGCTTCCTAAGCTTGTTGCGAGGGATCATTCCATCCACCGTCTTCTTCACCACTTCTGCAATGCCATTCTTCGTTATCATTTCTTCCATCGTCATAGAGTAGAAGCCACCCGGGTAGCCGGTGTAGCGCGTGTAGACCTTGCCGGCTGTACGGCGCTTTGGGAGGTGCAGTTTGCCTGCATTGTTGATTGTGACAGTGACAGGAATCGCCTGATTCTTAGCGAAGTGGACAGAGCGCTTGCCGAGAAGTGCTCCAGCGGCTTCGCTACACACACGGCCGAGAGTACGATCAGTCGCGTCTATAACGTAAGTCGTTGGAGCTGGTTTTGTGTTTAATGTCATACGAATGAAATATAAGCAAGCTTGCGGGCATCATTGCTCCCGCGCTTTGTGCGCTTGGTCACACGGATGTAACCACCTTTCCTTTCCGCATAGCGCGGACCGATGGAGCCGAAAAGTTTCTTAACAGCATCTTTATCGCCAAGCTTCGTGATAGCGAGTCGGCGGCTTGCGAGCGTATTCAACTTGGCGTAGGACACAAGGCGTTCAACAAATGGACGGAGTGCTTTAGCCTTTGCCTCGGTGGTAGAGATGCGCTCTTCCAAAACGAGCGAGCGAGCGAGCGACTTGATTAGCGCTCGGCGCTGGCCGGCCTCTCGGTGGAACGTCTGTCCTTTTGTCGTGTATGCCATAGTGATTATTCGCCTTTCAGAGTCAGACCATGTCCGGCCAGCGCTACCGATATTTCTTCAATCGCCTTCTCTCCGACGCCATCCAGCTCTTTAAGAGCGCTTGCAGTCTTTCTCGTGAGACCGGCCGCGCTCTTAATGCCGGCATCTTCCAGAGCAGACGTAATGCGCGCCGAGAGTTCAAGGTCTGCGACTTTAATCTTTGATGCGCTCGTACCACCAACCTCAGGCTCGTTTTTACCCTCCGTAGCGGGAGCGGAGGAGGGCTCTTGGAATCCGATGACGGCCTTCAGCTGGTGAATCATCGTCTCAATGGACTTCTCCAGAGCCTCGCGCGGAGCTATGGTGCCGTTCGTCTCTATAAGAATGCGCAAGCGATTGAAGTCTGTGCGGTCGCCGACGCGCATATTTTCTACCTCGTAGTTCACGCGACGAATTGGCGTGAAAGTTGCGTCAAGAGCGATGGTTCCGACGTCAACCTTGTCTTTTGTTAATACCTCACGTGCGACGTATCCGAGACCGCGTTCTATCGTAGCTTCAAGCTCCAGAGATGCCTTACCCGAGAGGTCACAGATATGCTGTTCTGGATTTTTTATTTCAACTTGACTGGGAAGTTTAAAATTTTCCGCAGTAATTTCTCCAGGACCTTTCGCTATGAGTGAAACGGTCTGCGGTTCGTCGCCGTGAAGGACGAAATGCACGCGCTTAAGATTTAACAAAATCTCCATGACTGTCTCACGCGAGCCGTCAATCGTGGCGAACTCGTGCGGTACGCCTTCTATCTTCACCTGTGTTACAGCGGCTCCTGGGAGAGAGGACAGGATAATACGTCGTAGGCTGTTGCCAAGTGTATGGCCGTAACCCGGATAAAGCGAGTCTATTTCGTATACGCCCTGAAGTCCCTCTTCTGAAACAACTCTCGGCTTACTTGGAAGTGTGATGTGGTATTCCATAACGCAATCGTAATTACCTTTTAATTTTTAAACATTTAAATATCTCGTCTATCTCGTGTAGAACGAGAGCACGGCGACGAGGTCCCCCGCCGGGTCGGCAGAGACTGCCGTCGGCCTCTCTTTAACAAACCCCTCCATGTTCTTGGCATTCCATGTTAGCCAAGACGGAAGAGGTTGTTCAAGGAACCGCTCGCTGAACCCGACCAGAACGCCGTGTTCTTTTGAACCTTCCCGAACAGATATTTTATCATCGACAAACAACGTCTGCGACGGAACGCGGGACTTCTTTCCGTTTACGAGCACGTGCCCGTGCGCCACCATCTGGCGCGCGCCACGGCGCGTGGGCGCGAGCCCGAGCCGCCAAACGATGTTGTCCAGCCGGAGCTCAAGAAGCTCGTGAAGACGTTCCGCCGGCTGGACGCTGTGCGCCGCGAGCGCTTTACGCACGTAACTTCGGAATTGCCGTTCAGGAAGTCCGTATGTTATGCGCACCTTCTGTTTCTCCAGCATCTGCTTGCCGTACTCGCTAGTCCGGCCGCGGCTGCGCTTCTTGTTCTTAGCAGAGCGGTCGGCAGACAACGCGAACTTCTGCGTTTGAGCTTTTTCAAACACAGTTGCACCGAGGCGCTTGGCTATTTTGTATCGTGGTCCGGTTATCATATTTAATTAAATATCATTACACTCGCCTCGGCTTCGGCGGCCTTGGTCCGTTATGCGGAACAGGTGTTACGTCTTTGATGGATTTTATAGCGATACCCTTGCCGGAGAAAGCGCGGAGCGCAGACTCGCGTCCGGCTCCCACGCCGCGAATAATGACGGTAACTTCTTTCAATCCTATCGTAGCGCTTTTTTCGCCGAGAAATTCTCCGACCTTTGCCGCCGCATACGGAGTAGACTTGCGTGCGCCGGAGAAACCGAGCGCGCCAGCGCTTGAAGAAATGACGGCATTGCCTTTTTCGTCGGCAAGAGTCGCCTTTGTGTTATTAAAAGTCGCTTCAATATGCAAAATGCCCTTCTCCAAATGGCGCTTGGTAACCTTAGACATGGCGCGCTCCTTGCGTCCTGCGTCCATGCCTCTCCCGCTTTTCTTGATGATTCGTTTTTTACCCATAACTATGTCTTTTCTAGCGTACGACGTCCTGATGTCATCGTCTTACGGACATTACCACGACGCGTACGCGAGTTCGTCTTTGTCCGCTGTCCGCGCACGGGCAGTCCGCGTGCGTGGCGGTCTCCGCGGATTGAACGTATATCCTTCAAGCGCTTTATATTTTGCCCTATCTCGCGGCGGAGTTCGCCTTCAATCGTAAAGCCTTCCGCGAGCGAGCGAATCTTTCGCTCCTCCTCGCTCGTAACTTCGCTCCCTTTTTTTGACGGACTAACTCCGACATTTTTCAGAATCTCGCGCGCGCGCGTCGGCCCGATGCCGAAAATAAGCGGCAATGAATACGCTAGCTGTTTGTTATCGGGAATGGTAACGCCGGCAATACGCATACAAAAATATTATCGCTGATTATCCTTGTCGCGCCTTACGGCGCGGGTTCTTCTTATTAATACGATAAAGGCGCCCGCCTCTCTTGACGAGCTGGTCTCCCGGCTGTTGTATCTTGATTGATGCCTTGACTTTCATTTTGTAAATTAGAAGTTGTTTATTGGTTTATGTGAGTCTTCGCACGATTCGCGCTCTGCCGCCATACGGGTCCAGCACCATTTCTACCTGGTCTCCCATTAAGACACGAATACGATGTAAACGCATTTTGCCTGCAAGATACGCGAGAACCAGTTCTCCCTCCTCGCCTTCCGCACTCGCAGAAATACGAACGCGAAAAAGCGAGTTCGGCAACACCTCTTCAACAGTGCCATTCACCGTAGTCTTAATCTCTTCGCCTTCGCTCATTTATATGTCGGACGGATCCATGCGAGTACCGTATCAATCTAGCAGGTGTCTTATAAACCGTCAACTGCGACCTCAATAGAAGCGGGGTCCTGCGGGAACGCCTGTCTCCAGAACGGCCGCAGAATTATGACGGCCTGTTTAATCTCCGGATAGTTATCAAGCGCCGTCTTGGCCTCCGAACGAGTCTTGCCTGCAATCGCGGATGTGATGCGCGAAGGGTCTACGACGTAAACGAGAGACGCGGTTCCGGCGAGAGTGAACGAGAACGAAGATGTGCCGGAATTCGGCATATTGGCGGACGCAAACAGAAGGTTGTCAACTCCTGAAAGAGAGAGTTCGCCTTGATAGTTGAGACCGGCGATTGAGCCGGCAATCTTCTTAGCGAGTGCTGAATTCTGGAAGACAACGGCGGTAATAGTTCCCTGCTCTTTTAGTTCAACCATGCCGTCCGTAGAAGAAGTCGCCGGAACAACTTCTTCGTAGGTGGTCGTCGCGGAGCCGGGTATAAGCAAGTATCCCGAAGGAATCTGCTCTTTCAGACTTGCGAGAAGGTCGGGAGCGAGAGCGGAGGCGAGAGAACTTCGCGTCTGCGTTTCAAGAGCTGTATCAACGACAGGTACCGTTCCGGAGGCCCCTCCTGTCATCATACCTGACGAGCGCGCATATACTTGACTTTCCTGCGGTGCTCCGGCGAATCCGGGAATAGTGAAAGAGGATGGGCCGATATTGTAAGAAGCTCCGTCTTTATCGGCATAAACCTTCGCGTTTACACTGCCGGGCTTTGACGAACTCCCTCCCGGAACCGTCACCGCCGAACGTATGCGGAAGACGAGTCCGGAGGCGGTCGCGAAGCGTGTTTTCTCAATGAGGCGTTGCGACTTAGCTTGAGTATTGTAGATGGTGATGATGCCGGAGGCGGAAGAATTTACGGTCTTGGTCCCGCTCCCTTTGACGCTTTGCGTCGCGATTTTCTGTGCGGTAATGACTTCAAACGGCAAGTCTCCGCCGCCCTTGCTCGCTGTGAAAGAGACTTGAATCTCAGCCGAAACAGTGCTTGGAGTTACGTCCACTCTGGCGGTGGAAAAATAAAATAACGCCCCTATTGACAGCGCAATGACGAGAGCCACGATGCCGAGCGTCACATAAGGAAATCTCGGCGGCCTCTCTGGAGAAAAGTTCGCGGGTTCTTGGTTGTTAGTATTAATAATTGAATCCATCTCCTTTCTGCGAGACGGCGGTATAATGTCATTAAGTGTGCGCATGTGTAGAGTATAACATCTTCATGGTCGGTGTTGCCAATAGAGCGCCATGAGTAGAAGCGGCAAATCTGGGGGTTCGGTTGTTATCTGGCGTACAAAGCCGGTGATATGGCTCGCCAGAACGGAGACCACCTTAGGCGGGTTGTCAGAGAGCCAAAGTACGCCGAGTTTCGGCGTTTTGAATGCCTCTTCCAAAAGAGAATGGTCGCGTCCTTGAGACAACAAGAATATGGTTCTCGGCAACGGATACTGCTTCGCCAGTTCCGCAAATTCGTCCATAATCTTTTTTATCTGTAAATCATCCTGTGGTGAGCTTGCCGAATCCACGCCGCCAACAACGGCGTCGGACACTTCGGCGACGGCCACCAGCAGGTTTTTGCGCACAAGAGCGACGGATATCAGAGACCTCATAGCGTCAAGAATTAGCGCGTCGCGCTCATGGGGAAACATTCTGCGTACTGCCTGATAGCGGAGAGAACTGCCCGCAATGGAAAAAATGTTCTTCGTATGAAATAAACTTTTGGCAACTGTGACGATTCCGTCGGAAACTTTTTGCTTAATAAGCGAGGTAAGGATTATGACCGAAGCCCTGTGTACCTTTTTCCCGTACGGCTCGCGCGTTTCGTAACCGTTCAGTATCGTACCGATGATACTTTCATCGGCGAGCACGTTCCCGAGAGGCGCAACGCTTGTTTTCTCAAACACTGTAGCGACCATTTTTTTCGTAAAGATAAAATCGGACTTTTGCTCAAAAGATTCCGTGCGGACCTTTGTTTCCTGCCACGGAGCATCTACGGAGACGAGAATCGCATCGGCGCTCCCGCTTCCCGTAGAGCGCGCGAGAGTCGGCGCGCCCTCGCGAATAAGAGTGTTGCCGAGTGTTGAAAAGGTGCGCAACATAGACGTCTCATGCGGTTCGCCGTCGTGAAGCTCAATCGGCAAACGGCGCGCATAAAGCAAGGTTGGCATCTCGCTTTCTTTATAATGCGCATACGCGCCCGCAACCGAATCGGCGCTGATGTCTATAAGCACTATGGACTTCGCAAGGCTCATCGCTTTATTCTACCCTACTACGCCAAGGCTTCGTAGGGCGCAGCACCTATTCCAGTATTGCCTTTATTCTTCGCACGCTAGCAGAAGAGGCTTCTTCTTTCTGGATTTTAAAACGGCCGAGCTCGCCAGTGTTTGCGGCATGCGGGCCACCACAAAATTCTATTGACGAACCGATAATGTACACAGAGACCATGTCGGGATATTTCGCCCCGAACTCGTGTTCGGCTCCAAGCTTATCGGCTTCTTCCCTGGACATAATTTTTTTCTCCACCGGTATGGCTTTTTGAATTTGTTCGTTTACTATTTTTTCTACTTCTTTTTTTTGTTCGTCTGTCATTTTTTGTCCATAACTGAAGTCTATGCGCAGGCGTTCGCTAGTGATGTTGCTCCCACGTTGGTGCACATCCGGCCCCAGCACTGTTTGTAGAGCTTTCAAGAGCAAGTGATGAGCCGTGTGATATCGCACAGTCTGTTCCGCGTGGTCGGCGAGCCCTCCCGCGAACTTAGTCGCCGCTCCTGCGCGCGACAGCGCCTGATGTTCTTCCAGCTTCTTTTTTACTGCTTCCAAATCTATTTCTTTCCCTCGTTCTTTCGCTATCTCGGCAGTCAACTCTATCGGGAAGCCGTATGTCGTATAGAGCATAAAAACTACCTCCGGATCCATGTAGGACGTGGTACGTCCTACATGCTTTTCTAGCTCGCGCATGCCGTGCGCGAGCGTTTTCCTAAATTGCGCTTCTTCGGCGTTGAATTCATTTTTGTGCCCTCCGGCAACCTCTCCGAGTATCGCCTCTTTGATACCGAGCTTGTCGGCTTCTATAATAGAGCGGCGGATAAGACGGCGCAGAACATATCCCTGTTCAGTATTAGAAGGGCGAAGTCCTGCGTCAAACATAACCGAAGCCGCACGGGTGTGGTCCAGAATTATCCTAAATGATTTCATGTAGGACGTACCACGTCCTACATGAATATATGGCTTATTTGAACGCTTTTCTAGCAAAGTACGCGTAGCGTCAAATACGTCAATCATAAAGATGTCCGGATTATCTAGTGTCGCCGCCGTGAGACGCTCCAGCCCGCCGCCGAAGTCCACATTTTGTTTCGGGAGTTTGCCGAACGTGCCATCGGAATTCTTGATGTACTCCATAAACACCGAGTTCCCGATTTCCATAAATCGTCCGCAGTCGCAGTTGGGATGGCACTTTTCACCGAAAGACGGGTCATGTTCAACGCTCGTGAATTCATAAAAGATTTCAGAGTCGGGGCCTCCAGGCTCCCCCGCCGGCATTTTGTCAGGAGTACCGGAGCGGCTCCACCAATTCTTCTTTGCATCGTAAAAATGTATCCTCTCCTCAGGCATACCAATTTCTTTCCAAATCTCTGACGACTCTGTGTCTTTAGGTAAACCAAGCGATTCGTCTCCGGCAAAGCAAGTCACCCAAATGTGCTCTTTAGGGAGTTTTAGTTCTTCTGTTAAGAATTCATAGACCCAAGGCAGTTGTTCTTTTTTAAAATAATCGCCGAGAGACCAGTTCCCCAGCATTTCAAAAAATGT